>ERZ724519.32-NODE-32-length-49392-cov-5.081947_pt1 | contig 49392 bp, 46 predicted proteins | sample MGYA00376052_ERZ724519 | MGnify/ENA primary metagenome ERZ724519 (study PRJEB28724, sample SAMN07190883) | activated sludge metagenome | isolation source: activated sludge of sewage treatment plant in Hong Hong | place: Hong Kong | collected 2016-03-17 ... | reverse complement strand
CTGTTTGGCAATTTCAGGAGCCGTCCAAAAGCAGCCTCCAAAATATTATGGACGACGAACGCGTGGACCGGCTCAAAGGCGCCATGAAAAAACTCTCCGCAGCAGATGAGGCAGCGCTGATGCTGTTCTATTTTCACGAACAGAGCATCGAAGAGGTGAGCGCCACCATGGGCTGGACGTCGGGCAATACCAAAAGTCGCCTGTGCCGCGCACGGCAACGATTGAAGGAGGTGTTGGTGGAGGATGCGGGTGTTTGGGCATAATGCAGGGTTGAGCAAGCAGAAGCGGGTGTTTGCTCAGCCCGGCAGCCTGTCAATTTTTTCAACCAGCCAATCCTTCAGGGCGGGCTGTTTTTGGGAAAGATGATGTCGGAGGTATGCTTTTGTAACATTTCGTTTTGTCCCGACCTGCGTCATTTTTCGGACAAACCAAATGAAAACACGATAGTGTTTACGCAGCGTTTTGCTGTAAATATCCCTCCGCTGCAAGAAATCTTCAAAACGTTCTATCGATTGCTCCAGCTGTTCAGGGCTGGACTTCCCGAGTGTCAATTGCTCATATAAAGTGCGGACCTGGAGTGCATGAAAAAGCAATGCATAACGCGGATCGCGCATTTTAAGCCCTGAAAGAAGTTTTTCCGCCTCGTCAAACGCGTTGTGATGAAAAGATCGGGAAGCGCGCAGTAAGGTCACCACATCATTTCGACGGTCGACAGGCAATATGCCGCTGCTCTTCTCCACAAAAGTATTGAAGGTCGCTTCATCGTGGTTTTTGGCTAATACCTGGCCGTTGTTCAGAAATGACTCTTCAGTCGCCACCTCGGACCATACGTTCCGCTCGTTGGCCCATTCAAAAATTTGCCTGTACCATTCCATGGCCTGTATTTCTCCTTCCCGGTAACGGCGGATGCAGTAATTGAAGGAAAAACGCACGACATATCCCAACTCGGCGTGCTCCAGTCGCGGCCCCTGTGTTCGAAGCAATTCCATGAATGCAACGAAGGAAATATCAGGTTCGACGAATACGCGAAGCAGGGCGCGGTATAAGGTAACGAGCGCACTTTTGCCCGATTTATCCAGGGCGGCTGTCTGATCCAGCAACTGTTTATATGATCCGGCCTCCTGGGCATGGTTCAGCATGCGCGCGCGGGAAGCGCGGTTGCAGGCGAGTTGAAGCCTTGAAATGGTATAGTACAACTCAAGGCTTTCGTCCAGATCGTCGAGCAGATTGCCCGGTGGCGACAGCCGGTTGGTATGCGGATACGCAAAAGATCGCTTCAGTATCCAGAACCTGAGTTGCCAGCCCTCTATGGTTTCCGGAACGTCGTTTCCGGGGAGCGTTTTAAGCGCTGCTTCTACGGAGCGCCGGAATATCTTTTCGTCGTCCTTGCCAAAAAGGGCGCTAACTGAAGCTTGCATCCGGAGTTCCCGGTTTTGCAATACTTCCCTGATAACGAGAAAATCCTCAATACAACCGTTCAGATCGGAAAGCGCCTTAAGCCATTTATGGCCGTCGAAAGGCTTGTTTAAAAAAACACGGGAAAAGGTGTTCTCCTGCCGCTCGATAGCCCGATTCCCTCCCGTGCGCAACTCGGAAAACAAGGGATAAAGAAATTTTTTTGACGTAAAAAACGGGGATTCCAGAAACTTTCCCAGTGCAGTCAGGTCCGGTTTTTCAAGCAGACCTAGAAGCGATAAGGTATAGTTTTTAGACGTTTTCATTGCATCAGCCTTGTTTTGGAATCAGGCAATGCAAGATAAGGCTAAACTTCAACATCAAAAAACAGGGATTTTTTCAAAATAGCGAGGTTTTTACAGGCATTGTCTTGGGATAGATTTGTGCTATTAAAATGCCGTCGGAAATAACCGTATTATTTTCCCCTTCTGTAATTTAAATTTAGGTAGTATCGCTTAGTTAGTCTTGTAGATTAGAATAGTACCTGTTGATTAAAATACTAAAAACCAATGTACCCGCCGCCGGGCTGTTCTCCAAACCCGGCGGCTTTGTCTTTAGGTCAGGCGGCCCGTCCCTCACATCCCAGCAAAATACCGCACCAGATCGTGCCCGACCGGTAACGGTTGTTCCTGAACGGCGGCCTGTGCCGGCGCCGTACCCTCGAGTACAAAACCGAGTACCGCCGCTGTAATATCGGGCGTACCCAGGTGGTGGCCGCCATCCCGCGGACTAAACAGGCGACTGCCGGGCCAGAATGCGTGGTAGCGCTGGGCTTCGGCATGGGGTGTAACCCTGTCGCCGGACGAATGTACCAGCAGCCCCTGGATATGTGGAAGTTTTGCCGTCATCATGGCCAGATCGAAATACTCCAGGGGGTATCCGATCTGCTGCTCAAACTTGCGCACCATGTTCCAGTACAAAGAAGGCCAGAGCCCGACGGCCCTGCGGTATTCATCAAATATCCGGGGCGCGTAACTGAAGGACGCCATGATGACCATGCGACGCGGATGTTGCCAGGCCGGTAGCCCGTCGAGCGCAAAGATGCTGCTGCTGCCGCCGAATGAATGCCCGATAATCGCTTCTACAGGACCGTATTCGGTCAGCAAAGCGCGGATGATCGCGGCATTTTTGGGGATATTCAGGTATCCTGCCGGCGCCAGTCCGTGACCGGGAGGATCGTATGCAACAACACGGTACCCAGCCTGCACGAGTTCGGGTACAAAGTGGCGCCAGCGGCCCGAATTATAGCCCCAGCCATAGCTTAGCAGTACCATCGGGGCGTTCTCCTCGCCCCAGTGATACTCCACCACAGGCATTCCGGCAACCAGGCGCCGCACCTGGCGCGCCGAATCCAGAAAAAGACGCTCTTTTTCGCGCAGGCGTGGTTTGGGCGGCGCAGAAAAAAGATTGATGGCCGTATGGGCAGCGCGGTTCGGCGCTATGAGCGACCCGATGTTCAGGCCAAAACCGATCAGTTTATATATGATTTGCAGCATGGTGCATTTATTTGTTTCTAGTCAGACGATTGGATTGGGCATCTGGTGTCATTTTTTATCTGTCTTTTAACGGGCGTCTTTTTTTACAGGGTTTGTTCCGAAGAGTCCCACGGCCCGTGCGACGAATCGCTCCAGGTGTTGCTCCGCTCCGGTGAGTTTGTACATGGTGACGGCCCCTTCGTATTCCAGCAGCAGGCGGTAGGCAGTTTCAGCGGCTTCGTCCGGAGGCATGATCGATGCCAGGATACCGGCTACGGTGACCTGCCATTCTTCGTACATGGATTCTATCTGGTCGTTAAATAGCCCTTCGCGACCCGTTTCCAGGGCGGTGTTGGCAAAAAAACAGCCGCGGCGGTCGTGTTTGGCCAGGCGGTTTTGTCGCCGCAACAACTTTTCCAGGCGCTGTTCAGGCGGAAGGTCTTCGCCGGCCACGGCAAATACGTACCGCCGCAGTTCTGATATGGCGTAATCCACCACTGCGCGCATCAGACTTTCTTTTGAAAGGTGGTGGTGCATCAGACCCGATTTGCCCAGCCCCGTCGCCTCGGCGAGCATACTGACAGACGTGCCGTGGTAACCGTGGCGGTTAAATACTTCCCAGCAGCGGTGCAGCAATTCTTTTTTATCTATTTTTGTTACAGGCATTATACCGAACGTTCGTTCGGCAAAAATACGGGTGTTCCATCGAACCAGGCAAGCGGGCGGTCAATTTTTTTTAATATTGCCATCGAAAAAACTTCGCATGAATCTATCGCTTTCAGGTAAAAATGCTTTGGTAGGCGGCGCCAGCGCAGGTATCGGGCGCGCAGTGGCCATCGAACTGGCTGCGCTGGGCGCCAATGTCACGTTGCTGGCGCGCACCGAACCGGCCCTTCTTGAATCTGTGGCAGCACTCGCTACCGGTAGCGGACAGCAGCACGGCTATATCGTTGCCGACTTTTCCGACCCCGCGGCGCTGGCTGAAAAAGTCAGAGCCCTGTGCGAAACAAAAACCATACATGTGCTGGTAAATAACACAGGCGGCCCTCCGGGCGGCCCTATCGTGGAAGCGGACGCCGGCGCTTTCCTCGCGGCATACCACAACCACCTGATCTGCAACCAGTTGCTGGCGCAGGCGGTGCTGCCGGGCATGAAAGCCGCTGGATACGGTCGTATCATCAATATTATCAGTACTTCGGTAAAGGAGCCGCTCGACAACCTCGGTGTATCCAACTCGACACGCTGGGCCGTGGCGGGCTGGGCCAAGACCTGGGCCAATGAAGCCGGCCGGTTCGGCATCACGGTAAATAATGTGTTGCCGGGTTATACCGGTACAGGCCGCCTGACGGAAATTATCGAAAAACGGGCATCATCGACAGGCCGGCCTGTTGAAGCGGTGGAGGAGCAGTTCAAAAACAGCGTTCCGCTGCGCCGGTTTGCCGAACCGTCGGAAGTAGCGGCGGCCGTGGCCTTTCTGGCAAGCCCTGCTGCGGGTTATATCAACGGGATTAATTTGCCGGTAGACGGCGGGCGAACGAGGAGTTTGTAAAAAAAAGGCCGCTCTTTGGGAGCGGCCTGAACCAATTGAAATTGCGTAACTGGATTTGTTTTTTTGTCTTAGTTCGGATGGAAACCGTAGTTCGACAGGATTTTTTCTTTCAACTCTTTCCGTGCAAAGAAGATGCGGCTTTTCACGGTACCGAGGGGCAACTCGAGTTCATCTGCGATCTCCTGGTATTTGAAGCCTTCAAAGTGCATTAAAAACGGAATACGAATGCTGTCGTCGAGCGACTCAACCAAAATATTCAGTTCTTTCAGCAAGATGCCGCCTTCGGCGGCGTTTGAAGTGGCGTGACTCCCGGAGTTGAGATAATACTGGTTGTCGGTAGTATCGAGAATAGTATTGGCCTTAACTTTCTTGCGGTAGTTGTTGATGAAGATGTTTTTCATGATCGTAAACATCCACGCCTTAAAATTGGTACCGGGCTGAAACTTGTCTCTGTTGAACAATGCGCGATACGCCGTCTCCTGGTAGAGATCTTTCGCATCTTCCATATTCTTCGTCAAATTATAGGCGAAGGAGTGGAGCAGCGTCGTCAATGTGTTCAGTTTACTATTAAATTCCATGCTGGTCATGGTATACCTCCTTGTTTGTTTTATTTGATGTCTCAAAAGTACGATTTCTGTTGAACAACTTCAAAATTTTTCTTCAACAAAAAAATGTCGCCGATTGACATATTTTGATGTCACAACATCGTTCTTTGGTTTAAGTATTTAATAATCAATTGTTTATGCTATTTTGAACCAATCTAGAAAAAAATGAACTTTCAAAATAAATTGAAAAATACGAAAAAACTTAACACTTCCATAACGATTCAACAGGGTGCTGCGGTCACACGTTTTCCTTTCCGCAACCGGAGAAATCCGAAATCCCTATTTTTGCCCTGACTTTTGCATAACGCCTGAAACCCGCAACCTGCACAACCCGTAACCAGCAACCCGCATAACCCGTAACCCGAAACCCGCACAACCCGTAACCAGCAACCCGCATAACCTGCAACCCTTATCTCATGTACAATCCGCTGTTCAGGATTCGCGAAAACGGATATTTCGGCTTCATCAGTGCACAGGGTGCAGTGGTGATAGAACCGCAGTACCTGGAGACGGGTGATTTTCGCAACGGGTTCACCGTCATACGCCTGAACGGCCAATGGGCACTGCTGAACGATAAAGGACAATTGTTCATAAAACGCCTGTTCCGATCGGTGGGTCCTTTCGAGGAAGACCTGGCGCGGGTGCAGGTGGTGCAATCCTGGGGCTTTGCCGACAGGCGGGGCAACTTGGCCATTCCGCCGCTTTTTGACGCTGCCGGCAATTTCAGTGAAGGCCTCGCCCCGGTTACCTTCAACGGACGGGCCGGTTTTATTGATTCTCAAGGCCATTTTGTCATAAAACCCGTTTATTCCGGCACCGGTATGTTCCGCGACGGACTGGCGCCGGCGGGCGATAACGGGAAATGGGGATTTGTAGACCATACCGGCCGGTTTGTAATACAGCCCGCCTGGGATGCGGCACACGCTTTTCAGGGCCGCGTGGCGGTCGTGACAAAGGAACAATGCTGGGGGCTGGTCGACCGCTCGGGTCGCGAAATGGTACCGCCGCAGTTTGAATTTGTAAAAGGCCACGCACACGGCGAGTTTTTCGATGGCATGGCACTGGCCTTCCGCGATGGCAAGTACGGCTTTGTCGATCAGGAGGGCAGTATCGCGGTGGAGCCCATGTTTGATCTAGCAGGCGATTTCGGCGAAGGACTTGCCCTGGTGGAGATCAACGGCGCTTACGGCTATATAGACAAGGCGGGCAAACTCGCCATCATGCCAAAATTCGAGGATGCGGGTGTTTTTTCCGAAGGACTCGCACAGGTGCGCATCAACGGGAAATGGGGCTATATCAATACGGAAGGCCAGGTGACTATCCCGGCGTCGTTTGATACCGTCTCCCCCTTCCGCGACGGGCTGGCGCTGGTGACTATCGACGACAAATGGCAATATATCGACCGCTTCGGCGGGGTACTCTGGCGGGAATCGTAGCGGTACGGTCTCGTTTTTTCTGCGCGCCCTGCCGGAAAATTGTGCGGCGCGGGAAAAAAAACTGTCAGCCATCTTACTTTACTTCAAATAGGCGGTACGGAATAACAACGCGTTTCCGGATTGCCGTTTTGCCCCTGTTCAGGCGTTTTAGCCTGTGTTAGAACTATATTGCCCAATTTCAGGCGGCGGATAGTAAGAAAATATCCTTGTTAATAAAAACATAATTTTTATAATAATTTGTTAAAATTTCCCATTCGGGCTGTACTGGCACATGGTTAGCAAGGCTTATTGCAGGTCCAGATAACTGGATGTGCAACTGACCAAAACTGATTAGCCATGAGGCTTACCCATTTTATTCTCCCGCTTGCTCTGTTAATCCCACTTTTCCTGACGGGACAACGCTTAAAGCAAACATACCAATACGTCGATGTATCCGGCTTTGTAGTCGACAGCATTTCGGGCGCTCCGCTGAGCGAGGCAACCGTGGTGGTGTACGACGACATGCTCATTCTCCCGCTTGCCTTTGTTGAAACGGATGCGGAAGGTTTCTACTCCGCCCAGGTTCCCAGGGTGGAGCGGTACAAAATACACGCCGACAAAGGCACCTTCTTTTCAAATGAGAAGGTTGTCGCGCTCGAAAGTATTCAAAAGAAAGTGAAAGTGAAACTGGACCGCAAGCCCGGCTATGTGTTCGACATCACCATTTTCGACAAGGCTTTCGAACACAATACCATCAATACCCTGCGCGACTGCAAAATTGAAATCTACAACAACACGACGAAGGAGCAGGTGCTCACCATCGAAAAGTCGCCCAAATCTACTTTCAACTTTTCCTTTGCCGAAGGCAACCATTACACCATGCTGGTGCGCAAGCAGGGCTATCTCAACCGCCGCGTGGAAGTGTACGTCAACGTAAACGGTTGCATCCTGTGCGTCGACGGTATGGGTGTGAAGGAACCCGATGTGGTACCGCTGATGTCGCACGGCAATGAGGTCGGCTACTTCCTCGGCGCTATCGATCTCGATTCGATGCAGATCGGCAAGCGTTTTCAGTTAAAAAATATTTACTACGACTTCAATAAATGGGACATTCGTCCGGAAGCCGCCAAAAATCTCAACAAGTTGGCCGAGTTTTTGAAAGACAATCCGGGGCTGAAGTTCGAACTTGGTTCGCACACCGATTCCCGGGGTTCCGATTCATACAATCTGACCCTTTCGGATAAGCGGGCAAAATCAGCGGTGGATTACATGGTGAGCAATTGTGAGGTGGCGGTGGAGTCGATTACATCGAAAGGCTACGGCGAAACCCAACTCATCAATAAGTGCGACGACGGAATTGTTTGCTCGGAATACGAACACCAACTCAACCGCCGCACAGAAGTAAAAATCACCGGGTGGAATGATAAAGACCCCCTCTGGGACCGAAGCCTGAAAGAGATCATCGAAGACAAGGACCTGTATAAAAAGGTGATCGAACAGGAAAGACGCCAAAAAAACAAAGCACTGACCAGCCGCAAGTAAACCGAAACAAAAACTTTTTTTCAATCCGCAAAATCTGATTTATCATGAAATCTTCTTTGAATTTCAAGCACTTCCTCGCTTTGCCGCTTCTCCTCGCCGTAAGCGCTTCGTTTGCACAAAACGAAATTCAAGGCACCCAAACCGACGAAACCTACGGTAACACGACAATCGTCTATACGAAAGATAAAAGCACCAACGATGCCGCTATCCTGGCCCAGTTGGACAACTCATACGGCATCGGCGATGTGGTACGCATCACTGTAGCGCAACCCAAACCCGCTGCATCCGACATGCTTGCATCCGACGACCCGGGTGTGATGTTTGCCGCTCAGTCGGCCCCGACCGTTACGCCGAAAGTAGCGCGTACTGCTCCGAAATCGATGGCAACAACAGCGCGCAAGCCGGTTGCAGCAACCGTGGAAACACCTAAAAAAACGGTCGAGCCGGCAGCCAACAAGATTTCCCGGACTGTAAGGATGGGCAGCATCTTCCGCCTGGAGCGTGTGTATTTCGACGCCAACCAGTCCGAACTCAAGGCAGACAGCGAAGAAGAACTCGCCAACCTGCTCGAATTCATGGAGGCGCATCCCACGGCTGTAATTGAAGTGCGCGGACACACCAACAACCTGATGTGGCCCAATGCAGAATTCGCCAACGAACTCTCCACCAGCCGTGCAAAAGTTGTGGCCGAATGGCTCATCGCCAAGGGTGTCGCCGCCGAGCGCGTGCAGCACAAAGGCTATGGCTGGACGATGCCTATCCTGCCGAACATCAACGCAGAAGGCCGCAAGAAAAACCAGCGGGTGGAAGTGAAGGTGATCAATATGTAATTATTCGGGATTCCGAAGTAATAGCGGGTGTTCAGGCTCAATCCTGCCCCGTTTGTTCCAAGAGGTTTGGATAGAATCCGCCCCCGGCAAAAGCCCGGGGGCGGATTTTTTTTTGACTCATCAGTAATGACCCTGGGCAATTTGCCAAATTTTATTGCAGGGGCGACGGGGCTTAGTGGTGGCACACGGGTATTTTGTTCCCAAAACGATATTTGGATCGACAAAGGGCAAAACGACTTATGATACACGTTCATTTTTTTTTGACGGCCAATATTAAAAGGTCTGTGACTTTGGTTCCGTCGTTTGTCGGGTAATCCCTGTGTTGAATATCAATAGTGCCAAACCCGTTTTCTTCGAGCGCCGATATCAGGTAATCTGCCTGATGGAAATACATATACACCTCGTCGCCGGCGCTCGACCGCTGTATTCCGGATTTGCCGTAATCATCTTCCATCGTGCTCAGGTAAAATACGCCGCCGACTTTTAACAGTCCTGCAGCGTCGCCGATTAGTTTTATCGACTCCTCTTTCGACAAATAAGGCAGGCAAAATCCGCACATGATCGCATCGTATCTTTTGCCCAGCAGGCCGATCTCCCGCGCATCCAGCAGTTGAAATGCAGCGCCCGGGTTGTTTTCTTGTGCCAGGGCAATCATATTCGGAGCCAGGTCGGTCCCGAGAATGTTAAAGTCTGGCCGTTTGTCCAGCAGATACCTGGTAATGTTGCCCGGCCCGCAGGCAATTTCCAGCACGTCGGCATTTTTCCTTGCCACCTGATCGCAGAACCGGTCGAACGTATCGTGGTACAAACCCACATCCATGAATTTGGCCTGATATTCTTTCGCCCGCTTATCGAATACGGCGACGGCGGCTTTGTTTTTATCCATTTGGGTAAGCATATTGGACCGGGACTGATCCTCCCGTCTCAATTCAGGTCCAGAATAACTGCCTCATACGGCTTTAACCGGCCATCCAGAGCGGGCGTCTGATAGTTGCCCAGTAAAACCCGGGCCCCGGATAAATCAAGGCCGGTTTGAGCGGTGGCCGGCTTGTCGGTAAAATTCAGCAGCACCAAAAGTTTCCGACCGTTCAATTCGCGGAGGTAGCAGTACACCGACGGATTTTTGGCATCGAGCAACGTATAGGCCCCATAAACCAGCGTCAACTCCTTCTTTCGCAATTGAACCAGCTTGCGGAAATAGTTCAGGGTCGAGTTGGGATCGGATTCCTGTGCCGCCGCATTGATCCCGGTGTAGTTGGGGTTTACTTTTAGCCAGGGTTTACCTGTTGAAAAACCGGCGTTTACCGTGGCGTCCCATTGAAACGGCGTACGACCATTGTCCCGGCATTCAAATTTTATGCGTTTCATGAACTGGGCGATGTCGCCGCCTATATTTTTCTGATGCTGGTATTCATTGAGCGTCGGCATGTCCTGGTAATCTTCAATCTTGTCAAAGCCCGCATTGGTCATGCCCAGCTCATCTCCGTTGTAGTAATACGGCGTCCCGCGCATGGTCATGATAAACGTAGAGAGCATTTTGGACGATAATGCCCTGAACGCCGGACTGTCGTTTCCAAACCTGCTGACCATTCGCGCCTGGTCGTGGTTGGCAAGAAAAATGGACAACCACCCCTTTTGTGCAAAAGCGCTGTCCCAGCGGGAGAATACTTCCTTAAAATGCAGCAGGCTGTATCCGCCCTGTTTGGCGATGTCGACGCCTTCGAAAGCATAGGCCATGTTCAACTCTTTGCGGTCGGCATCGACCAGGTTGTGCGCATCTTCGAAGGTATTGCCGGCGCCTTCCGCCACGCTCATCACATCGTACTTGCTCAGCACCTCCCTGTTCATTTCCTGCAAATACTGGTGCAGGTTGCCCTGCATACCGTAATACAACACAAAGTTCTTTTCGTAGCCTTTTGGAAAGGCGGGAAAGGTGGTGTCTTTGGCTGCAAACTGGAAAGCATCGAGCCTGAAGCCGTCGATGCCCTTGTCGGCCCAAAATTTCATGATATCGTACACTTCCTGCCGAAGTTTGGGGTTCTCCCAGTTCAGATCGGGCTGTTTTCGGGAAAAATAGTGCAGGTAGTAGGCATTGGTAAGCGAATCGTACATCCAGGCGTCGTGGTTGACGTCGAACAAACTGTACCGGGCGGGCGGTGTGCCTTTTTCGGCATTCCACCAATGGTAGTAATTGCGGTACGGGTTTGTTCTCGAACTGCGGCTTTGTTTGAACCATTCATGTTCGTCGCTGCTGTGGTTCACCACCAGGTCCATCACCAGTTTGATGCCGCGCTCGTGCATGCCCTTCAGCAATTCGTCAAAATCGCTCATCGTACCGAAATCCTGCATGATATTGCGGTAGTCGCTCACATCATAGCCGTTGTCGTCGTTTGGCGAGCTGTAGATTGGATTGAGCCAGACGGCATCGACCCCCAGGCTTTTCAGGTAATCCAGTTTGGAAATAATACCCTTCAGGTCGCCGATACCGTCGCCATCACTGTCTTTAAAACTGCGCGGATATATCTGGTATACCACGGCCTCTTTCCACCATTTTCGGTCGGCCACGCCGGAGGTATCGACGGGCGTTTGTTGGGCCGTGGGTTTATCGGTATTGTTGCAGGCGGCAAAAACGACAAGCATCGCTATCGCACCGATAGCGGAAAAATGAATCATTTTGATCATAAAACGTCAATTTATCAAGGCGCGGCGCCCGTGATCTGTTACCTCAGAACACTCAGCATACATCCGGCCGGCTAAAGTATTGGAATTATATCAGACCATAAGTAGTCAAATCATTTGCACAGGCGCCTGAGGAGATTATTTTTGCATCGCGCCAGCGAATAGCCGATCCAATTCATTTTGAATTTAAAACAGCCGAAAAAATGGAATTCAAATTACCACACACCATTGATAGCGGGCTTGGCGAGAAAATAATTTTTCAGGAAATCATTAAAGAACCCGATGGCGACAAGGTGATTATTGAGGGGCACTGCAAACCGATGTCGGGGCCGACCATGCATGTGCACTACAAACAAGATGAAGCATTGACGGTCGTTAAGGGTACAATGGCTTGTCAGGTTTTGGGTAAAGAACCTGTTTACTACTCGATAGGTCAAACGGCAACTTTTCTCAGAAATATTCCCCATCGTTTTTGGAATGCCGGTGAAGACGACCTTGTTATTAATGGCTGGGTAAAACCCGCAAACAGTATTGTCTTTTTTTTGACCGCTTTGTATGCTGCACAAAAAAGGTCAGGAAGCGGACGTCCGGAAGCATTTGATGCAGCCTATTTAATGACGAGATACAAGCATGAATATGGTTTGCCCGAATTACCGGTATTCGTAAAGAAAGTAATCATGCCCATAACATATCTTATAGGAAGCCTGCTCGGCAAGTATAAAAAGTTTGAAGGCGCACCAGAACCGTTAAAATAAGCAATTATGAAACTAGGCGCATTTTCGGTAAGCCTCAATGTCAAAGACATCAACGCTTCCAGAACATTTTATGAAAACCTCGGGTTCAAGGTCTTTGCAGGCGCCCTGGAGAAGAATTACCTGATCATGAAAAACGGGAATGCCCTGGTCGGACTGTTTCAGGGCATGTTTGAGCAGAATATTTTAACCTTCAACCCGGGATGGGACGAAAATGCCGCTAAAATGGAATCGTTTGACGATGTACGGGAGATTCAGCGACACCTTAAAAGCTTGGGAGTCAAATTGATGAGCGAAGCAGACGAAAACACCTCCGGCCCTGCGAGTATAGTCCTGATCGATCCGGACGGCAATCCGATCCTGATCGACCAGCACGTTTAGTATTGCGGCTTTCGGCATAGGTGCATTCCCAATTGTCATGTTCTCTATCCCGTACCCCGGAATGGTATTCCGGCGCTTCGTACCCCGGAATGGTATTCCGGGATACAATACGCTATTCCGGCCTTCGTAACCCGGAATGGTATTCCGGGATATAATACGCCATGTCGGCACGCGGAATACCATTCCGCGATACAATATGCCATGTCGGCCTTCGTACCCCGGAATGGTATTCCGGGATACAATATGTCATGCCGGCACGCGGAATACCATTCCGGGATACATTTTTCGGCTTCCCCTTCGGCGTACGATAATCATGCATCACCACACCCCCACCTCGTCTGCAAAGATCCAGCAGGGATTGCCGTTGCAGGTATGCCATGCCGGACAGGTTTTGATGTTCACGGCAGTGACGCGCACCGCACGCACCGGCTGCGGGTCGAAGCGGGCTTCCACCAGCCGCACACGCTTCCCTCCTTCGGCTCTGATGACAATATTTTCCTCCAGCACCTGCTGAAAATGTTGACCGTCAGGGGAGATTTCAAACACTACTTTCTCAGGAAAAAAGACCCAGGACTGCTGATCCTGCAGAAAGGAAACCTGTATCGTTGAAACCGGCTCAGTTCCCCCAACCGTTGCTGTGGCCTGAAGGTCGACGCCCTGGAACCCCAGCCAATTGTAGCGGTAATCGGTTTCGCCGATGCGCCTGTTGATGAGTTCGTTCGGATCGCCTTTGGCATAGGTAGCCGAGGCCGGGATTGTCAGGCTTACGCTTGTCGTTCGCGATGCCGCCGCCCGGCGCATGTTGTCCACAAATGCGAGATAATCAAGCCGGTACTGGTCGGGAGTGTAGCCGCCTTCGTGCAGGTTTCGGATGCCGGCGCGCGCGCAACCATCGGTGAAAGCGCGCAGGTTTCTGTCGAGTTGCGCCGTTGGCCATTTCAGCATGGTAGCCAATTGGGTGCTGTCCGTTTTGCTGCGCTCCATGCGGGCAAACAATACCGGTGTATAGGCGCCCATCATTCGGTTGATGAATACCGAATCGTCGCGATGGGTACGGAGCAGTTGTCCCAGCTCCCGGTTCATGATGTCCAGGCCTGCGCTGTCGAGAAAAGGTTCGTTTTGCGGAATATTGTAAATCGTCAGTTGCCTGTCGCCCTTGAGCACGGCTTCGGTCAGCCGGTGGATGTAGGCCCAGATAGCCGGCCGCGCGGAACCATAGTACCCGTCGCCGAAATCCGTCAGGATCGAGTCCATGTTTGCCTGCGGGTTCCACATCAGTTTGGCCAGCAGGTAGGCCCGCATATCGGAGAACTCGGAGCAGTCGCGCCCGGACCCCTGTTCGAATACCATGTTTACCCCGTTTTGCCGGAAGAATTGCAGGTTGGGTTGCAGCGTATGCCAGTTTGGGAAGGGGCTGACGTAGCTGCGGAACTGCACCACGTAATCCCAGATCATGAGATGGCTGGTGAGTGCCGACCACGCGCGTACGTCGCGGGCAAAATCGGTACAACCGTCTTCAATACTTTGTCCCCGGTTGCATTCGATGCTGCAGAGGCACACGCTGACGTTTTTGGCAGGCTTGATGCCCTTTGGCGCCTGGCGTGTGTATTGGTAGGCGAGTGTGGAGAGCGTTTTATCGGGAAATGAAGCGGCGATCTTGTTGACAAACGCGAGCAGGGTGCCTGCCGGACTGCCGTAGCGTGCATCAGCCGCCGCGCAGCGCGGGCATTTGCAGTAGTCGAAGTTGTCGTTCTGGCTCACTGACCAGTACTTCGCATCCGGTTTTTCCCTGATCTTTTCCCGCAAGGCATCGGTTACGATCTGCCGGACGGTGTCGTTGGACAGGCACAACTGGCCGGGCGAGCGCTGGGCGCCGTTCCAGGCAAAATATTCGGGGTGTTCCGCAAAGTATCGTTCCGCCGGGCAGAGGTGCTGGAAAGTATGGACGAACAGGCCCCAATCGGCATCCTTGTTGCGGCGTGTTTTCAGTTTGTGCCAGCGTGCCCAGCCTTCATCGAAAGCAGGTTCGTAGTGCAGTTCGCGGTAGGGGAAGGCAGGAATTTCTGTTGCGGGTGGGTATGCGGGCAGTTGGAGGTTTTTGATATCCGGAATAAACGAATCGCGCGGGCTGTATTTGCGGCAGCCGAGCAGTTCGAGCAGGGTATAGACGCCGTATTCCGCACCCATGTCGCCGCCGCCGGCAATGAGGAAAGCGCCGTTTTTGCCTTCCAGGAAAAAGGCGTCATCGGGCAGGGCAGGCGGTTGCTGAAAACCGAACTGTTGAAGTGCCGGATGTTTGCCCAGCAAAACGGGCGCATAGCCATCCGGCACTTTTTCGGCTGATTGAAGCGGCACGGGCTGACCGGTTATTTGTTGCAGGTACGACCGGAGCACGTTGGCGGCGCGGGTCTCCGGTTCGGAGGCGCCGGGGCGCAGGGCGATGGAAACGGGTTTTTGGGCATGTATGGCCAGGGTAGACAGGCAGCACAGCAGGAAAAAGACAAGGGTTCGCATGGCGCAAAAATAACGTTGGTCGGGGAAGTGCCGTCATTGAGCCTGAAATGAAACACAAATGCCCTCATTTGCGTTATTTCCCTTAATTTTAACCCCCCGGATATGTGGTTTCCCAAACTTTTTAAACACATGAGAAGTAACCTGTTGTACCCCATCGCGTTTGTTGCCGCCTTTTTCTGTCTGAATGTCAGTGCCTTGAAGGCGCAGAACCTGAACCTGGCAAACCAGTATTACCAGAACGGCGAATACGAAAAAGCCGCCGCACTGTTCGCGCAACTCCTCGAACGCGACAACGACAGCGAACTGTTCTTCAGTCGCTACGTCGATTGCCTGCTCAACCTCGAACAATACGACGAGTGTGAGAAGGTGATCAAGAAGCAATTGAAAAAAACGCCGGAGAATGTCACCCTTTACGTCACCTACGGCGGTCTTTTCGACCGGCAGGAAAAAACGGATGAAGCGAAAGCCCAATACCAGCGCGCGATTGAAAAAATGGCGCCCGACTACGTGTCGGTCAACCGGCTCGCCTCGCTGTTTATGAGTAGCGGGAAATATGACTTTGCGACGCAGACCTATGAAAAGGGCGCCAAACTGATGAAAGACCCCAACCGGTTTGCCTTCAACCTCGGCGAATTGTACCGGCGCAAGGGCGAGCCTGCCAAAATGATTGAATACTACCTGAGCGCGCTCATCGCCGATCCGGGCAAGATATACACGATCCAGACCTTGCTGGCCCGCTACCTGGCGCCTTCCGATTTTACGGAACTGCAAACCCAACTTTATTCCCGCATCCAGGCGGACGAAAACCCCGACCTGGTGGAATTACTGGCCTGGTCGTTCGTGCAGCGCAAGGACTTCAAGAGCGCACTGCGCCAGTACAAGGCGCTCGACAAACGCCTCAGTGAAGACGGACAACGCATTTTTAACCTGGCCAACGACGCGGCCGACGCCAGGGACTACGATACCGCCATTTCCGGCTACGACTATATCGTGGCCGAAAAAGGCCAGCTCAACCAGTATTTCTTCGATTCCAAACGAGAAGCGATGGAGTGCCGGCGCAAAAAGATCACGGAGGGGTTTGCCTATACCCAGGACGACCTGAAAACACTGGAAGCGGAATACGAGGGTTTTCTCAACCAGTTTGGACGGGGAAAACAAACCTCGTCTATCGTGCTGCAACTGGCCAACCTCGAAGCGCTGTACATCAACAACCTGCCCAGGGCCATATCGCTGCTGGAAGACCTGAAAGCATCGCCCGGCCTCGACCGCAATACGCTGGCGCGCACCAAGATCAACCTCGCCGATTATTACCTGATGCACGGCGACATCTGGGAAAGCACCTTGCTGTACAGTCAGGTGGATAAGGAATTTAAAGAAGAACAACTCGGCCAGGAGGCGCGTTTTAAAAATGCCCGCCTGTCGTACTACAACGGCGACTTCCAGTGGTCGCAGGCGCAATTCAATGTGCTGAAGGCTTCCACCTCCAAATTGATTGCCAATGATGCGCTCGATCTGTCGGTGTTCATTATGGACAACCTCAACCTCGACACCACGGAAGCCGCCATTTCGCTCTACTCCGCCGCCGAACTGCTGGTATTCCAGAACCGCTTCGATGAGGCTTTCCTGAAGCTGGACACCCTGCGGAATAATTTCCCTGAACACTCGCTGCAAGACGACATCCTGTACCTCGAAGCGCAGGTGTATGAAAAGCGACGCGATTACGAAAAGGCTGCGGCGCTGTACCAGCAAGTAGCCGAGAAATACCCGGATGACATCCGTGCCGACAATGCCCTGTATGCCCTGGGGCAGATATATGAAAATCAACTCAACGACCCGGAAAAGGCAAAAACGCTGTACGAAAAGATATTTATCGACTATTCGGGCAGCGTTTTCGCAGTGGAAGCGCGCAAACGGTTCAGGATTCTGAGAGGGGATAAGGTTCAGTGAACGGCGCGAAAGGGTAGAAATGCTCATAGTACTTGTGTTGCCACTAGGTGCAGGCGTACAGCACAATCGTACTCCCCCAGTTTAAACCCTCCGTCATGCGTTTCGATTTTCAAACAGGCGCCCCGATCTGTATTTCACTACAGCAACCCTCAAGGTCTGGAAATACCTGCTGAAACCTGATCGGTGAATTTTTCCAAATGTGCCGGTTTTTCCGAAATTTGCACCTCCGGAACAATATTTCTTCCGGACTTTTCAGCCTCTATTTTTGTAACCCGTTTTCGCGTCAGCAAAAGATTCATGTCCGATATTTTCGAAAAAGCGCAGCAAACCCTTTCCGATCTCGCCGGGGAAGCGCCCGCAAACCCCGAAGCGCTCGAAACCTTCCGCATCCATTATTTGGGAACCAAAGGCCTGATCAAAAGCCTGATGGAGGAGATGCGCAATGTGCCCAACGAGCGCAAACGCGACTACGGCCAACTGATGAACACCCTCAAGCAGCAGGCTGAAGAAAAATACCAAAACCTTAAATCGGACTTTGAATCGAAGGCCGACAGCGCTGCGGGCCTGACGCTCGACCTCACGGCGCCCGGCGAGCCGCTCCCGCTGGGTTCCCGCCACCCCGTCGCCGTGACCCTGAACCGCATCGTGGATATATTTACCCGCATGGGTTTCAGCGTTGCCGACGGCCCCGAGATCGAAGACGACTGGCACAATTTCACATCGATGAATACGCCTGAAGACCACCCTGCCCGCGATATGCAGGACACGTTCTACGTCGTCGATGCACCCGGCATGCTCCTGCGCACGCACACCTCGCCCGTGCAGGCGCGCGTGATGCAGCAGCGCAAGCCGCCCATCCGCATCATCGCCCCGGGGCGTGTGTACCGCAACGAAACCATCTCCACGCGCTCTCATGCACAGTTCCACCAGGTAGAAGGCCTTTATGTCGATGAGGGCGTTTCCTTTGCCGACCTGAAACAGACCCTGCTGTATTTTGCGCAGGAAATGTTCGGCGCCACAAAGATCCGCCTGCGACCCTCCTTCTTTCCCTTTACGGAACCGTCTGCCGAAATGGACATCTGGCTCGGCACCGACACCGAGAAGAACTACCGCCTCACCAAGGGCACCGGCTGGCTTGAAATACTCGGCTGCGGCATGGTCGACCCGCAGGTGCTCGAAAACTGCGGCATCGACTCGAAAAAATACAGCGGCTTTGCCTTCGGTATGGGCATCGAGCGCCAGGCCCTGCGCCTGTACGAGATCGGTGATATCCGGTTGCTGTTCGAAAACGACGTGCGTTTCCTGCGGCAGTTTACCGCTGCCATATGATGCTTTGATGTATGGATGGGTGTCGATATGGTCATCGTCGAATGTTTTTGATGTCAGCCGTTGTAATTACGCCACGCTAAATCGGCCGGACAGCAACACACTGTCCGGCCGATTTTCGTTGCCCACATGATTTTCGCCGAGTTTCGCCGGATTCTCCTCGAAATTATCGAGTATTGCAGGGTCCACATGCCCCACATTTGACCTGCAAACTTTCACCATACTTCTATGCCCCGCCTGAGGGCGCGGCATCCGGAAGTCAACAACAACAACTATGTTTCTCGCTATTCTTGGTTTGCTGATTCTCGCAGCAACCTCTACCATTGCAAAAGCCAATCCCAATATGTCGTCTATTGGAAAAACAGGCCGTATCCTGGCGATCGGGCTTGTTGCTATCGGCCTGTCGACTGCGTGTTTCGTCCAGATACAACCGGGTCAGGTGGGCGTTCAAACCCTGTTCGGTAAAATACAATCCGGCATTCTGACCGAAGGCCTGAACGTTGTCAACCCACTCGTTGAGGTGCAGCATTACGACGTAAAAACGCAGAACTACACCATGTCGGGCATACGCGACGAGGGCGATAAATCGGGCGACGACGCCATCCGGGTGCTTACGGGCGACGGTCTTGAAGTCGTCATCGACCTCTCCGTACTGTACCACATTATTCCCGACCGGGCGCCGGAAATTCTGCGCACGATCGGCAGCAGCATCACCGACAAGATCATCCGGCCCGTATCGCGCACCAAGATTCGTGACAATGCCGTGTTCTACGATGCCGTGGCCCTGTACTCCAGCAAACGCGACGAGTTCCAGCAGAAGATTTTTACGACGATTGAAAAAGAATTCCAGACGCGCGGCATCGTGCTCGAAGCGATCCTGATCCGGAATATTACGTTGCCCGAATCGGTGCGCCAAACCATCGAATCGAAGATCAACGCCGAGCAGGAAGCACAGAAGATGAAATTCGTGCTCGATAAAGAACGCCAGGAGGCCGACCGCAAACGCGTCGAAGCGCAGGGTATCGCCGATTATCAGCGGATCATTACACTTTCGCTTTCCGACAAATTGCTCCAGTACGAACAGATCAAGGCGCAGAAGGAACTGGCGCTTTCATCCAATTCCAAAGTTGTCATCATGGGAGGCGGGAAAGGCGCGCCGATCCTGATCGGGCAGTAAACACACAATGCAACAATGCATCTCTCCGCTGTCATCATTACCTATAATGAAGAACGAAACATCGGCCGCTGCCTCGACTCGCTGGTCGGGGTGGCGGACGATGTCGTGGTGATCGATTCCTTTTCCAGCGACAAAACAGAGGAGATTTGCCGCGCGAAAGGCGCGCGCTTTATCCGGCATGCCTTTGAAGGGCATATCGAACAAAAGAACCGGGCGCTTGCCGAGGCGCTGCACCCTTTTGTGCTTTCGCTCGATGCTGACGAGGCCCTGAGCGAAACGCTGCGCCGCTCGATTTTAGAGGCGAAGGAGAGCGGGCGGCACGATGCGTACTCCATGAACCGGCTTACCAATTACTGCGGCCAATGGATACATCACAGCGGCTGGTATCCCGACCGAAAATTGCGCATGTTTGACCGGAATAAAGGCCGCTGGGGCGGCACCAATCCACACGACAGGGTCGAAATGCAACAAGGCAGCACGGAAGCACACCTCGAAGGCAACCTGTTGCACTTTAGTTATTACAGCGTGGTAGAACACCTGGAACGCGCCAGCCGCTACGCCGAAATTGCGGCCAAAGCCATGTACGCGAAGGGCAAGCGCGCTACCTGGCTGAATGTCGTGTTCAACCCGGCGCTGAAATTTTTCCGAAATTATATTGTGAAAGCAGGCTTCCTCGACGGACGTGCCGGCTGGACAATCTGCCGAATTGCCGCATTGGAGACGTATTGGAAATACCGAAACCTGCTTCGCCTGCGTTCTTAGGCCGCACGCATATCCTCCCGCAGACTTTGTTGAATTATGGTTCGAATATTTTTACTGGCGCTGCTTACGTCGCTTGCCGCCTGTCAGACTACCCAACCCGCGCCCCGGAAAAAGGCAAGCGCTCCCGCCCCGGTGAAAAAAACCATGCCCGCACCGGCCACAACCGGCACCGCAACGGTTGAATGGCTCGACAGCGAACGATTGATGCCGGTATTAGAAAGGGCCCAGCAGGAGAAGAAGCCGGTGTTTGTGGAATTCTACGCTTCCTGGTGCGCGCCCTGTAAAGTGATGGAGGAAGATGTGTTCACCCAGATCGAAACCTTTCGGTACCTGAACGGGCATTTTCTGAATTTCCGCACCGATTTTGACACGCAATCGGGCAAAACCATCGCTTCGATCTATGAAGTAACCTCCCTGCCGACGGTGCTGTTCCTCGATCCGCAGGGCGTGGTGCTGGAGCGGCATACCGGCATCGCCAACCCTTCGCTGCTGCGCTCGATGGGCGATTCGGCGCTGGGGAAGATGAAATAGCGGTGATTGGTTTCCCGCAGATTTGCGCAGAAATAAGGAGGTGGTTTAAACTTATTGCCCTGATGGTGGCTGGTTTTTCGCACAGATTTTACGCAGAAACTATTCGCAGATTTTACACAGAATGCTGCTGCGTAGAATCTGTGTTAGAATTTTTCTGCGTAAAATCTGTGCGAAAAATTGCACTGTTAAGACGCTGGAACATGGAATATTCATGAATCCAACTCCAAAAGTTTGAATCACCTCATGGTTTGATCTGCGGCCCCCCCCTAAACGGAAGCAAGCATCGAAACGATCTGCTCTACGCTCATGGCCTCCTGATCGCCCGTTTTCTGGTTTTTCACCATCAAGGTATCCGATTGCATCTCGCTTTCGCCGATGATCGCCACATAAGGGATATTGCGTTTGGCTGCAAACTCGAATTGCTTTTTCAATTTGCCCGGCTCGGGGTATATCTCCACGGCCACGCCTGCCTTGCGCAAAGCAGTGGCGCACTGAAAGGCATATTCAAAGGAGGGTTCATCGAAAGATGCCAGCATGATCTGCACGCTTTCGACCAGTGTTTCCGGGAAAAGGCCCATGCCTTCCATCACGTCGTAAATACGATCGGCGCCAAAGGATATGCCCACACCCGAGAGTCCGGGAACACCGAACACGCCCGTCAGGTCGGCGTAGCGCCCGCCGCCGCCGATACTGCCCATGCGGAAGTCCTTCGCTGCGACCTCGTAGATGCAGCCGGTATAGTAACTGAGTCCCCGGGCGAGGGTAATGTCGAATTTTACTTCGTTTTGCAGGGTCGTTTTGCCCAACAGGCCAAATACCCGGTCCAGTTCGTCAAGGCCGTTCAGGCCGGTGGCGCTGTTGGAAAAAACCGCTCGAAGCGCCTGTGTGTCGGGCGCAGCAAGAATTTTTTCAATCGTGGCCATAGCGGTTTCGGAAATGTCCCGTTCAGACAACTCCTTGCGCACACCTTCGATGCCGACCTTGTCCAGTTTGTCGATAGCCACGGTCATGTCCATAAACTTGTCGGGAATACCTGCCGCTTCCGCAATGCCAAACAGCACCTTGCGGTTGTTCATTTTGATCACGACCGGTATGCCGAGCCTGGCAAAGGCTTCGTCGTAGATTTGCGCGAGTTCGGCCTCGTACAGAAGACTGTCGGAGCCGATCACATCGGCGTCGCACTGAAAAAACTCGCGGTAACGGCCCCGCTGCGGCCGGTCGGCACGCCACACCGGCTGTATCTGGAAGCGTTTGAACGGGAACGAAAGCGTACCGCGGTTCATCACCACATAGCGGGCGAAAGGCACCGTCAGGTCGTAGCGCAGACCCCGTTTGGCGATGCTGGACACGAGTTTATTCGAATCCCGTGCGGCAAGCGCATCGGCATTGGCGTCCTTCAGGTAGTCGCCGTTGTTCAGTATTTTGAACAGGAGTTTATCGCCCTCGTCGCCGTATTTGCCGGTCAGGGTGCCGAGGTTTTCCATGGCCGGCGTTTCGAGCGGCTGGAAGCCGAATTTCTCGAATACCGAGCGGATCGTATCAAAAATGAAGTTGCGTTTGCGGACCTGTTCCGGTCCGAAATCGCGTGTTCCTTCAGGTATGGAAGGTTTTTGCATGACTTGATTGAACGTTCACTGACCTGCGGTAACAGAGGCCAGTGTGCCCAGCAACAGACCCTTCATGGCCAGTGTGCCGGCGATGATGACAAATGCAATGGTGGTGTATATGGCCAGTTTCTTGTGTTTGTCGGTGTCGGTTGCGGCTTTCTTTGAAAAAGTACGGCCCAGTTGAACCAGTACGACGGCAATCAGCATGGCGGCGATATGCTCCGCCTTGAAATAGCGCACCCAGGGGTCTTTCATCGAGCCGCCGCCTGTCGTGTACGCGCTGGTGAAAAAGTACATGATCAAACCGAGCAGTGCCTGCAAGTGGGTAAGGCCCAACAGCGCTATGGAGGCTGTATTGTCTGTTTTTTCAAAAGGCTTTTTGCCCATCCAGCCGCTAAAAGAGCGATAGATGACGAAAACCAGGGCAACCAGCAACAAATAACGGTTGTAAGAGTGAACGGCGTTTAAAATGGCTTGCATATCAGAATGGATTGATTGTGAAGGAGCTGCAAATGTAGCGCTTCCCGGAGGCGCTGCATATTTTTATTTGTCAGGGAGGGGTAAGAAAAATTTATAAAAAAATTTTATTTGCCGGTGTGACTTTTCGAAGAAGCCACGTTTAAACATTATAACAAGAAAAACAAAGGCATTCCAAATAAAATTCCGAATGCTGTAAGATATTTTTTAGGAAGATTGTTTTCATTTGGTTTTTTGGGGTTAACCATTGGACGAAAGTTCAATGGTTTTTTTGTGTCTGGCAGGGTGCTTTTTTAGCGTCAAGACCTGTAAGGTTTCCGAAACCTAACAGGTCTACCCCCGCCTTGTCACTCCCGGATTTTCGAATCGATCAGGATCGTTACGGGGCCGTCGTTCAGCAGCGATACCTTCATGTCGGCGCCGAATTCACCGGTGAAAACAGGGCATCCCGTTTCCGACGCCAGTATTTGCACAAATTGCTCATACATCGGAATGGCCGTTTCCGGCCTGGCAGCGCGTATAAAAGAAGGCCGGTTGCCTTTTTTGGTGCTGGCGTGCAGGGTGAACTGGCTCACCACGATAATTTCGCCTTTTATATCCTGCACCGAGCGGTTCATCTGTCCGGCCTCGTCGGAAAATATCCGGAGCGCCGCAATTTTCCGGCACAACCAGGCTATATCATCATCGCCGTCGTCGTGCTCGATGCCGAGCAGGATAAGCAGCCCCCAGCCGATCCGCGACTTTTCTTTTCCGTCGATCGTGACGGATGCCTGTGAAACCCTTTGAATGACAACGCGCATGTTTAAGCAGAATGAAGGATGAGTATGGAGGCGCAAAATTAATCGGATGTGTGCCAACACTTTGCCCGAAAAGGAGTTTTCTTCGCCTACTTTTCAACTCTAAACATTCGGTTCATGTCTCTGGTACAAGAATTCAACGACTATCGCGCCCGTATGAACGAGCGCATACTGGCCCACGACAACAAGGTCATCAAGCGCTTCTGGAGCCTCGACAACCAGACCTACCAGGAAGGCGCGCTCGACGTGCGCACCAAGGAAATGCTCGGTCTGGTGGCCTCCATGGTGCTCCGCTGCGACGATTGCATCAAATACCACCTCGGCAAATGCCACGACCTCGGCGTCAACACGGATCAGATATACGAGATATTTGCCGTGGCCAACATGGTCGGGGGCTCCATCTGTATTCCGCATACGCGCCGCGCCGTGGAATATTGGGAAGAACTTACAGGCGTTTGAGGGGTTGCGGAGGTTACAATCCGTATTTGTCGAGCAAATAAACCAGTGCCGCCATGCTGGCGGCGCCGAGTTCGAGTTCGCGTTTGTTCACTTTGTCGAAGGTATCGGCTGCCGTGTGGTGGAGGTCGAAGTAGCGTTGGGAGTCGGGCGAATAACCGCTGAGCAGGCCCTTCATACCTTTGAGCGGGCCAATATCGGCGCCCGAGCCGCCGCGTGTGAAAGTCAGTCCGTAGGGCTCGAACAGAGGCTCCAGTGCCTGCATTTTTTCGAAAAACTTGCCGATTACGGCCTCGTCGCCGTCAAAAGAAAAACCGCGGGGTGTAAAGCCGCCGGCATCGCTTTCGATGGCCGCGAGGTGGTATTCGCCCTTGCGCTCCGCTTCGGCTGCATACTGCCGGCCACCGCGCAGGCCGTTTTCCTCGTTCATGAACAACACGCAACGGATGGTGTGTCGCGGGCGGTACCCTGTGCGTTGCAGGATGCGCAGCACGTCCATGCTTTGGGTGCAGCCCGTGCCGTCGTCGTGGGCGCCGTGGCCCACATCCCAACTGTCGAGGTGGCCGCCGATGGCGATCACGTCGCCGGGGCGCTCCGTGCCGCGTATTTCACCGATCACGTTGAAGGAAGGCACATCCGGCAGCGTCTTGCAGTCAGTTTTCATGAACACCGTCGCCTTGCCCTCTTCTTTGAGCAGGCCGCCGAGTTTTTCGGCGGCAAGGGTACTGATGGCCACAGCGGGGATGCTGGTGACGGTGGTATCGTAGCGCAGCGAACCGGTATGCGGGTAATCGTCGAGGGCAAGCGTCATCGACCGCACAAGCACGCCGACCGCGCCGTATTTGGCGGCGCGCGAAGCACCCGATACGCGCTGGTCGACCGCGCCGCCGTATGCTTCGAAGGTGCGGATTTTGGTGGCGTCCATGGGCCGGTTATAAAAAACGATCTTGCCGCGTATGCCGCGCTCATTCAGGTTGTCGAGTTCTTCCCAGGACCTGACCTCCACTACCTCCGCGCTGATGCCTTTGGCGCCGGTGCCGACCGAGCCGCCGAGCGCCAGCGCATTCATATTAAACGTGCCGTATTTTTTGGAGCCGACGACACGTACCTGTTCGGCTTCGCCGCGCACCCAGTGCGGCACCATGACCGGCTGAAGCCATACGGAATCGAGGCCCATCGTGTCGAGCATGGATTTCGTCCAGGCGACGGCCTTTTCCGCACCGGTGCTGCCGCTGAGCCGGTGACCAATGTTCAGCGACAGGTGTTCGAGCCAGGGATAACAGCGCCCGTCGGTGAGCGCCCGGTCGTATATTTTGCGGATCAGGGCAGCGTCAGAGTCTGTTGCGGGGCCTTGCGCGTAAGTTTGCTGTTGAAGTGTAAAAACGACAATAAGGGTGAGGAGGAAAGAGGGTGCAATTTTGAAAGCAGGCGCCATATTTTTCATTTACAAGGGCGAATAAAATTATGTTTTCAAATACGGGGTTGAATTTCCCGGATATTTCATTTTGCTTTATCAGAGTTATTGTTGCCGAAAACTGTTTTTAGCCGGATTTTCTTTACCGGAAAACGTTTGCGGAATTTCAAAAATTCGGAGCAAAAATTTTTCAAAAAATAATTCAATTTCTTCTTGTAGGAATTACACAAAGCATATTACCTTTGTCAACAGAAAGCAATTGAACTTAAGAATAATTTGGTTTTATTTGGTTAGGGCTGAGGTAGTGCTGTGGTGGCACTGCCTCATTTTTTTTGTACGTGGCAAATGTATTATTTCACGGCAAATTCCCTGTTTTTCAAGGGCGCTGATCCTTGTATTAAGCCAAAACAATTCCTTTTTGCGGCATTCCTCCCTTTGGATATGTACTTTTGCCGTCCATTTCAACCGGCAAATACATGAATAAACGTCTTCCGCTCCTCTGTCTTTTTCTTTTCCCCTTCCTGCTTTTCGCCCAAAATAAATTCTCGATGGCCGACGCCATCCTGAAAGGCCGCACCACCCTGGCGCCGGCCAGCCTGAAACAACTCCAGTGGATTCCCGGCGCCGCGCAGTTTACCCATGTCGTCGACGGCAAAATGGTGCGCGTGAATGCCCCCGACCTCAGTGTCGACACCCTCGACCTGCTCCCCGGCATCAATGAAGGCTTGAAAACAATGGAGGCACAACCGCTTGTCGGTTTGCCGGCCCTGTACTGGACCACTGCAGATAACCTGTGGTTCCAGTCGGAAAACAACCTGTACACCTACTCTTTTGGCAAAGGCCTGAAACGCGTCAACAGCTATCCCGCCGGCGCCGAAAACACCGACATCCACGACAAGACATTCCAGATAGCCTATACCAAAGACAACGGGCTGTGGGTCAGCGTGGCAGGCAAGGAAACCGGCGTTGCGCAAAGCGAAGAAGACGGTATTGTGTACGGCAAAAGTGTGCACCGCGACGAATTCGGTATCAACAAAGGCACCTTCTGGAGCCCTGCAGGCCGGTACCTGGCCTTTTACAGGATGGACGAGCGCATGGTAACGCAGTATCCCATTTATATCCTCGACTCCATGCCGGCCCAGGTGCGTTTTATCCGTTACCCGTATGCCGGCGCTAAAAGCCACCACGTCACGGTCGGCGTTTTCGATACCCAAACGTCCAAAACGCTGTACCTGCAAACGGGTGAACCGGCCGAGCAGTACCTGACCAATGTAGCCTGGACGCCCGACGACAAGTATATCCTCATCGCGGTGGTGAATCGCGAACAGAACCACATGTGGCTCAAGCAGTTCGATGCCGCAACAGGCGCTTTTGTGAAAACGCTTTTTGAAGAGACCAGCGACAAATGGGTCGAACCCGAACACCCGGCCGTGTTCGTTCCGGGCAGCAACACACAGTTTGTCTGGCAAAGCGAACGCGACGGTTTTAACCACCTCTACCTCTGCGACCTTTCCGGCAAAACCGTGCTTCAACTCAGCAAAGGCGCCATGCCCGTGACGGATTTCTACGGGTTTTCGGCCGATGGCCAAAACTGTTTCTACCAGGTGGCCGACGAAACGGGCCTGAACCGCTTTGTTTTTTCCACCGATCTGAAAACAGGCGTGATATCGCGCCTGACCGACGAGGAGGGCGTACACAACGGCATGGTGAGCAGCAACGGCGACTGGGCGCTCGACATATTCAGCAACACCGCCACACCCCGGTTCATTTATGCCCTTCCGGTAGCCAATCCTGCCGACCGCCGCATCATTTTCGGCGCCAAAAATCCGCTCGACGGCTATCAGATCGGACTCACGCGCCTGCTTACACTGCCCTCGCCCGGCGGCGCCACGCTCAATGCGCGCATGATCCTGCCACCCAGTTTCGATTCCAAACAAAAATATCCGGCCCTTGTGTACGTGTACAATGGTCCGCACGTGCAAATGGTGACCAATTCATGGCTGGGCGGCGGTGAACTCTGGATGCACCACATGGCCCAGGAAGGTTATGTAATATTCGTGCTCGACGGTCGCGGCTCGGCCAACCGCGGCTTCCGGTTTGAAAGTTCCGTCCACCGGCATCTCGGCGACGCCGAAATAGAAGACCAGTTGACAGGCGTAAGCTACCTCAAGGCGCAGACCTTCATCGACCCGCAGCGGGTTGGTGTGTACGGCTGGAGTTTTGGCGGCTTTATGACCACCTCGCTGATGACCCGCCCCGAGGCAAAGGGCGCTTTCCGCTGCGGTGTGGCCGGCGGCCCAGTCATCGACTGGCGCATGTACGAGATCATGTACACTGAACGCTACATGGATACCCCGGAGGAGAATCCCGAAGGCTATGCCAAAAGCAGCCTATTCAATTATATCGACAATCTCGACGGACGCCTCCTGATGATTCACGGCACCTCAGACGATGTGGTGCTGTGGCAACATTCCCTGCGCTATATCCGCGAGTGTGTCAGCAAGGGCAAGCAGATCGACTATTTCGTTTACCCTGAACACCTGCACAATGTGCGGGGCAAAGACCGGGTGCATCTTTTTGAAAAGATCGAACGCTTTTTCAACGAGAATTTGCGGGATGTGAAGGCCGGAAGGCCGTAACCTGGGGTGTTGCATAGATGACAGGTTTTTTTCAGACAGGATTCACGGGATTTACAGGTTTTTCTACGGCAGAGCCATCTTACTTATCCTGTAAATCCTGTAAATCCTGTCTGAAAACTTCAACTCCTGTCAAAATTCACCTCCCTGGAAGGCGTCGAACCGGTACCCCCGCCCTTTTAATGCCTCAATCAGATCGCCCAGGCGGTTGTAAAACTTGTCTGTCCGCGCCGGCGCCGTGCCAATGTGCAGCAGCAGGAAATAGCCGTTCAGCCCGTTGGGATCACTCCGCTCCCGCTCCAGTATGCTGCGGTAAATCTCCGCAGAAGAGCGGTAGTTTTTCATATCCGGCGTGGTGTAGTCGGCATTCGAACGTGTGCCGGGAGTAAAGTTGAACAGTTCGAGACCTGCCTCTCCGGCCCAGCGTGCGATCGAGTCATTGTACCATTCGTAAGGAGGAATAAACATACGCGCTGCCGCTTTTGAAAGCCCTAACTGCTCCAGCGCTTCAAAATTGCTTCGCAAATCGTCCATAAACGCCGCTTTGGTCACCAAAAGCGAATCGCGCTGCTGCCAGTCGCAATACAGCAGGTGCCTGTCGGAATGTGCGCCGATGTAATGCCCCGCTTTTTTCAGTTTTTTTACGGTTTTAGGGTATTGCCGGCAAAAGTCGCCGGTAAAAAAGAAAGAAGCCTTGATGCCGGCTTTCCGCAGGGTGCGCAGAATCGTTTCCGAGCCATCGGCATACTCATGTCCGGTGAAAATTAACCGGATAACCCGCTCTGACGTATCGCCGCGTATCCAGGCGCCCTGGCTGTCCTGTTGTCCGCTCCGCCGTATGCTCTGCCCCTCGGCCTGCAATGCTGCAAGCATATAGCTAAGGCTGGCCGTACCGTCCATGGTGGGTTCGTTGGAGGAGTAATCGCCGTAATCGTCGTGATACACCACCAGCGGCGACTGGAATGTGGCAAACTCGTCGGGCTCGTAGAGCGTAATACCGATAAGTTTATTCCAGATGCTGCCGTAAATCGGGCCGTCGACGAGCCCGCCGTCGATAGGGTAGCGGTACAGGTGCGTAAATGCAGAGTGCGGGTCGCGCGGCGCGACGCCGTGCTGCGGCAACCCGCAGATCATGCTCGTGCCCCAGGGGTTGCAGCCAAACAACCAGTCGCGCAACGCAGCCTCCATCTCCAGGTAGGTACTGTCGGCGCTGAGGCTGCGGTACAGTCGCGCCTGGGTGTACAGGGCTGCATTGAGGTTGTTGGAGCACCAGATAAAGGGTATCCCGTACAGGAATGGATTGTTTTTGCCGCGCTGCAACACACCGTCTATGCCCCGGCGCAGGTATTCGCGGAAAACCGGAGCAGATTCGGCATTTTCTGCCGTGGCGAGGTAATAATGGCCCAGGTTGAGAAACGGATACCATTGGTAGTGACGCGCCGTATCGCTGCCCATCCAGGGCGTAACAGGTTCTACGTTGCCATATTCAACGGCCTGGGCGCCGTATTCCTGTCCCGGGAAAAGGGCGGCCAGTTGGGTAGCGGCCAGCTCCATATCGTCCGCGAAATTTTCCTCTTCGTAAAAATACCGCGCCCGGCAGGGAGCTGTTTGTGTAAATCCGGGCTTTTGCCGGCCGAAGGCATAGGCCTCTTTGGCTTTCTGAACGAGTTGTGCTGCATATTCGGGGTAATAAGGCCGGAGCACCCGACTGCCCAGGGCAAATGCGGCAGCAAATTTTCCGGCAGAGGAAGCAACGCCCGTTGTGCGGTTTTTATACTGGAGTGCGCCTTGCGGCGCTCCGGTGATGAAATAAACCGGCCGGGCCAGGCTTCCATCGGGTGCACCGTAGCGCACGGAGTCGAGCGTCGGCAGGCGCATACGCTGGTGGTCGCGGTCGTCGGCGATCTGGTTGTAGTACTCCCCGGGGGCCGGGTTCATCTTGAGCATCCAGTCGAGCCCCCATTTGGCCTCGTCGAGTACATCGGGGATGCCGTTGGCGCCGGGCAGTCCGGCAGCATCAAAGCGGTCGCCAAAGCTGCCGGGATGCTGTCCGTAGGCAAAGAGCATCTGGAAGGTCGCATTAGCCGAGGTGGGCAGGTATTGCAGATAATCGGACGCATCGTGCCAGCCGCCGGATACATCGATGCGGGTCGAATCCTTTGCCGGGTCAGGATGGTACACGATGAAGCCGTCGGCTGCATGACAGGAATCCCGGAGAAAGGGGTTGTATCCGCTGCGCTGCTGTCGCATGTATTGCAGGATGAAATCGGCCGCGCCGTCGTACACGCCGTCGCTGATACGAAAAACGGGAGAGCGGAGCGTGCCGGCCTGCACGTAATAGGCGCCCGGCGTTGAAAATGCCGAAAAATCGAGCCGAAACCCGGCTTCGAATGCAGCATAGGGGCCAAAGGGGCGGATTTTTTCGCTTTGAAAAACCGGTTGCCGGGTGAGGGCGTCGCAGAGTTCGAACCGCTCGACTGCAATGTTTTTTTTGCTCACCAGAACGGCCACTTTTACGGCGTGTTCAGGATACCCGAGCTGGTTGATCCGTATCCAGGCATCCGGCTGGGCGATGGCCGGTGCAACAAACAGCAAGGCGAATGCGGCGAACACCAGGCTGCCGGATTTTATCATGAATGACCTGTTCATATTGCAAATGTATATTCCACGGCGAATCGAAGCATAATTCTATATTCCGGTTGACCTGCGCTTTTTACCTTTACCCCATGTTAATGCTGCAAAGTGCGCCCCGCAGATCGAAATTTATCTGGCTGCTGGTTACCCTGGTTTTTATTGCCGACCTGATCGCTCCGCTGGGTTGGGATATGGAGTTTCTGTATCTGCTGGCCTTGTTTCTGTCGGTTTCTTTCAAGGAAAAAAGCGACGTACTGTTGCTTGCCGTGATCACGACCGTGCTGACCATTATTGCCGCGGTACTGAAGCCTCAGGAGATTCCACTGGAGCAAATGTTGTTCGAGCGTCTGCCGGCTATTGCTGCTTTTTGGGCGGCAGCGTTTTTTGTGATCCGCTTTATTGCCCTGCGCGAGGAAGAGCAACAGAAAGAAGAAAAATTCAGGGCCCTGTTTGAGCATGCTGTCAGCGGTATCCTGCTGACCAACAGAAAGGGGACGATCGTGATGGCAAATCCCGCAGCAGAACGCTTGTTTGGCTACGATATCGGAGAGTTGCCGGGCAACTCCATTGAAATACTCATTCCAATCCACCTCAGGCACAGGCATGAGGGCCATCGCGACAAGTTTCACCGGGGCCCTCAACCGCGCGGCATGGGAATCGGGCTGGACCTGAAAGGGATCACAAAAGATGGCTCAGAGTTTCCCGTGGAAGTAAGCCTCAGCCCTTTTCACACCTCGGAGGGTGAGTTTGTTGTCGCTTTTATCGTGGATAATACCAAACGGAAACAATACGAACACTCCATCCTTCAACAGAAACATGAACTTGCGGGGTTAAGCGAAGCTTTGAAAACATTGAATGAAGACCTTGAAAACAAGGTTGTGGAGCGAACCAGCGAACTGGAACAGGCCAAGGATGAATTGGCCGTAGCGCTTGACAAGGAACGCGAACTCGGCGAACTCAAAAGCCGCTTTGTCAGCATGGCTTCCCACGAATTCCGGACACCGCTGACCTCGGTGCTGTCGTCGGCAGGCCTGATCGCACAATATGCCGACCGGCAGGATATGGACAATATCAAAAAGCACGCAGAACGTATCAAAAACGGAGTGAACGGGCTGAATACGATCCTGACCGAGTTTCTGTCGCTGGGTCGACTGGAGGAGGGGCATATTCAGCCCAGATTTGAAGATGTCAGCCTGACTGCCTGTATCGAAAATATACACCAGGAAATGAAAAACCTGTTCAAGCCCGGGCAGGAGATCAACCATAACCATGAGGGCAGCGATACGGCACATCTGGATTGCCACCTGGTGAAAAACATCTTGATCAACCTGATCTCCAACGCGATTAAATATTCACCTGAACAGTCCGTCATTACCGTAAAAAGCATCGTGAAGGATGGCAAAACCCGCATCAGCGTATGCGACCAGGGGATAGGTATCCCCGAATCGGAACAAAAACACCTGTTTGACCGCTTTTTCCGGGCCTCCAATGCGACCAATATTCAGGGTACGGGCCTCGGGCTTTACATTGTCCAGCGTTATGCCGAGGTAATGGGTGGGAAAGTCGGCTTTACCAGCGCAATTGAGCAGGGCAGCGAATTCTGGGTGGAATTTACCCACCAGGAATAAAGGGTCAGGAAGCAGACTCCCCGGCCCTCGCGGACAACAGGAACAACACACCTGCTGCGAACAGCGGCGCAGAGATGAGCAGGAAATTGTACAGGTTTCCGGCCGTCCCGAAGTAAAAGGTAAACACGATACCCAGAAACAGGAACAAAATGCCTCCCCACAGCCGGTACCGCCAGGCTACGGCAAGACAGGCAATCGTAATGAGTGCAGGCAGAAGGTGCATGACAAAAGCGCCGATTTTATCACCAAATCCTGTACTCCCCTCGAATGTATCAAAAGCGAACAAGGTCAGCAAGCCCGCAAAAGCCATCGCGACGACCCTGGGTGTCCAAGTCAGGTACTGTTTTGAAGTTTGCATAGTCCTTAATTTTTGGCCGGATACAACTCCGTTCGGGCCAAAGTTAAGAGGGCCTTTTTTCAGTTGCGGTATATGCCGTCATAACCCGCCATGATTCTGATCAGCCTATGCGGCTTTCAGAACGATCTACGTACTATTTGTTGTTGAAAATGAGCCGGGGAAGTGTTCAGTCCTTCGACTCCTGCAACATTTTGCCTGCAGCATCGAACAGCAGGTCTTTTCGCCTTACCTCCGCTTCGTACACCGTGGAGCCGTCGGCCCGCTGGATACGCGCGGCTTCTTTGACTTTTTTACCTTGCAGGGCGGCCTGTACGGGTGCGGGCAATTCGGTCACCTTTATTTCCGTCTCTGTCTCCATCCATGTACCGTCGGCTGAAAAATTGGCGCTCATTTCCACGTCGTTCTGTTCGAACTCCGCTTCCCACTCGCCGTTTTTCTCTCTGTCCCAGCCCACTTTTGCCACACCGGGGAATTTCTGGTTAAAAGCAGCCACAACAGCCTGCGGAGGTGTTTTCTGAGCAAATGCGGTCAGGCAGTATCCGGAGCCAAGAATGAGCAGGAAAAGTATCTTTTTCATGTTTCAATAATTGTATTCGTGAAAGGACAGGGCAAAGGTGGGTAGCAATTTAGGATATATTTTGGAGAAAATATAATCACTGAGCCTGCATGTGCGCCGATTGCAGTATCCAAAAGCCGATATCGAAAAGGCGCCCGGCACCTGTCGAACGATTAAAATCACCTGCTCCCCTGACTCGTGTCATCCTGCGTCTTTTTGTGGTAGGGCCATCTTGCACCTGTTTTTAAAAAAAGCTCCGGGTGTTATGAAAATCGTGTTTCTGTTGATCCTGTTTAGCCTGTTGCTCGCAGCGGGCTTTTTGCTTGTATACCTCTGGGCGGCACGCAACGGACAGTTCGACGACGATTATACCCCGGCTATCCGCATCCTTTTTGACGATCCGGTAGTCGACCCGGCGCTCCCCGATACCGGCCCGTCTCTTCCAAAAGCAACCCTTGACCCCATGCCAGATAACGACAACAACGAATGACGAACAACAAAACGGCGAACCTAATTCTCTCTTTATGAGCAACATACAACAATTTCAGTACGACAACAAAATTACCCGCGCCTTTGGCATGGCCTCCTTTATCTGGGGCGTGGTTGGTATGCTGGTAGGCCTGATCCTGGCCTTGCAGCTCGTATTCCCTGCCCTGAACTTCAGCGAGGGCGGTTTTCAGTACCTCACCTTCGGCCGCCTGCGCCCGCTGCACACCAATGCCGTGATCTTCGCATTTGTGGGCAATGGTATTTTCATGGGAGTCTATTATTCCCTGCAGCGCCTGCTGAAAACGCGGATGTGGAGCGACAAACTCTCCTGGATACATTTCTGGAGCTGGCAGGTAGTCATTCTTTGTGCCGCCTATACCCTTCCGATGGGCATGACGACCAGCAGCGAATACGCCGAACTGATATGGCCGGTTGATTTGCTGATCACACTGGTGTGGGTTGTTTTCGGTATAAATATGTTTGGCACTATCCTTACCCGCCGCGAGAACCACCTTTATGTGGCCATCTGGTTCTACATCGCCACCTGGGTTACGGTCGCTGTGCTGCATATCGTGCGGAGCATCGAACTGCCCGTTACGTTCACCCAAAGTTATCCGTTATTTTCAGGGGTACAGGATGCACTTGTACAATGGTGGTACGGACACAATGCCGTGGCGTTCTTTCTTACCACACCCTATCTCGGCATGATGTACTACTTCCTGCCAAAAGCGGCCAACCGCCCGGTGTATTCCTATAAACTGTCTATCATCCACTTCTGGGCGCTGATCTTTATTTATATATGGGCCGGGCCGCACCACCTGCTGTACTCTTCCATGCCCGACTGGGTTCAATCGCTGGGTACGGTATTTTCCATCATGCTGATCGCACCTTCCTGGGGTGGTATGCTGAACGGCCTGCTCACCCTGCGTGGCGCATGGGACCGCGTCCGGCAGGATCCGGTGCTGAAGTTCATGGTTGTGGCGGTTACGGCATACGGTATGGCCACCTTTGAAGGGCCGATGCTTTCTATCAAATCCATAAATGCGATCAGCCACTTTACAGACTGGACGATCGCGCACGTGCACGTCGGGGCACTGGGCTGGAACGGTTTCCTCACCTTCGGCGCTTTGTACTGGTTGTGGCCGCGCATTTACCGCACCGAACTCTATTCTCGCCAACTGGCGAACGTACACTTCTGGCTGGGTACACTCGGTATCATCTTTTATGCGGTGCCAATGTACTGGGCCGGCTGGACGCAGGCCATGATGTGGAAAGAGTTCACCCCGGAAGGCACCCTGGCATGGGGCAACTTCCTCGATACCGTGAAGCATATCATTCCGATGTATGCCATGCGTGTTGTCGGTGGCACGCTGTTTTTCACCGGCGTACTGCTTGGCGTTTACAACCTTTATAAAACAGCCGGCCAGGGCACCTTTATGGCTAACGAAGCGGCTGAAGCACCTGCCCGCGAACGTGTAACGGCCGCCGAACCTTCCGGCGAGTACTGGCACCGCTGGATCGAGCGCCGCCCGATTCAAATGTTGCTGTGGAGTACCATTCTGATCGCTATCGGCGGTATCGTGCAAATTATCCCCATGGTATTTATAGAAAGCCAGGTACCGAAGATTTCTACGGTTCTGCCCTATACCCCGCTCGAACTCACCGGCCGCGACATCTATATTCGCGAGGGATGTGTCGGCTGCCACTCCCAAATGATCCGCCCCTTCCGCGATGAAACGGTGCGCTACGGTGAGTATTCCAAATCCGGCGAATACATCTACGACCGGCCCTTCCTCTGGGGCAGCAAACGGACCGGACCGGATTTGTGGCGTGAAGGTGGCCGAAACCTGGATATCTGGCACTTCAACCACATGATGGATCCCCGCACCACCTCGCCGGGTTCGATTATGCCGCCCTATCCGCATCTCACCGATCAGGTGCTTGACCTGAAAGACCTGCCGGCCAAGATCACGGCGCTGCGCAAACTGGGCACGCCTTATCCGCGGGATTTCGAAAAATACGCCATTGCCAATGCACAGGAGCAGGCAAAAGGTGTGGCAAAAACCCTCGGCGAACAGGAGTCTAAGCTGAAAGACCAGGGCCTGGAAGACAAGGAGATCGTGGCGATCATCGCCTACCTGCAACGACTGGGAACAGCCATCAAAGTACAACCAACCGCAAATCAATAAAACATGTACAAATACATCCTGCAATCCGTCGAAGGTATTCAGTGGTTTGGTATCGTAACCCTGGTGCTGTTCTTTGTTACCTTCTGCATTGCCGCCATCCGGACGTTTTTTTCCGGAAAAGAAGAAATGCAACACATGTCCAATCTTCCCCTGGAAGATTAGTCTGAAATACTAATTCTTTGTTTATCAATTCTTTGAACAATGAAATCGAAAAAATATACAGGCACCCTGCTATTCATGGCAATGGCCTCCGCCGGGTGGAGCCAGGCAGTGCAGGCAACCGCACCGACTGCCACAACAGGGGCGCAACAGCTGCCCGATATCATGACTATTATCCTTGCAGCGGCAGGCTCCGTCCTGTTTATCGTGGCGATGATGTATGTGGTCAAAGTCAACCAGTTCCTTTATAAAAAAGTACTGGAACTGGAAGCCCAGAAAAGCGGCGCCGTACTTCCGGTCGAAGTGGAAGCTTCTGCTGCTACCGGCGACAGTTTCTGGACCCGCATGCGCAAACAATATTGGGAAGACGCAGTCCCCATCGAGCGCGAAGGCGAGATCACCTTTCACCACGCATACGACGGTATCCGGGAACTGGATAACCGGCTGCCACCCTGGTGGGTGAACATGTTTGTCCTGACGATCATCTGGGCAGTCGGCTATATGTACTACTATCACTGGGGAGGCGACGGCCCGTCGTCCATCGAACGGTATAATACAGAGATGGCCGACGCAAAAAAATCGATGGCGATAGCGCTGGCTGGCAAAGCGAACGCCGTCGACGAGTCCAATGTCGAAGCGATCACCGACAGTGGCGCCCTGGGCGAGGGCGAACTGATCTTTAAAAACAGCTGCGCGGTATGCCATGGCCAGAAAGGCGAGGGCGGTATCGGCCCCAATTTTACCGATGCCTACTGGCTGCATGGCGGCGGCATCAAGAACATCTTCAAAACGATCAAATACGGTGTTCCCGAGAAAGGCATGATCTCCTGGCAGACCCAGTTGAAGCCTTCCGATATGCAAAAAGTGGCCAGTTATATCCTTTCGCTGCAGGGAACCAACCCGCCCAATCAGAAAGATCCCCAGGGGGTGATCTGGAATGAGGAGAGTGCGACACAAGACCAGTCTGCAACGCCTCCCGCGGGGCAAACGGAACAGCCTGCGGCTACAAAATAAACATTGCCGTGCCGACCGGCCCGGCGCTGCATTGCACCGGGCCGGTCGACGCATTTCATATGGTTGACCATGGATAAAGAATATTTGGACAACGTCATTGAAGATGCCGAGGATTACCGCGACCATATTGCTACGGTAGATCAGTCGGGCAAGCGCATCTGGCTGTATCCGAAAAAGCCTTCGGGCCGCTTTTACAATGCCCGAATCTGGGTCAGCTTTGCTTTCCTGGCTATCTTCCTCACTATGCCGTTTATCAAGGTAGATGGCGAGCAATTCCTGTTGTTCAACGTGCTGGAGCGAAAATTCGTGCTGTTCGGACTGCTGTTCACCCCGCAGGATTTTCATTTGTTCGTGTTGGCGATGCTCACGTTTATCGTGTTCATCATTCTCTTTACGGTTGTCTACGGGCGACTGTTTTGCGGCTGGGTGTGCCCACAGACGGTATTCATGGAAATGTTCTTCCGAAAAATAGAATACTGGATAGAAGGCGACTCCAGCGAGCAGCGCAGACTGGACAAGGCGCCCTGGACGGCCGAAAAGATCAGGAAAAAGACCCTGAAGCACGTCGTTTTCTTTTTGATCGCCGTCGTCGTATCCAACTATTTTCTGGCCTACGTGATCGGAATGGATGCGGTGATACAGATCATAAAAGAGCCTGTTTCGCAGAACTTCTACGGTTTTGTGGCCATGCTGATCTTCTCCGGCGTGTTTTACGGCGTGTTTTCGCGTCTGCGGGAGCAGGTATGTACCACCATCTGCCCGTACGGTCGCCTGCAGGGTGTGCTGCTGGTCAAGGATTCCATTGTAGTGGCGTACGATTATGTGCGGGGTGAGCCGCGGGGTAAACTTAAAAAACCGGCAACGCAGGGAAGTGAACGGAACAACCCCCTCCAACAGATTCAGTCTGCGGTGGCGGGCAGCAGCACGGGTACTGCCGGCTCCCCTGTTTTAGGCGATTGTATCGACTGCAAACTATGCGTTGCCGTGTGTCCCACCGGCATTGATATTCGCAATGGCACCCAGCTGGAATGCACCAACTGCACAGCCTGTATCGACGCCTGCGACGCGATCATGGACAGGGTTGGCAGGCCGCGGGGGCTGATCCGTTACGATTCCATGACCGGAATCGAGTCGGGCCGGCGCAAAATCTTTACCACCCGGGTATTTGCATATACAGCCGTTTTAATTGCCCTTTTATCGCTCGATGTATTCCTACTCGCACGACGCGGCATTGTGGAAACAATTATTCTGCGTTCGCCGGGACAACTGTACCAGGAGGTGGATGAGGCGCACCTGACCAACCTCTACACCTATGTGCTCATCAACAAAACAAACCGGGACCTGCCTGTACAACTCGAAATGGCTACACCGGGCGGCATTATCCGGATTGTAGGGCAGGCGCCGGGAAGCATTCCCAAAAACAGCAAGATGGAGGGCGCTTTTTTTGTGGAAATGCCCATCAGCCTGCTCAAAGGCAGAAAAACACCCGTCGAGATAGATGTGATCTCCGACGGCAAAAAAATTGACGGCGTGGAAACGAACTTTCTGGGACCCGTTTTTATGCCGAAACACGAAAAGGATAAGGAACACGAGGAGGAACACGAGGATAAGCAAGATGACCATTGAACTGGTCACTTAAGCATCTTGCTGCCGTTTGATTCACGAACTTAAACCATCAACACCATGAAATTTAACTGGGGAACAGGCATCGCGCTTTTTTACGGCGCCTTCGTACTGGCAATGGTCGGCATCGTCATCGCATCGCGATCGCATGATCCCGGACTGATGCAAAAGGATTATTATAACCTTGACCTGAATTACCAGGAGCGCCTGGAGAAAAAGCAAAATACCGCAGCGCTGAAAGATCTGCCGCAGGTGCATTTTCTGGCGCCGTCCCAAACGGTATTGGTACAGTTTCCAAAAGAAATGAATATTGCCTCCGGCAGTGCCAAGTTTTACCGCCCGTCAACAACCGGCGACGACTTTACCGTAAAAATTGACCAGTCGGGTACCTTCGACATCCCGACGGCAAAGCTGGCCTCCGGCATCTGGTATGTTGAACTGGACTGGGAGGCCGGCGGCAAAAAGTATTACTGGGAAACCTCGGTTTTTATCACCAACGCCTGATCAACCGCCTCGATATGCTCGCTCCGTTGCTCCTCGGTTTGGCTGGTAGTATGCATTGCGTGGGCATGTGCGGCCCGCTCATGCTCGCACTGCCCCTCGATGCCGCGGGGAAAAGACAGGTATGGCGGCAAATGTTGCTGTACCACAGCGGGCGAATTTTGACCTATGTGCTGCTGGGCGTTTTTTTCGGTCTCGCCGGCAAGGGCCTTGCGCTTGCCGGCCTGCAAAAGGCCTTGTCGATAAGCGCGGGAGTATTGTTGATCCTGATGGCCTTTGCCGCCTGGCGTTTCGAACGCCTGGTAACGGCCCTGCCCGGTTTCAGCGGATTTACCCAACGCATACAAAACGGCATGGGCCGCCTGATGCGCAGGCATTCCGGTGGCGGCGTTTTCTATTTCGGTTTGCTGAACGGATTGCTGCCTTGCGGAATGGTTTATGCCGCTCTTGCCGCAGCCATCGCTACTACGGGTGGCGCAGCCGGAGGACTTTTTATGGCGCTCTTCGGCGTCGGCACGCTGCCGCTGTTGCTTACGATGAGCGTTTTGGGGCGCTCGCTGCCTTTGGCCGTTCGCAGGATACGGGTTTTACAGCCGGTATTGATCACCATTGCCGGCCTGGTGTTGTTGCAGCGGGGATTACACCTCGACCTGTCCCTGTTCGAGGCGGCCGTTCCGAAGGCCGGAATGGAATGCCACTGAATATTGCCCCGGAATGTTGTTCCAAAAGATGACAAACGAACAGATCAAGCCCACCATCCGCCTGCATTTTCCCTTGCTCGGCGGCGCCGGAATTGCCGAAGCGATCGCCGAACGCGCGGTGTTGCGCTCCATTGCACCGGGAGAAGTGCTGTTAAATGCAGGCGACAATATCCGGCATATACCGCTTGTGGTAAATGGCTCGGTAAAGGTTGTACGGGTCGACGACGATGGACACGAGATATTGCTGTACTACATCCATACCGGCGAAAGTTGTGCGATGACCCTTTCATCCTGTCTGAAACAGGAAAAAAGCAGGGTCAAGGCGGTCGCTCAACAGAATACCGAACTGATCGGTGTCCCTGCCGAACTGGCCTATATGCTGGGCAGGAAATACCCGGCCTGGTTCGATTTTGTGCTGGAATCTTTTTCGCGACGCTTCGACGAACTGCTGGAGGTTGTGGATGAGATCGGATTTTCAAGCCTCGACGACAGACTGGCCAAATACCTCAGGGAAAAATCGGCCCTGCTCAACACTCTGGTGCTCCACCTGTCGCACCAGGAAATTGCCGACGACCTCGGTACAGCGCGCGCCGTGGTATCCCGCCTGCTCAAACAAATGGAACGAAAAGGGATGGTCCGGCTGCAACGCGGCCGTATTCGAATATTGGCACTTATGCTACCTGGGTAGCATAGTGCGCCGTGTCTGATCGCGAAATTTGTAGTGTAATCACACAGAGATGCTCAACTCTAAGTCAAAATGGATCAAGTTTGCGATCGTTTGCCTGATTTGCACAGGTATCGCTGTTCTGATTGCACTCGGTATTCAATATTTTCACCATTAACGATTACACACGATGAAAAAGAACCTGGGATCTACCGACAAAACCGTGCGCATCATCCTGGCGGTGGTGTTTGCCGCTTTGTATTTCACCGGTACCGTTACCGGTATATTGGGCTATGTGCTGCTGGCACTTGGCGGTATTTTCGTGCTGACCAGTCTGGTTGGTTTTTGCCCGATCTATGCCCTGGTGGGTTTGTCTACCTGCCCGGCGCCATCTCAAAAATAATCGCACAGGTATACCATGAAAAAAGGGCCATTCCTTTTGGGAATACCCTTTTTCTCATGGTGCGTTTTGTTTTAATGTGTGGCGTGCTGTTGCGACGCCATCGGGCCGAACTGCCCGAAACGGGACTTTAGGTATGGCAATCGGAGCCGGTTAATTTTCTTAATTCAATCCCCGGATAACGGATCCGCAGTTGTACAACTGCAGATTGGCGAGATCGGGCGCGCCGAGCATGGCTAATGGCGCAATGCTCTGGCAGATATGTTCTTGTGATTCCTCGATACAATCGGGCATTTGTTCGTATGCCGGAACGGTGGAAAACAGGTCATGCTGCGGTTCACATTCACCCGGCAGCGGCAACAGGCATTTTTCCAGGGCCTGTGTGGATACCACGTCGCGGGCAAACATGATTTTCGGTTTCCAGTACTTCGACGTGGAAATATTTTCCACCATGATACCCTTCGAGCAGGTACTGTGTACACAAATAATACCCTCTTCAGTGTTTCTAACCACAAGGGCTACGTGTTTTATACGGCCCTTGCGCCCGAAAAAGATCAGGTCGCCCGGTTTTACCGCGTCGAGGCTGACCTCGTCGCCCTGCGTGGCCTGGGTAGATGAACAGGCAGAAACCTTTATGCCGAATTCATTCAGGGCAAAACTGGTAAAACCGGAACAATCAAATCCGGTTTCCGTGCTGGTGCCGCCGTGCCGGTACTCGATACCGACAAAATTCTGGGCGTAGCCGGCAATGAACTCCCGCAACTGCATCAGTTGCTCACTGGTCGTGACAGGAGGATTCGGGTCGTTGTTGTTGGCAACAGCCGGCGTAACCGAGTAAATAGTAAGAGCGAGGGAGAAAAATAACGAAAAAAGTCCTTTGGGGCAACTGGAAGGAAGACTGTCTGACATTGGTTATGTCGTTTTGGTTAACGGCCGGAAATCTGGCCGTACGCCCCGCCATGGGCGATAGAATTGGTTTTGTCTAATGTTGATGAAGGCAATGGGGCGCGTGTTTGCCGGGTTTGTTTATGGCGGAATGTATCAAGGAAAGATTAGAAAGAAATACTGCAATTCAATGCAGATTAAGAACAAACCCGGTGCAAAGGTAGAAATGGATTTGAAAAACCAATGCTTTTGAAACAAAAAATGGAAAAATCTTTTCAGCGCAGTTGAAAAACATCTCCGTCCTGCAAAAAAGGCAATTGTTGCCTGTACTGCCTCAAACTGTCAAGGGATAGTTCGGTTGTATGCGCGCCTTCCTGCCCGGAGATTTGGACAAATGGCTGTCCTGAAAAATCAATAATGGCCGAGTCGCCCACATATTCGTGCCCGTTTCCGTCTTTTCCAACAATATTCACACCGGCTACAAATGCCTGGTTCTCAATGGCTCGTGCAGCAAGCAGTGTGCGCCAGTGGTGCGCCCGGCGACCTGGCCAGTTGGCTACGTACAGGTAGAGGTCGGCACTTCCTGTTTTCGCCTGCCCGGAGGCGCCGGAATCCGTTGTGCCTGAAGGTAGGTTGCCGCTGTCGTGCGGGGCGGCGTTGCGGCTCCAGACCGGGAACCGCAGGTCGTAGCACACGAGTGGTCTGATGCGCCAGCCCATCCAATCTGCCACTATTTGTTTGTTGCCCGGCGTGTAAAACTCGTGCTCGCCGGCCAGGGTAAACAGGTGCCGCTTATCGTACAGGTCGTAAGTGCCGTCGGGCCGCATAAAGATGAGCCTGTTGAAATACTGCCGGTTCTCCGTGCAGATAAAACTGCCCGTGACGGCTGCGCCTGTTTTGGCGGCCTGCTCGCCCATCCATTGTACCGTGGGGCCGTCCATTGGCTCGGCCAGCGCACTGGCATTCATCGAAAAGCCGGTCGTAAACATTTCGGGCAACACGACGAGGTCGGTTTGGCCTGCCAGCGGGGCGATTTTCCGGGCGAACATGTTGCGGTTGGCGGCCGCATTTTCCCAGGCGAGTTCGGATTGCACGATGGTGAGGCGCATGACAGAACGGTTAGTGTGGGGCAAATATACGGGTTAGGTGTGGAGCACACAGATGACGCAGATTTAACTGACTCGCGCAGATTTATCCGCGTGAATCAGTTAAATCTGCGTCATCTGTGTGCCCTGGTCTTGTCGAATCCGCTTGGTATAGCCCAAAATGGCAGGCACCAATCTGCCTCATTTCCCCGTTTTGACATACAACCCTACCGACAAAGCCGGAGAGGCCAGGGCATTTTTCCCGTTAAAAGCGCCGGCAATTTGCGCATTTACTCCCCATTTTTGACGGTGTTCGTAGGCAAGCGAGAACTGCGGCGACGTAAACTCTACGTTGTTGGAAAACAGGCCGTTGCCGGAACTCGTCGGATTCCCGTTATTGAACGATTCCACACCGGCAAGTTTGACGGAGGCCAGCAGTTTGCCTTTAAGCAGCCAGTATCCGGCCTCCAGGTGGTAGCGAAACTCTTCTGAAAACCCTTTTGTCCGGTTGTTCACACCAATATTGCCGGAAGCATACCAGCGCGCTGCCCCGTATCCCCATTCGGCCTTGATGAGTTGATTGAATTCGCCATCGCCGGTATACAGCAGGTCGGCATTCGTATAGTCGCCGCTCGGGATGCCAACAGTCAGCGAAGTGCTGAGCACGAACCCGCCTTTCCTGATCAGGCCGAATCGAAGCCCCAGGTCAGCGTCACCGAATGCGGTGTTCTCCAGACCCGGCTGCAATATTTCACCCGTAAGGGCGCCTACCCCTTCGTTTACGGTATTGCGAACCAGAAAGGGCACGTAGGCGATAGCCGTAAGGCGGTTGGAAATGCCGTATTCGCCGTAAAATGATGTGGTGTAGTTACCCAGCAGGGTCCCGGCGCCATTAATGTCGTAAATATTGCCGTCCATGCCGTAGAATGTACGTGCCCGGATCATGCTGAAATCCAGTTTGAAAAAACCGTGGCCTTTTGGCTGTGGCCAGCCATTGGCAAAGGCGCCGGTGGAAAAAAGCGAGAGTAGCAGCAGGCTGCCCAGAATGATTCGATTGTATTGCATAAAGGAAAAGTTTGTGTGGGAGCGCTATTGTTTTTATGGACCAATGGTGCTGCTCACAGCAGCGATGCTGTGCCGAACCGGATGTTGAAAGGAATGCAGTAGATCACAACATAATCATAGTCGGTCAGCCCGACTCCTGCCGGCACGGCATAGGTTTGCATACCGTTGTTGGCTGTCAGGTTGCCGAGTTTTATACTGTTTTGCGCGCTCAGGCCGCCGGAAGCGCTTTTAGCGAGATACACGCCAAGCATGGGACCGTTGGAGGCCATAAAATCGCTGCCAAGGGTCAGGGTGAGTGCCGTGGCGGACTGTTGAAGGGTGGCTGTGCCTTTGACGGTATAGCCGGAGTTGCCGGAAAAGACGCCCGAGCGGGACATGCCGCCCGGAGGCAGTACCTGAATATTGGCCGGAAGGCTGCCGACCCCGTCTGCTGTAGCCGTAATGGCCGCCGTGCCGGAGCTGAGTGCATTAAGTACGCCACCCGGACTGACACTGATGACACTTGTATTGGAACTGCTCCAAACAATGGCTGCGCCGTTGATTTCCTGATTGTTGCTGTTAAAGGCTTTGGCCTGCAAGGTTGCCGATGCGCCTTCGTTCAGCATGGCCGGGGCATTGAGGATATCTACGCGGGCGACGGCATTGCTGTTGGCGACTACCGTGACGAGGGTAGAGTCGGTTAGCCTGTCCGGAGCAGTGGCCACGATCCAGGCCTGCCCTGCCGACAGAGCGGTCACCCGGCCAGTGGTGCTGACTGTGGCTACCGTCGCATCGGCACTTGCCCACTCGATAAGATCGGTTCTGCTTTCGCCAAGTGCGTCAGTGTAAGTGGCGGTAAGTTGAAAATTCTCCCCGGCAGAGAGGGAAACGACGGCGGGGGAAAGGGTGAGCACCGGTTCCAGCGTTTCGGGAATGATCTCCGTTTTGACGCAGGCAAACAGGAACAACACAGGGGCCAAAAGCAGGTATTTAAACAGTTGTCGGTTCATATCAGTATCCGTTTTTAATGTTCAGACAAGCGATAAACCCCGTTTCCACAGTATTGGTGGCATCCGTGTACAGGTTTAAGTGCAAAATGTCTCTGCCAGGACACTCTCCCTGAAATAATACCGAATGACAAAAAACATCTTCGGAACTTTTCCCGGGCCTACCCGGTTTTCCCACCTCAAATCGCTCCCTATGCTCTTCCTCAGACGATTTCGAATATACCATCAGGTGCACTGAGACCGCGCGCCCCCGGGTTTTATTCACTGATTACCCTGTGCTGACGCACAGAAGTAACCAAAAATCGTCTTGAGTCATGGCCAATCGCCACGCACGCCTGTTGCGCGAGCAGCAGGCGGCTGAAAGGCTGGCGCTGGAGCGTCAGGCCTTCCAACGCAGCAAGTCTGCCCAAAAACAATTTCGTTCGGTTGCCCGCATCCGCACGGAACTGACCCGTGAAGCCACACCCGCCGACACATTGCCCCTCGATGTACTGTTGCGCCGGGGAGCGGTGCGCCGTTGTCTGGTGTCTTCGCCGGGTTTTTACCTCGTGTTGCAAAACTTCCTCGAATCGGGGGAGCCGGTGCGTCATTTGAGTACATGGCGAACGCCGCGCTCGTCCGAGCCCGCGCGAATGTTTCGCAGCCTGGCCCGTCATGCCATGCTGCGGTATGCCATGCCGGAACCGCTGCTGCGTGCCATTGCCGATACCCTTGCCGTGGGTGAGCGCGCCGATGGCCGCACCATAGGATGGTTTGTGCATGTGGCACGTGGCGGCAACCTCAGCAAGGCAGATGACCTGCCCTTTGGTTTTACCAAAAAAGCCGCACATTTTTTTCTCCATGCACCGCAGACCATGACCCTGCCGGTTGCCATGCGATGGGCGCAGGTGCGCGCAATGGGCATGCAGGAGCATCTGGCTGTCGCGCTGGCCGAAGTATTGCAGAACGAAGTCCCTGAAAATGAGGCGATTTGGTCGGATCTCATCTGCTTTATCCTTCGCAACCAGTCGGCACTGACGCCCGAAGAAATTCCGCAGATGGTGCTTTTTGTTCGGCACCAGCGCCTGGAACCATTCGTGCTGTCGCTGAGCGGTTTCCGGGAAAGGATAGAGCCTTTATATCCGGCACTTCAGGTCAGCCAGGCTACACTGGCGTCGCTTCGCGAACGAATGAATACCTGGGATCAGCACCTCCAGGCACTGGAGCGCGCGATTCGCTGGCGCAAGTTCCCTGCTTCACCCATTCCGGAATATTTCAGCACCTGCATCAACGGGCGGGAGTTCCGGATAAAGCGTCTGGGTAGCGTTGAAAAGCTGTTGCTGGAAGGTGTGGCGATGCACCATTGTGTGGGCGGTTACGGGGAGGAGTGCCACACGGGGGATACCACCATCTGGTCGCTCCGGCGTGTCGGTGCTACCGGGCAGGCAGAACGCGAGGCTACCATCGAACTGACGGCTGCACTGGACATCATCCAGGTAAAAGGCAAAGCGAATATACATCCCAAAGCAGACGCCATGCAGGCTGTTGAGCAATGGGCAAAATGCCATAACCTGCAATTTTGCTCCTGGTGACCCGGGCTTGTAGCGCCGCAGAAATCTGCTGCCCCTACTTTTCCGGCATACGCTACCTTTGCCGCAAAACCAGCCCGATCAATATGGATATTACACAACAAGGCTACGTCCGCACCGACATCACCACCGAAGGTGTGGCACACATCATTTTTTATCACCCCAACCACAACAGTCTGCCAAGTCGCCTGCTGACCGATCTTGTCGCTGCGCTCGAAGCCGCCGGCAGCAATCCCGCCGCCAGGGTAGTGGTGTTGCGCAGCGCCGAACACAAGACTTTTTGTGCGGGGGCCAGTTTTGATGAACTGGTTGCCATCAGCGATTATGACACCAGTCTGCGTTTTTTTTCAGGCTTCGGCAACGTGGTCAATGCCATGCGCAAATGCCCGAAGATCGTGATCGGGCGTATTCATGGCAAGGCAGTCGGCGGCGGCGTGGGCCTGGCGGCTGCGACCGATTTTTGCATGGCCTCCAAATGGGCCTCCGTGCGGCTGAGTGAGTTGGCCGTAGGATTCGGTCCTTTTGTAATTGGCCCGGCCGTCGAACGCAAGGTGGGCGTCGCCACGTTTGCCCAAATGTCGCTGAACCCTTCCGAGTGGCTCACGGCTGAATGGGCAAAGTCGAAAAGTCTGTTCCAGGAAGTATTCGACAGTGAGGAGCAACTGGATGCATACCTGGCACATTTTACGGGGCAACTGTGTTCCTACAGCACGGAAGCGCTGGCCGAACTGAAAAAAGTATTCTGGCAGGGTACCGAACATTGGGATACGCTGCTGCACGAGCGCGCAGCCGTCAGTGGCCGTCTGGCCTTGTCCGACTTCACCAAAAAGGCTATCGCCGACTTTAAAAAAGGGTAGGGCCGGGAAAATGTTACAGCCGGGCTTTGCCTGCTTTTTTGCAGATTTATAACGATGAAACATACCCTGCTCTCCAATGGCAGGCACATTGCCTGTTACGAATCCGGCGCCGGCGGTAGCCTGCCGCTGGTGCTGCTGCACGGCTTTTGTGAAGATGCCACGCTGTGGAACGGCCTTTTGCCTGGCCTGCAGGGCATCCACCTGCTGCGGATGGACCTGCCCGGCTTTGGCGGGTCCGATCTGCCGCTGGCGTCCGGCATGGACACCAGCGCCGATGCCGTATGTGCGATGCTGAATGAGTTTTCAGTGGAGCGCTGCGTATTGGTGGGCCATTCGATGGGTGGCTATGTCGCGCTGGAATTTGCTGCCAAATACCCGGACAGGCTTGCCGGACTGGGGCTGGTCCATTCGCATCCCTATGAAGACAGTCCGGAGCGAAAGGATATCCGTCGCCGCGGCATTGAAATGGTACAGTCGGGCAAGCGCGACCTCTATGTGACGCAGCTGTTTTCCAGCCTGTTTGCTGCGACATTTGCCGGGCTGCACCCAGAGATTGTGGCTGCGCTCATTGAAAACGGAAAACGGCAGCCGGCGGCAGGCATAATTGCCGCACTGGAAGGCATGATCGCACGCAGGGACCACACTTCGACGCTGCGCAGCGCATCCTGTCCGGTATTGTTTTTACTTGGAACGGACGATTCGATTATTGCTCCGGAAACGGGTTTGCAGGCTGCCATGCTGCCGGATATTGCCGATGTACACGTTCTTGAAAGCATCGGTCACATGAGTATGTACGAGACCCCCGAAAAGACCGTTGAAATTGTGCGCAGCTTTTGGGAATTTTGTGCGCAACAATGAATCCGCTTTTAGTCATACTCGCCGTAACACCCGGTCTTCTGATCAGTTACGCAATTTTTCGGGTGGATAAATACGATCGGGAACCCCTGGTACCGCTGCTTATTTGTTTCTGTCTGGGCGCTGCCGTCACCTTTCCGGCAATGGAAATTGAAAAATGGGCGTTTGCCACCCTGCATCCGTATGAAAGGAGTTACGGGGCCATTATCCTGGCGGCCTTTCTTGCCGTGGCGCTCAATGAAGAGGTGTTTAAGTTTGCCGTATTGCGGTTGTCGGCATTTCCATGGCGCTTTTTCAACGAGCCGATGGATGGCATTGTTTATTCGGTGCTGGCAGCCATGGGTTTTGCCACGATGGAAAACCTGTTCTACGCCCATCGTTTCGGCATGGAAACGGTCGCGCTGCGTATGTTTACCGCCGTGCCCGCTCACCTCGTTTTCGGGATCGTGGCAGGGTACTATGCAGGACTGGCCAAATTTGCTCCGGCCCGGCGCTCCCGGCTACTGTGGCAAGGCTTCGGCATGGCATTTTTGCTCCACGGGGTGTATGATTTTTTGATCCTGCAAAACTGGTCCGACTGGCTGCTGGTGCTGGCCATGCTGACCCTGTATCTGTGCCTCTATTATTGCAGCAGCCTGATCAAGCATCACCAGGACAATTCGCCGTTCAAAGTGTAGCGACTCCGGCAGGTGTTTTCACGAATAAAAAAACTGCTCAGTGCCAATCTGCTTATTTTTTCTGCGACAATCTGCGGGAAATATATTCCCCCGGGCGGGAAGTAAACAACAACACTAATGACCCACGATATCAGGATATTCGGCATTCGCCACCACGGCCCGGGTTCTGCC
>ERZ724519.31-NODE-31-length-49656-cov-10.112276_pt1 | contig 49656 bp, 31 predicted proteins | sample MGYA00376052_ERZ724519 | MGnify/ENA primary metagenome ERZ724519 (study PRJEB28724, sample SAMN07190883) | activated sludge metagenome | isolation source: activated sludge of sewage treatment plant in Hong Hong | place: Hong Kong | collected 2016-03-17 ... | reverse complement strand
TTGACCCATGGTGTAACGGTAGCACTACAGATTTTGGTTCTGTCTGTTAAGGTTCGAATCCTTATGGGTCAACAAAAACCCTGGTTGAAAAGCCGGGGTTTTTTATTTTATGTTAGGCCTGGGCTTTTCTATACAGGTAAAAAGCAATCATGGAAAAAACGATGTTGGGCAGCCATACACCTAGGCCCGGGTGCAGGTCGAGATTGGAGGCAAAAGTCACCGTAAATTTAGAAAGGATTACAAATACTGAGCCTAGAATAACTCCTGAAGCCAGGTGAAGGCCCATACCACCTCTAACTTTTCGTGAAGCAATGGTGACTCCAATAAAAGTAAGAATGATGATGGTAAATGGATCCGCACTTCTTCGATAAAGTTCTATGATGTATTTTTTTGCAGTGTCCAGGCCTTTGCCTTTTTCATCATTGATAAACTTTCTGAGTTCAGTGGTGGTGAGCATTTCCATTTGTTTGGAGTAACGCACAAAATCGTCAGGACCAAAGGGAAGTAAAGTGTCTTTGGTTATTTCTCTTTTGATAACAAGGTTTTCATTCAGCCCATTGATGGCGTGCTCTTCATAATCGTTCATCCGCCATTTGCCCGATTCTTTGATAAATTTGAGGTTATCGGATTTTAGCATATACACCAATTGCCCATTTTTAAATCGTTCGAGTCTAAAATTTCTTGCTGAGCTGTCTCTTGAAGAAAAGAGTCTGAAATACGCTTTTTCATTAGGTCTGGTATAAAAATGGATATCTGATGAAAGTGTTTGTTTGGCACCGCGTCGGATGTACTGACTTTCAAATTCGTTTTTGATTCTGGAGCTATTGGGTATTACATAGTTGTTGCCAATCCAAAGCAGCACCGCAATGATGAAACCCGCCATGACAAAGGGACGGAGCATGCGGTTGTAACTTATCCCTGCACTAAGGGTGGCAATGATTTCAGAATCCCTTGCCAAACGACTTGTAAAAAAGATAACTGCCAGGAGGGCAAAGAGGGGCCATAGCAAGCCATTGATCCAGGGTATAAAATTGAGGTAGTAGGTGAGAAAGACGTCTTTTAGTTTGACCTCATCGCTGAGGAATTTGTCGACATTCTCAAAAAAATTGATAGCAACCGCGATCATGGTAATGAGTACCATGGTAAAGAAAAAAGTAGACAGGTATTTCTTTATGACGTACCTGTCGAAGATTCCCAAAAAGCGGTAAAGTTTCATATAGACACAAAGATAATAAACAGTGGCTGCTAACAATAAAAAAGGCCTGCCCCTATCGACAAGCCCATTTTATAAAACAAAAACCAGGTATTTTTTAAGCAGTACACCTGCCTTTATTCATCAGTTTGTTTTGATCACTGTTTTGGTGAATTGTTTACCGGCGTATTCGACATTGAAGTTGTAGCTCGCTGTAGGCAATTGACTCAAGTCAATTTCAGTGATGCCGTTGGTGCTGATTGATTGGTTTAATACTTGTTTACCACTCAAATCATAGATAACTGCATTGACTTCCTGTGAATTGTCAAGAAAAGGAGTACTCATATTGACATACACTTTGTTTGCAGTTGGATTTGGGTAGAAAGACAATGAGATGGCATTAGAGTCATCAAACCTAACCGATCTGACTTCTGAATAGTCGAATTCACCATCCAAATCTACCATTTTGAGTCTGTAATAATAGATGCTTTGCAGGCTTCTTGCTGTAGGAAGTTCTCTGTCAATAAACTGGTATTTGGTATTCCAGTTTGTGTTTCCTTTAGCATTTACAGTAGCAACATAGTTGAAGTTGATTCCATCTTCACTTCTTTCAACTTCGTAGTGGGAAGCATTGATTTCAGATGAAGACTGCCACTTAAGATCTGAAGCCCTTTCATCTGCAAATCTGTCAGCTGTAAAATCAGAAAGTTTGATGGGAAGTGGAATCGCATTTGCCTGGTTTACCGGAGGTCCGGAGCGGTCAAAGTTATCCAGCTCAACATAATTGGTAAAGTCGTTGAGAATGGTAAAATTGCCTGTAGTACCTGGAGCATTGGTTGTAGTCCATGAGAAAGTCATCAATGGATATTCATTGCCGGCAACCCAGTTGACGGTTTGGAAAACCACATGGCCATACTCAGTTGCACCTCCACCTGGCACTGCTGTGATGTTATAGAAAAATGTTGGATTGCTAATGGTTGTGTTAGAAGGCAAGTTAATGATAAAATTAGTTGCACTAAAAACAGTGTAGTTGTTCGTTGGGATGATACTTACCTGGATTTTTCCATTCGGTAATTGTTTGATGGTGTAAGGCGCTGTACCATCGCCCTGAGCAAAAACGCTCATAACCAACATCGCAAAAAATAGAGTAAAAATATTTCTCATTTCTAGATATTATTTTTAGAATTAATTGTGTCTTGAAATAGTTGCATTTTGGTTTGTTCCTCCAATGTTCTGGAGAATGATAACACGGTCATTACCACCAAGGTTGTATTTGACCTGACCATTTAAGTTGACATCCTCTTTAAGATAACCGCTTACTGTAGCGTTTTGATTGGTTCCACCAATTGCGGTTAAGATCAATACTCTATCATTGCCTCCAAGGTTGTATTTTACCAAACCATCCTGATTGATATCACCTTCCCACATTCCCCATGCATTTAAGTTATTAGGACCATTGGGTGTATTCTCCAATAATTTGAGCGGTACATTGGTGGTGATGGCTGTATTTCTGTAAATCTGGGTTGTATCGTTTCTAATATCCAAAAGTGTTGGAGTTGTAACATTGATGCCCGGATTTTTTGTTCTTATCATTAAGTGATTCCTATGGTGGAGCGCTACTACAGAAGTAGGAAATCCGTTTTCAATGGTTGGCATTGAAGTACCGTCGGTTCCAACAATGGTTCCATCTTTTTTAATGAAAGCACTTGCCCTATTTGTAGTTGCCACTGTTGGAGCAGCTGGATCTCTCAATTCAAGCATAACCCAATCAACGATGTCAGGGTTTGCCAGGAAAAATCCGGCAGAGACAGATGCCGGTTGTGCATTAAATGGAGCAGCATTATATGGGGATGTCAATGCAGAAGTTTCAAGCCAGTTTGTACCAGTAGGTGCATTAAGCAAGGTATTCATTTCATTTGTAGCTGTGTTATAGCTTGCAGACAAAATAGCTCTGAAGTTTACTTTGCCGTAGAAATTGGTACCAGTAAAATCAGCAACTGCATCGTCTGTTGATCCGGTCACAGTAGAAGTGCCGTTGGTTGCTGCTGCAGCATAAGACCAGGAAGTTGCATCGTAAACCGCACCTTTGATTAAAGATGGTGTACCATTGGCATCACCTGAGGCATAGGTACCAATGAGGGTATTGCTATAGCCTGTAAAGCCTGTAGCATCGATATCCCAATACCTTGCGATAAAAGACTCTGCTGATGCCGGTTTGCTCGGATGAACAACATTGTTAACTTTTGATTTCAGGTTTCCACCAACGGTTGTTCCTGAAAATGATGTTTCCAAAGGTGTATAATTTGAAGCATCTCCAACAGGAAAAGTGAAAGGCTGATTTGTATAAACTGCATCGGCAAGGTTCTTTTGAACCACACCTGTGCCCGCTGTTACTACATACTCATCTGCATCATGGCCGGTAGCTGTAGCAGCTGAACCGAGTACCAGGTTGTTGTTGCCCAACAACAGCTTGCTGCTTCCTGCAGAGCCAAAATCCAGGTTTCCGGATACGCTTGCTACATCTGTCAGTGTAACGGTTGAACCGGTTTTTGAAATCTCAAGATTTGAAATGGAAGCACCATTAGATTTAAAGTTACTATTGGCAGCACCACTAAATTTTACCTTTGAACCCGACTGAGTTGTCAAAGTTGCATTGTTGGTAAGATGGCCCTGAACCTCAAGAATACCTGTTCCTTCTACGGCTATGGTACCAGCTCCGTTGTTGGTCACATCAGATTCCACAAACAAGGTGGCTCCGTTTTTAATCGTAATGGTGGCACCGTCGTTGACCAATTGGGCAAATGACAAAGAAGCCATCATTGATAACATTACTGCTAAGGTGATTTTCCTCATTTAAATATGAATTTTGTCTTTTTCAACGTAAATATAATTGCTTTTCCCTACTGCAACCAAAAAAAATTAGTAAAATGGTGAAATTGATGAGTAAATGGTAGTTATTACCATTTGAAGTGTATTCAATATTTTACTAAAAATATTCATTATCAATGCCTTAAGATCATATTTTGGTTATCAATAATATGTGCATTTCTCTCCTGAAATGCATCCAATGAATAAGCCGAAAACCTTAGTTTTGTGACTTAAATAGATGACAAATTTCATGCCCCTTTCCCCTACCATACGTGCCATCAAGCCTGATGACAACCTTATGTTGGCTCAAATCATCCGGACTTCATTGGCTGAGTTTGGCGCCAACAAGCCCGGTACCGTTTATTTTGATCCCACCACCGATGCCTTGTATGAGCTGTTTCAGACCCCGGGTAGCGACTATTTTGTGGCAGAAGCAGATGGCAATTTGCTGGGTGGTGCAGGTCTTTTTCCAACAGCTGGTCTACCCGATGGTGTAGCTGAACTGGTAAAGATGTACCTGAAATCGGATGCACGGGGTAAAGGTTATGGCAGGCTCCTGGTAAATAAGGTAGAAGAAACGGCCAAAGAGATGGGCTATACCGCCCTTTACCTGGAAAGTATGCCAGAGTTGATCAACGCACTTTCCATGTACGAAAAGATGGGCTACCATTACCTCGAGGGGCCTATGGGCAACTCAGGACACACCGGCTGCGGGCTGTGGATGTACAAAGAAATCTGAATCCAAATCTATAGAAAAATAATGGCAGATGATCTGTGCCATTGACCTCATATTCTGCATTAATGTCTGGATCTGCTTACCATAAGGTTTCATCCAAAACATAAATATTGCCTCGAAATTTGATTAGCCTTATTAAATGTAGTCATTTGACTACAAGTCGCTTCGATCCTAAAAAAGAAAGAGTAATCAGTCATTTCAATCTGGTTAACCCTTCCACCAAATCCTCTTAATCAGTAAATTTTGATTTATGACTAACTAATTAATTGTAGGGTTCCACTTCCGAAAGCCAAAATACCAGGATCATTTATTTCTATCCGGCCTCAAACTTCTTACCACTGCACCTGCCTGCCACATTTCTGAATTGCGAAGTTCATTGAGTTCCACTTCCAATTTTTGCCTGTAGTCGGGCTGTGAATTGGAATCGATGGATCGTTGTGCCTCATTTCCAGATGCTACACTATCATAAAGTTCGGAAAAAACTGGTGCTACCGCATCTCTGAATTTATGTCTCCAGTCCAACGCGCCTCTTTGTGCAGTGGTGCTGCAGTTGGCGTACATCCAGTCCATACCATTTTCTGCTACCAGGGGCATAAGTGATTCAGTAAGTTCTTCAACGGTTTCATTAAAAGCTTCTGAAGGAGAATGTCCTCGTTTGCGCAATTCGTTGTATTGGGCTTCAAATAAACCCTGGATGGCTCCCATGAGGCTGCCGCGTTCACCGGTGAGGTCGCTGTACACTTCTTTTCTAAAATCGGTTTCAAAAAGATATCCCGAACCCACACCTATGCCCAGGGCTATTACTCTATCTTTGGCTCTGCCGGTGGCATCCTGGTAGATGGCAAAACTTGAGTTTAACCCTTTGCCTGCGAGAAAAAGCCTTCGAAGACTGGTACCCGAGCCCTTTGGGGCTACCAAAATAACATCGATATCAACGGGAGGAACAATGCCTGTACGGTCTGCATAGGTAACACCAAAGCCATGTGAAAAATAAAGTGCTTTTCCTACGGTGAGGTAAGGCTTAATCTCGGGCCAAACGGCTATTTGTGCAGCATCTGACAAGAGGTATTGAATGATGGTAGCTTTGCTGGCAGCTTCGGTAATTTCAAAGAGGCTTTCACCCTCCACCCATCCATCGTTGATGGCTTTCTGCCAGGTAGGAGAATCTTTCCTCTGGCCTATGATCACATTAAAGCCGTTGTCGCGCAAGTTGAGGGCCTGCCCTGGTCCCTGCACACCGTAGCCAATGATGGCGATGGTTTCATCTTTGAGGGTGTCAAGGGCTTTCGCCATTGGGAACTCATCACGGGTGACCACATTCTCCTGGACACCCCCAAAATTTAATTTTGCCATAATATTTTTTTAGCTGTTTTGATTACATGGTAAAAATTTCCTCATTGCGTCCGAGATAAGAATTGTCACTGAGCATTGGACCGGGTTGTTGCTGTTCGAATTCGAGTAATTTGCTATGGAAGCCGGCACTTGCTTTGATTATGGCTACCCTGGCTGATCGAACAAACTCAATGAGCCCCAGTGGCTGGAGCCTTGCAATTAGGCTGTCTATTTCTTCGCGCTGGCCCGTGGTTTCAAATACGATGTAGTCTTTTCGGATGACTACCGCCCTGGCTCCGTTCTCTCTCAGTAGTCTTTCTACTTTTACTTTTTCTGCTATGATGTCAGCAGGCACCTTATACAATGCCATTTCCTGCCAGATGATTTCATCATTGGTATTAAAATAAACTTTCAATACATCAACTTGTTTTTCGATCTGGCGCGCCAATTTTCTAACGATTTCTTCATCCTCAAAAACCACAATTGTAAATCGATGAATGCCTTCCAGCTCACTGGGTGAGGTATTGAGGCTTTCAATGTTGATTTTCCTTCTCGAAAAAAGAATGGCAATACGATTGAGCAAGCCTACCTGATTTTCGGTATACACGGTTATGGTAATCTCTGATTTCATTTCATGTCGTCTTTAGAAAGCACTATTTCTGATACCCCTTTGCCCTGGGGCACCATTGGGAATATATTGTCTTCTTTTGCTACGGATACATCCAGTAAGTAAGGCCCATTAACAGCTAGCATGGTTGTAAGGGCATCAACCAATTCACTTCTTTCGGTCACTTTGGTGCCTGCAATGCCATAAGCAGCGGCTAAAGCAACGTAGTCGGGGCTGGAAATATTTACAAAGGAATACCTGTTTTCGTGAAAGAGCTCCTGCCATTGCCTGACCATGCCCAGGTAAGCATTGTTGAGGATGATAATTTTGAGCGGGGCCTGTGTTTGCATAAGGGTACCCAGTTCCTGGATGGTCATTTGTATGCCACCGTCGCCAATCACTGCCACTACCGGAAGTTGCCGGGAAGCCAGAGCTGCTCCCAGGCCGGCAGGTAAAGCAAAGCCCATAGTACCCAGGCCGCCGGAAGTGATATTGGATCGCGTATGATTGAGACGGGCGTACCTGCATACTACCATTTGATGCTGCCCCACATCTGATACCAAAATCGCATCACCCTTTGTTATGTCGTTGAGCCGGGCTACCACCTCTGCCATGGTGAGCGGACCCGACTTTGGATTTTGTTCATTCTGGATTACTACTTTATCTTCTTCGCTCAACAGTGTGTGGAATTTTTCCAACCACCGTTCGTGGGATCGTTTGATTATGCCTTTGGTGAGCAAGGGCAGTGTTTCTTTGCAATTGCCCCAGACAGGTACCGTTGTTTTTACATTTTTGTCAATTTCTGCCGGATCAATATCAAGATGAATGATGGCTGCCTGCCTCGCGTATTTATCCAATCTGCCAGTCACTCGATCATCAAAGCGCATGCCTACAGCTACGAGTACATCGCATTCATTGGTCAAAATATTGGGAGCTGCGTTGCCATGCATGCCCAGCATGCCCACGTTTAAAAAATGATCTGTTGGCAAGGCGCCTTTGCCCATAATGGTCCAAGCCGCCGGAATACCTGATTTTTCAATCAAGGCTATGAGCTCTTTTTCCGCACCTCCGAGGAGCACACCCTGGCCAAAAATAAGAAAGGGTCTTTGTGCCTGGTTGATCAGGGCTATGGCTTGTTCGATGTAATCGGTCCTCACTATGGGCTGGGGTCGGTAACTTCTGATTTTATTGCATTTTTCATAGGACTGCACGGGCATCTTTTCGAGTTGAGCATTTTTGGTGATGTCAAGCAATACCGGTCCGGGTCTGCCTGTAGCGGCGATGTAAAACGCCTTTGCCAGCGCAGGACCAATTTCAGCAGCTTCGGTCACCTGACAATTCCATTTAGTAACCGGGGTTGTAATATTGATAACATCCGTCTCCTGAAATGCATCCGTTCCCAACAAATGAGCAAAAACCTGCCCGGTAATACATACCAGGGGAGTAGAATCTATCAAGGCATCAGCCAGACCTGTGATGAGATTGGTAGCACCGGGACCGCTGGTAGCAAATACAACGCCCGTTTTTCCTGAAACCCTGGCATAACCCTGGGCGGCGTGGATGGCACCCTGTTCGTGTCTTACCAGGATGTGTTGCAAACGATCTGTATAATCAAATAGCGCATCATAAATGGGCATGATGGCCCCACCGGGATAACCAAAGATGTGTTGAACATTTTCCGCGATCAGCGCCTTCATGACCATTTCTCCACCCGACATCAGTTCGACAGGTGCAGGGATGTTTTGGTTGGAGGTAGCTGATTGCATGGTTAAAATTTAAGGTTGTAAAAAGTGGTTAAATCGGTGGATGTAATGTCTTCAAAACCCAGTTGTCGAAGTTGGGTAACCAGTTGACCGCGGTGGTAAGTAGAATGGTTGAAGACATGGGCCAATACTTTATATACCGGCTGTGTGTAGGATTCACCATTGAGACGGGTATAATGCAGGGGAGCGTCAAGATCCTCAGACTTCAACTGCTGCACATAGGTTTCAAAACCGTCGGAAGCTATTTGCCATAGTTCCAATGCTTCTGCACAATTGCCTTTAAAATAAGAAGGCAGCCATTGGGTATGTGGCATCAATTGTAAACGTTCAAGCCAGATTTTTTCGGCACCGATGACATGTAAGGTAGTAGCTTCAACGCTGTTGAAGCTTGAGATTACGGTTTCTTTCCATTGTTCCTCTGTGAGTTTGCCAAGCCAGGAAGAAACGATGTGGTTGGCCCATCGGTTGTAGCTGGCAAGTTCCTGAAAATAGGTTAGGTTCATGTTGATTTTTCTTTGGTAGTGTGTTAATATTTATTTGATACAATTTGGTTATTCATCGGTAACACAGCCCCTGGAAGCATCTTGCACAGATTTGCGATACTTATACAAGAGGCCTTTGGTGATGTCATCTGAGGGTGCCTTCCATTTTGATTGGCGTAAAGTAATTTCATCCTGTGTAAGATGACAATTAATGGTGTTTTGATTAATATCAATGGTTATTATATCATTATCTTGCAAGAGGGCAAGAAGGCCACCTTCGGTCGCTTCGGGAGTGATGTGTCCTACTACAAAGCCATGAGTGCCACCGCTGAATCTGCCATCTGTAATCAGGGCTACATCTTTGCCCAGGCCTGCACCGATGATGGCGGAGGTGGGTTTGAGCATTTCGGGCATACCCGGGGCTCCTTTTGGACCCACGTATCGGATGACTACTACATCTCCTTTATTTACTTTTCCGGAAGCGATGCCTTCAATCACTTGTTTCTCACCATCAAAGACCCTGGCAGGGCCTGTGAAAAGATTGCCCTCTTTCCCGGAAATTTTAGCAACACTGCCAAGAGGAGCCAGATTGCCATACAAGATTTGGATGTGACCTGTTGATTTCACCGGTTGGTCTACGGGTAAGATAACATCCTGATTGTGGAAGTTGGGTAATGGAATAGCTGCCAGGTTTTCTGCCATGGTTTTACCGGTAACGGTAAGGCAGTGACCATGCAACCAACCCTGATCCAACATGTATTTGAGCACAGTTGGAAGGCCTCCGATTTCGTGTAAATCCTGCATCAGGTACCTGCCACTTGGTTTGAGGTCGGCCAGCACAGGCAGTTGATTGCTCATTTGCTGGAAGTCATCGATGGTAAGATGCACATCCACACTTTTAGCCATGGCAATCAGGTGTAAAACGGCATTGGTGCTACCTCCCAAGACCATTGTCACAGCAATGGCGTTTTCAAAAGCATGGCGCGTCATAATTCGGGAGGGGGTGATGTCATTTTCCATCAAATGTCTCAATGCTTCTCCCACATGCAGGCATTCGTTTTTTTTCTCTTCGCTGAGTGCCGGCCATGAGGATGAAAAGGGCAAACTCATGCCCAGTGCTTCGATGGCAGCTGCCATTGTATTGGCCGTATACATACCTCCACAGGCACCGGGTCCGGGGCAAGCGTGCTGCACGATTGATTTGAAGTCTGCTTCTGATAATTGGCCTGCCAGTTTTTGGCCCAGGGCTTCAAATGCCGAAACGATGTTGAGGTCTTTGCCCTGGTGATGGCCCGGTGCAATGGTGCCACCGTAAACCATGATGGCTGGTCTGTTGAGCCTGCCCATAGCTATGATGGAGCCGGGCATATTTTTATCACAGCCGGGAACCGCAATCAATGCGTCATAATGCTGGGCATTACACACGGCCTCAATGCTATCTGCGATGATGTCTCTTGAAACCAGAGAATACCGCATGCCATCGGTTCCATTGGATATACCATCAGAGACACCAATGGTATTAAAAACCAGTCCCACCAAATCATTGTGCCAAACTCCTTTTTTTACCAATTGAGCCAGATCGTTGAGGTGCATATTACAGGTATTGCCTTCATAGCCCATGCTAACGATGCCTACCTGTGCTTTTTTCAGGTCTGATTCTGTAAGACCAATGCCATAAAGCATGGCTTGGGCAGCCGGTTGGCTGACATCCTGGGTTATTATTTTACTGTACTTGTTGAGTACCGGAAGGGGCATAAACAACCATTTTTGTGTGAAAAGTCACCCCGATGATGAGGCGATCAACTCAACAAAAATAGAAGATAGGTCGGGCAGCAACCGCCAAAGTATTAAATTATAATACGGTTTTCAAAATATAGAAATATAATTTATAGTACTAATATTCAATTAGTTAGTATTAATATAAATACGATTTTAAACCTGATTTTTCAATTTTGATAGCAGCTCTTATCTTACAATCAGTTCTGATCTTTCCGGACCCGTTGAGATCATTGAAATTTTGGTTTTCAACTGATTTTCCAGGTAAGTAAGGTAGGTTTTTGCTTTGTCCGGTAGCTGATGGAATGAATTGATACCTTGCAAATCCTGGTTCCAGCCCGGGTGGTGTGTATAGTTGATTTGCATTTCTGTAGTACACAGATCAAATGGCAATTCGGTGGTAGCGATGCCATCGTATTGGTAAGTCTCCCCAGCCCATATCTCATCAAAGTCGTTGAGCACGTCCAGTTTGGTAATGATGACTTGTGTGACCCCATTGATCATAATGGTATAAAGCAATTGTGGCAGGTCAATCCATCCGCATCTTCGAGGTCTTCCAGTGGTAGCACCAAATTCATGTCCGATGGCCCTCATTTTTTCTCCGGTTTCGTTGTCTTGTTCGGTGGGAAATGGACCTGAGCCCACCCTTGTGCAATAGGCTTTTGCAATGCCTATAACTTCGTTTATTTTCGACGGCGCTATGCCCAATCCGGAACATACACCTGCAGTAATGGTATTGGATGATGTCACATAAGGGTAGGTGCCATAATCGATGTCCAGCATAGATCCCTGAGCTCCTTCGGCCAGAACTTTTTTCCGATCTGTAAGTGCCTGGTTGATAAAATACTCTCCATTGACTGTTTTAATAGACTTGAGGGTTTCCAGGCTTGCAAACCACTTTTCTTCTTCTGCATTCAGGTCAAATTCAATCTCGGGAAACTGGCGAAGTAAGCCTCTGTGTTTTTCAACCAGTGCGTTGTATTTTTTATGAAAATCATTCGTAAAAATATCCCCAACGCGCAAGCCGTTTCTACCTGTTTTGTCCATATAAGTAGGGCCAATGCCTTTGAGGGTTGAGCCAATTTTTTCTTTCCCTTTGCTGGCCTCAGATGCTGCATCCAACCAACGATGGCTAGGAAGGATGAGGTGTGCTTTTTTGGAAATGAGCAGTCGCTCGCGATAGGCAATGCCTTCTTTATCGAGGGTAGTTAGTTCTCTTTCAAAAGTAATAGGATCGATGACTACACCACTGCCTATGAGATTGAGGATATTGGGTCTGAACACACCGGAGGGAATGGTGTGCAGTACATATTTGTTATCGTTGATTCTGATGGTATGTCCTGCATTGGGACCTCCCTGAAACCTGGCTACTATGTCGTATTGATCTGCAATATAATCTACTACCTTTCCTTTGCCTTCATCTCCCCACTGCAGGCCTAATAAAACATCTATGTACATTGTTTTGAGGTTGGTTGTTCAGGGCGCAAAGATAGTTAATTTTTTATTCTGTGACCGGGGTACCTGTCCCTATGCCGGGCACCGGTGTAGGGATCGGGGTACCTGTCCCTATGCCGGGCACCGGTGTAGGGATCGGGGTGTCATCTCCTTCGAGATGTAGAGATGCTTTTGGGATAGATGACCTTCGGATCGTGAAACAGAATTTTATTAGGAGCGTTCGGTATAGCATGTGTGGATTGTATCAAAAAAAAAGGGGCCTCAGTGGGGCCCCCTCATATTTTTGACAGGATAACGATTATTTCTGTACCACAATGTTTTTGGTGATTTCCTGTGTACCAGCTTTGATGCGGGCCAGGTAAGTACCATTGTTGAAATCAGAAGCGTTGAGCAACAATTCGTTTTTACCGCTCAACTTACCATAATTTTTTGATGCAACTACCTTGCCACTGATGTCGAAAATATCAACACTTACCTCAGCGGGATTGTCAAGCGTGAGGTCGATGATTGAAGTGTAAGAAACAGGGTTGGGGTAAACAAAAACATCGCCATTAAAAGTAACGTCGTTGGCGCCTAACACAAAACCTTCTGCAACAGCTTCCTCCAAGGTAGCTTTAGCGCCATTGTCGATCAAGCCGGAAGGAGCAAATAGGATGGGCACGATGTGGATGTTTTCTACATTGATGCCAGCCGGAAGGGTAATTTCAAAATTGGTATACACTACATCGTCTTTCTTGTAAGAAGTTTTTGGAAGTGCGGTACCTTTAAAACCACCTGCCAATACTCTTGCTACGTGGTTATATGTCATTTGTGATGCTGGAATTGTAGATGGAAGGTTTTCATAACCACCCATAGGACCATTACCACCACCTGAATAATAATTTGCCTGTGCATAACCAGAAGCAGTACCCCTTACGCTGTCTTCCACGATGACAACCGCCATTTTGTAAGAACCGGAGGCATTTGCTTTGAAAGTGATTTTAGGGGAAACCAACATCTTTCTGGTGGATTCATCGTAGCTAGCTCCAACCTTGATTACTGATTTAGGTGCTTCAGCAATTCTTGAAAAGAAATTACTTTCAATGGCAAGTGGATCAATGATCGCAGTGCGTCCTACAGTTGCACTGGGAAAACCTGTAAAACCAGACAATCCTCTGATACCTGTATCATATTCGGCAACTACCATTGGGTCGTTGTTGTGAACGGCAATGCCTATGAAATAGTCAGGATACTTTTTACTTAGTCTGTCTAACATTACTGCTCCCCTTGGACACCATCCACACCAGGTACCGGTAGCTTCTTCGGCTATCACCAGCTTATCCTCTGCGGGTGTAACGCCCACAACGGCTGAAGAAGATGCATTGTTGGCAACATCATCATCATCGCTTCCAACCAACTTGGCACTTACCTGAATTGGGTTGGAGCCACTCAATACAGTGAGCTCTTCATCGAAATTGACAGTTTTGGTTTCCAGACTTGCAAGATTAAAACCAGTAATAGTTTTTTTACCTGTAATGGCACCATATGCAAATTCGATCTCCACATTATTTGCAGTATTGGCCCCAAGGTTGGTCAATTTTACACCAAGAGGAGCCTTTGAGCCTGTAAGGTCTTTTGGTGCAACTGAGACACCACTGATACCAATATCATTGGGTTTGGGAACATAAGCTTCGTGGGAATAGTAAAAATCATCTACATAAAAGAGTGCATTGGCATTTGCAGGGTAAATATCAATTGAGGCCACTTTGTTGCTTGCCAGCGAATAAGTACCAACTGATGCGCCATTTACAGAAGCAGACCAAAGATTGGCAGAAATATTTCCAGAGATTTCAAAAGTAAACCATTCTCCCTGAGGGAATTTACCTCCTGCAAGATTGGCACCGCCTCCGGTTAAAGCTACTGATCCGTCAGCGTTGAAATTTACATCGATAGCCCACGTAGTCCCAATTACTTTTTCAGCCTGAAGGTTGAAATATGCCGTATTACCAGCATCAATAAATAATTTCATACCTAGTTTAAAGATACCATCTGTATAAGCATCTGAAAACGGCAATACTACGTCCTGAGGTCCACCTCCAGAAGCTGTGGAGGAGAAAAATATACTTTTAGTACCGCTTGCGGCTTTTACTGAAGTAATTTTGGTGTCTTCAGTAGTACCGTCTTTTGAACTCCAGGTTGTCCATTTATCGGATTGAGGACCCAGGTATTCACCATCGGTGTAGCTCTCGAAGTCATCAAAAAAAGATACCTGAGCGGTTGCAAAACCGGCAGATAAAAGAAAAAATAAAAAGAAGTAAAGTTGCTTCATGCCTTATTAGTTTTTAGTGTGTTAGCAAAACAATATCCTGCCCGACAATAGTTTGCCGGAAATTCTTCATAAAATTAGTGAATTTTTCCTAATTTAATGTTTGCGGGGCGACAAAAACCTCAAATAACGGGCTTAAATCTTATTTCGATCGAGGCAATTCAAGTCCTCAAAAGCCATTTTCAACCTGCTTACAAAACTTTTTTCTCCTTCTCTCAGCCAAACTCTGGGGTCGTATTGTTTCTTATTGGGTTTATCGTCTCCTTCCGGGTTGCCAATCTGACCTTGCAAATAAGCTTTTTTGGCTTCGTAATAGTTTTTGATGCCTTCCCAGTAAGCCCACTGCATATCGGTATCTATGTTCATTTTAATGGCACCGTAAGAAATGGCCTCTCTGATTTCATCACGTGTAGAACCCGAACCTCCGTGGAAGACAAAATTAACTGGATTAGGGCCTGTATTAAATTTTCGCTGAACGTAGTCTTGCGAATTTTTGAGGATAATGGGTGTCAATTTTACGTTGCCGGGCTTATACACGCCATGCACATTACCAAAAGCAGCTGCAATGGTAAACCTGTTGTTGATGCGCGACAATTCCTCATAGGCAAATGAAACTTCTTCTGGCTGGGTATATAATTTGGTACTATCAATTCCTGAATTATCAACACCATCTTCTTCTCCGCCTGTGACGCCCAATTCGATTTCGAGGGTAATGCCAATTTCAGCCATTCTGGCAAGGTACTCCTTGCTCATTTCGATGTTTTCCACAATGGGCTCTTCGCTGAAATCGAGCATGTGGGAACTGAACAAGGCATGACCATTTTTTTCAAAATGTCGTTCATTGGCATCCAACATACCATCCATCCAGGGCAAGAGGTTTTTGGCACAGTGATCCGTATGCAGCACTACTGTAACCCCATAGGCTTCTGCCAGCTGATGGATGTGCAGGGCACCGGATACTGCTCCCAACACTGCTGCTTTTTGGTCTGTATTGTCCAATCCTTTGCCGGCATAAAAAGCAGCACCCCCATTGCTAAACTGAATGATAATAGGTGAGTTTACTGCCCTGGCAGTTTCCATACAGGCGTTGACGCTATTGGTACCAATTACATTGACAGCGGGTATGGCATATTTGTTGTTGTTGGCGTCGTGCAGCAATTCTGTGACTTCATCGCCGAAAAGGACTCCTGTTCTGAATTTGGTTTTCATGATGTTTTTATTGTTGTTTATATGATTCCGTGTTCTGTGAGATAACGTTCTGCATCTAAAGCGGCCATACAGCCGGATCCTGCTGCCGTCACAGCCTGACGGTAAATATGGTCCTGCGCATCACCACTCACGAAGACCCCGGGCACATTGGTGAGTGATCGGCCTGGAACAGAAATGAGGTAGCCGTTTTCGTCCATATCAAGCCACCCTTTAAAAATATCGGTGTTGGGTTTATGGCCGATTGCAACAAAAAATCCTGTCACATCCAATGTGGTCTCTTCACCTGTGGCATTGTTTTTGACCCTGGCTCCGGTCACAGCGTCGTCTCCCAGGATTTCCAGGGTTTCGGTATTGTAATGAACCTGCAGGTTGGGCGTATTTTTCACTCTGTCCTGCATGATTTTGGATGCTCTCATTTCATCTCTTCTTACCAGCATGTGTACCTTGCTGCACAACTTTGAAAGATAGGTTGCCTCTTCGGCGGCTGTATCTCCTGCACCTACAATGGCTACTTCCTGTTTTCTGAAAAAGAAGCCATCACAAACGGCACAGGCCGAAACACCTTTGTTCATGAGTTTCTGTTCTGATGGTAAGCCGAGCCATTTGGCGCTTGCACCGGTGGCAATGATTACCGCATTGGCATGTATTTCGTGGCCGGTTTCAGACCAGATCTTGTGTACAGGACCCGTGAAATCAACTTTGTCTATCATTTCGTACCGTATATCGGTGCCAAAACGCATGGCTTGTTTTTTGAAATCCTCCATCATTTCCGGGCCCTGCACTCCATCCGGGTAACCGGGATAATTTTCAACTTCGGTGGTAATGGTCAATTGACCGCCGGGTTCTTTGCCTGTGTACATTACCGGATTGAGATTTGCTCTGGATGCATAGATGGCTGCTGTATAACCGGCAGGACCAGAACCTATGATCAGGCAATTTACTTTTTCAATACTATTTGACATGTTTTTGTTTTATGGATGGCAAATATAAGGATATGACCTATAGAAGACAACAAAACTGGTGACAATTAGGTTGTTGTGTAACTAGGGTAACAAAGCCAGCCAGGCCATAAGTCCAGTTGCCGTTTCCAGTGCAGTTTCATTTACCTCAAAATAGGGCGAATGAACGCCGTGCGCTGTTCTGCCATCGTCGTAAGCTACTCCCAGTCTGTAAAAACAAGCTGGTATTACCTGTGCAAAATAGGCAAAGTCTTCGGAAGTCATTCTTTTGGGAATGTCGTGAACCTTATCAGCTCCTAAAAAGTCGATCATTGCTGTTTTAACTTTTGAGGTAAGTTCTTCATCATTTTGCAGGCAAGGATAACCTATTTTAATTTCTATTTCCGCTTTAGCACCATGGGCCGAGGCAATGGTCAAAACTTTTTGCTCAATTTGCCTGTGTGCTTCGTACCTCCAGGCCTCGTCCATGGTCCTGAAAGTACCTTCAATGGTTACCACTTCCGGAATGATATTGGTAGCCCCTCCGATGGAATTGATCTTACCCATGGTAAGTACGGTGGGTAAAAATGGATTGGCCTGACGTGCCACCAGCGTTTGCAGTGCGGTTATTATTTCTGCAGCCACTACGATTGGATCTACGCAAAGATGGGGCAAGGCACCATGGCCTCCTTTGCCTTTAATGTGGATGTAAATCTCATCTGACGATGCCATGTATTTGCCGGGATTGACACCTACATGGCCCGCGGGCAATTCCGGAAAAACATGTTGTGCTATGATGGACGTGGGTAAAGTTTCACCCAATGCTTTTTCAGCCAGCATAAGGGATGCTCCACCAGGCAATTTTTCTTCACCGGGTTGAAAGATGAATAGCAGGGTGCCGGAGATGTGCTCCTTGCAACTATGGGCTATGATACAAGCACCCAGCAGCGCGGCAGCGTGGACATCGTGGCCGCAGGCATGCATTTTACCCGGCTCCTCCGATTTATAAGTGAGATTATTGTTTTCTTCGATGGGCAGGGCATCCAATTCTGCCCTGAAACAGCGTGTGGGTCCGGGTTGACTGCCCGCTACAGTGGCAACAATGCCTGTCTTCACCCAGCCGTCTGTAAAAGGTATGCCTCTTTCGTGCAACAATGATTTGATGTAGGCAGCCGTTTCAAATTCTTCAAAGCTCAATTCAGGAAACCGGTGAATGTGTCTGCGAACCCCGGTAATATAGGGCAGAAGTTCTGAAGCCAATTGTTTGATCGTATCTTTGTCTGGTCTCATTTTGAAAACATTTCCTTGTACAAGAGATTGAAGTCCATCATGGGTGAGTAATATTTTGCATAATACCTATTGGCAGAAGTTGCATCAGTAAGCAACGGGAAGATGCGTTGGTCCAAAATCAGCAATTCCGTATTGTAAACTCCATTTTTTATGGTTGGCAAAAAAGACTTTTCAGCTAATGGCAATGGTTGGTAGCCGATCCAGGTCTTTTGCCCCAAAAAAACGGTCCAGGCAGCTCTGAGCGTTTTTAAATCGAAAAGTATCAAAGTAAATGGAAAAAGTAATAATAAGACCAATGCCCAGCTGAGGTCAAAACCCCGTTTCAAGCGCAAATAAAGGCCTTGGCTAAGTCTAAAGCCGGATTCTGCGTGGTAAAATTTACCCTGAGTGGTGCTTTTATCGCTTCCTATTACGGCAGAAGCGTTGCCTCCGGTAATCAAGTATCTCACTTCTTTATCGGGATGAATCATTAAATCGAGGATGCGTTGCATGGGCAGATCATCGGCTGAAAAAACGATGTTGTCTGTTTTGTAGAGGGTTACTACCTCTCTTATATTCTGCAGGGAGCCAATGTATTTTTCTCCCTCAAATTCCAGGTCGTTGGCTGGGTAAAGAAAGCCAGCAATTTTAGCATTGGCTTCGTGCAACTTAATGGCATTGGCAATGGAAGCTGCCGTCTCATACCTGGCTACAATAAGATAGTTGTATCGGTTGGCCCTGCCATTGAAAATACCAGAAATCCAGGTTGCCAATTTGTGGGTAAATCTGGTAAGCAAAAGAGCAATAACTGCCCCGGTAAGAATAAGAAATCTACTGCTTCTCAAATCAGAGGGCAAAAGAGAATAGATGATCAATATAACCAGGGTGCCCAAAAAGATGCCGGCCCAATGTCGGCGTGGTTTCCAGTGGTGATCATAGTGGCCAAAAAACCAAAGGAAAAAAACCCAAAGCAATGATGTACCAGCCGTATGGATCAGGGATGCAAGGTTGGCATAATAATCTGGATTATGAAAGTAGTTGACTGCCCAGATTTTTTTTAATCCGGTCTGTACGGCTATCAACAAAAGCAGATCCATGAGTTTGTAAAGGTGGTCTGCAATGTTGTGTTTTAGGTAACTTATAATGGCAGTGATAAGAATGGCCAACCGAATGAGAAATTTGAACGCTGTGCCCTTCCAACCGGTGTAGTGTTTGCCAACAAAGATCGACATCGACTGATAAAAATGGAGGATGTAGTTGAAGCTTGCTTTCTTGGAACTTTCCCCTTTGAAATGGATGATTCGGGTAGAAGGAAAATACACCACTTTCCACCCCGCTTTTTTGATTCTGATCGATAGGTCAATGTCTTCGCCATACATGAAAAAATCTTCATCAAAGCCATGCTGCGATTTCAGGGCAGATGCTCTGAAAAACATAAAAGCGCCACAAAGCACCTCTACTTCATGAATGCTATCTGCATCGAGGTGGCCCATGTAGTACGATGCAAAAAAGGAAGATTTTGGAAAAAGGGCGGTCAGCCCGCTGAATTTGCAGAAAGCATTCCACAAGCCTGGAACACCCCGTTTACTTTCCGGAAGATACGCTCCGGAGCCATCAATCATTTTCACGCCCAAAACACCGCATTCGGAATGATTTTCCATGTACTGCCAACACAGTTGTAAGGTGTCTTCCTGGAGGATGGTATCAGGGTTGAGGGCTAAAACATAGTTGCCGGATGCCAAAGCAAAACCCTGGTTATTGGCCTTTCCAAAGCCCAGATTTTCCTGGTTTTCGATCAACTTCACCCATGGGTAATTTTGCTTTATGGCAAATGTACTGCCGTCTACGCTGTGGTTGTCTACTACAATTGTTTCCACTTCAAAGCCATGGGTCACAGATTTTTCAATTGAATCGAGGCAATTTGACAAAAAGTGCCTTACGTTGTAATTGACAATTACTATGGAGAGGGAGGGCATGGTCAATTACCCATCTTATAGGGTATCCGTGCGTTGATGGATCGTGTGAGGGTGAGTTCATCAGCGTATTCGAGTTCGCCGCCAAATGAAACACCTCTCGCGATGGTAGTAATTCTCAGGTTTCGAGCTCCCAGTTTTTTTGAAATGTAGAAGGAAGTGGTCTCTCCTTCGATGGTTGGGCTAATGGCCATGATGAGTTCTTCGATACCTTCCCCATCAATGCGTTCAATCAAGCTGTCGATGTTGAGGTCGGCGGGGCCGATGCCGTCAATAGGTGAAATAAGCCCCCCAAGGATGTGGTATCTGCCATGAAAACAGGCTGTATCTTCGATGGCCATGAGGTCGCGGATGTTTTCAACAACACATAAAATGCCGTTGCTGCGCGATGGGGTCTGACAAATAGAACATACATCAGCATCCGACAAGGCATGACAGTGCTTGCAAAACCGAATGTCTTCTTTTAAGTGTGAAAGTACATTACCTAGAATGGCTGCTTTGTCGCTCTTATCCTGCACGAGGTGTAAAGCCAGTCTTAAGGCTGTTTTTTTACCAATACCCGGTAGTGCTGAAATGGCGGCTACCAACTTTTCGAGGGTTTGTGACGGATACCTCATAGGCGATCACACCAACATTTTAACAGGATTCTCCAGAATGGCTTTGAGGGTTTGCAGGAATTGAGCTCCGGTTGCCCCATCCACCACCCTGTGGTCGCAGCTGAGGGTCACTTTCATGGTGTGTCCAACCACGATGGCCCCGTTTTTCACCACTGGTTTTTCGTTGATCGATCCAACGGCCAGGATACAGGCATCGGGTGGGTTGATGATGGCTGTAAATTCTTCGATGTCGAACATACCTAAGTTGGAAATGGTAAAGGTATTGCCTGTCATTTCCTGAGGCTGCAATTTTTTGTCTTTTGCCTTTTTTGCCAATTCTTTGACCTCGGCATTGATCTGGCTCAGGCTTTTGAGGTCTGCATTGTTGACAACAGGTACCAGCAAACCATCAGGAACCGCTACGGCAACTCCTATATTCACCACATTGTGGATGGCAATTTTATCACCGAGCCATGAAGCATTGATCATGGGGTGCTTTTTGAGTGCCGAAGCACAGGCTTTGACAACAAAGTCGTTGAATGAAATCTTCACCTCTCCATCCGCATTGATGGCATTGCGCGCTGCCATGGCTACCTCCATGTTGATTTCCATGGTAAGGTAAAAATGGGGAGCTGTAAATTTGCTTTCGCCCAAACGTTTGGCGATCACTTTGCGCATCTGCGTAACCGGCATTTCACCGGAAGGCACAGAAACAGGCTGGATTGCAGCGGGTGCTGACACCGGTGGATTTTCAACATAGGTTTCTATATCCTTTTTTATTATCCTGCCATTGTCGCCACTACCTTTTACCTGATTGATGTCAACTCCGGCTTTTTCAGCCATGGCTTTGGCCAGGGGAGAGGCTTTGACCCGTGCATCACTGGCAGGCTCTACCGGTGCGATGGAGGGCTGTGGCGTGGTTTGTACTTGAATGGCTTGCTGGATGGGCTGAGGTGTAGAGGAAGATTGAGGTGCTTCTACGGGTGCAGCCGAGGGGGTCGCTGCGTTGCTAAGCAAAGTCTGATAATCCTCACCTGCTTTTCCTATTATGGCTATAATGCCATCAACAGGCACTGGACCCGACTCTACCCCAACATATAATAGCACACCGTTGAAATAACTTTCCAGTTCCATGGTGGCTTTGTCTGTTTCGACTTCTGCCAATATATCACCGGATTTTACGTTGTCCCCAACTTTTTTAAGCCATGCAACGATATTTCCTTCTTCCATGGTATCGCTCAGTCGGGGCATCCTTATTATCTCCGCCATATAAGTATTGTATTTCTGTTGAATTGGATAATGTGCAAAATTAGGGTATTTCGACAAGAAAACCGAAATGAAAATTTGTTTGTCGGTAAACAAATGAGGCCGTCAAAGAGTTCATCAGGCCTGAAGCAGGACACAGCCTGGGCTTAAAATAAAAATGGGAAGTGTTTGACACTTCCCATTTTATATTATTCAATCAAATTTGATTAATAGCCAGAGTTCTTATTGCCTTTGAAGATAGAGCCAGAGTTGCCTGATGTGTTGCCGCTATTACCACCTTTGCCTTCTGGTTTTGCCATTTCAGCATCGGTTGCTTCACACAATCTAAATTCAACTCTTCTGTTCATATAATGCTCGGTTTCGCTTCTTGATTTGCCTACCATTGGAGCATCTTCTCCACCGTACATCAATTTCAATCTAGAACGATCGATGCCGTAGTTGGTTACCAGGTAATCAACCGCTGCCTGAGCTCTGTTGTATGAAAGCATGTTGTTGTAAGTATTAGAACTTCTAACATCGGTATGACCTACAACTGCTACGCAAGCAGAAGGGCACTGCTTCAATACAGAAGCTACGTGGTGCAAGTGACCATAAAATTCCGGTTTGATTCTTGATTTGTCAAGATCGAAGTGAATCATAGGTAAGAACCATTTTCCGCAGTCATTTTTGAAACCGGCAGTTCTTGAATCGATCATACGGAATACATCAGCTTCAGTAAGACAGCTTTCGCATTTCTTAACATTGGCAACACCATCTTTTCCGATTTCGTATCCGATAGGTGAGTATGGTTCTTTGTCTTTGTAGTCAGCTACACCGTCGCCATCAGAATCAAGGGCAACACCTCTTGTGTCAACTGGTGCACCTGAAGGCGTATCTACTTCCTGATCCAACATATCGATTACACCGTCGCTATCGCTGTCAGTGAGGTCAAGAACTGGTCTTGCTTTCAATTCTGCAATGTCGTTCATGGTGGCATCCAATGGATTAACCCAGTACAAAGGTTCTGTTACTTTGTCTAAGTTACCCAGGTTGATGGCCAAACGAAGGTTGGTATAATGCTCGAGGTCAACATCAGCAGTAAGGTCGTCTTCGCTACGGAAACGAATACCGTCGAGGTAGTCGTTATCTGTTGCCATTACCTGGTGCTCGATACCGAGGTTGATTCTTTTGCTCAATTTTCTTGACACACCTACAGACGTAGTGAACATTACGTGGATGTTGGTTTCATCACCCAAACGGAAGATACCTGCTTTTTTAGGGCCTGCTGTTTCGTAAGTACCATCGTAGAAGTTTTTCAAAGCGTCTTTGATTTCTCCTCTTCCTTTTTTGGTATCAAATTTTTCAGGAGACCATCCAGTTACAGTCAAAAGATTTTGGTAAGGCTGGTTATTGGCATCTAACAAGTCCAACTTTGTGCTGTGGCTTGACAAACCTACACCCAGTGTCCAATACCAGTTCCACTTGTTGTTTTTCTGGTGGAAAAGGATGTTACCGATGTTAAGAACACCTTGCAACACACCATAAGCCTGTGTGGTCTTGTGTGAAGGGAACCAACCATCGGGATTATTTGCATAGGGTAAATATTCTTTTTCGATCAAACCACCACCTACAGGTTCACCTACAGTTGCATGTGTCCAAGGTTGTGGCTCAAGACCAGTTGCGGAACCGTAGAACAAGTCTGCCCTGATAGAAAAAGAGTAGTGAATTGCTTTCCTCAAGTGAAGACCAAGACCATAACCTCCAGGTATTGTCCTGTCCACGTCACCATCGATGAAAAAGTGACCAGCATGAACACCCAACTCCCAAGCATTTTTTGGCTTGGCTGTGTAGTTGGACTGACCCATGCGGAAACTTGCATCCGTCTGGTCTTTTTTCATATCATCCTGTGCGAACAAGGTGCCGCCCAGAAACAATAATGCGTAAACGTATATTTTTCGTGTCATAGGAAAATTATTTATATTCTTTCTTTGAACTACAAATGTAGGTTTTATTCATTAAAATGCAAGTATCTTTAATCAAGTTTTTGTAAACTTTTGAACAAAGATCGTTGAGAAATTCGGGTGGTTCCCGGGTTTTCCCTGAATAAATCCTCCAAAAACGTGCCAATTGTACGTGAAGCGTCGTGAAATATGCCATAATCGGTCAAATCTGCCCCTTCTTGCATTAAGTAAGCAAAAACCCTTGCCATCCCACAATTTGCCACAAAATCCGGGATAAGTGCAATATTTTCATCTAGCCAATGCGCTGTTTCACCAAAGAATATTCCGTCATCTGAAAAAGGAACGTTGGCACCACAGGCAATTACCTCACAGCCAGCATTTACCAAACCTTCGGCCTGCTGTCTGCTCACAATTTTGGAAGCAGCACCTGGCACAAAAATATCACAAGGTGTTTGCCAGATTTTCTTATTCACTTCTTCAAAAGAAATGATATCACCGGTCAGTCTATTGTCTTTTTTATCGAGAAATAATTTCTCAACCTGAGCTTCTGTCAGTCCCTCAGCCTCAATAATACCCCCTGCCCGGTCTATGATGCCTACTATTTTGGCACCAGCCCGAGACAAATAAAGTCCCGCTGCTGAGGCTACATTGCCCCAGCCCTGGATAATTACCCTTTTATTGGTAACATCGCTTTGTTTGAAGATGCGGTAGTAATGGATGATAGACTCGGCTACTCCATAACCTGTGATGAGATCAGCCACAGCATAACGGTGGCTCGACTGAGGGCTGAATCTTGGGTCTTCAACCGATTTGCCACAACCGTATCTGAGCTGGCCCAAAACGTTGATTGCCTGTCCCTTACCGGCGAGTAAGTGACCATTGACGATGCCTTCCTGAGGATGCCATAAGCCCAACTCTTCGGTGATGGGCACTACGTCTTTGATTTCATCGACATTGAGGTCACCACCGGTACCATAGTACGACTTGAGCAATGGAAACACCGCAGCGTACCAACGCTTGAGCACCTCCGTGCGACGTGGATCCTGGGGATCGAAGTCGATTCCCGATTTTGCGCCCCCGATTGGAGGGCCACACACTGAAAATTTGATTTCCATAACTTTGGCCAGTGAAACCACCTCATCTTTGGTAAGGCCTTTGCGCATACGGGTACCTCCACCAGCTGCACCTCCTCTGAGCGAGTTGATCACTACCCAGCCCCTGGCATCGGTGAGGGCATCTTTCCATTCAAACACAATTTCGGGTTCTTTTTCTTTGTATTTGTCCAATAATATATCCAGGTTCATCATAATTTCATTTGGTTTATAAACTTTTATATATTTGAATAAAATTTTAACTGATTAAAATAGACAGAGACGTAGTTGTACCTGGCCTTCTGAGTTACAATCAAAGAAAGGTAGGATAAAACCGAAATAGTAGGATAGACAGCAATTGGCAACAAGTTCCCAAATGAATATGGGCTTGCCTTTAAAAATAAAAGATTTAGTCTGGCCGACATGTATGGTTATCCTGGTTAAGGGTGCAAAAAACTGTCTTAACACATTGAAATATGGAACAATTTATTTTGCAGTGCGAAGTTGGCAAAGAAAATCAGATTTTGCCCTATTGTGATGCAATTATTTTAGGGGCGAACAAGTCATTTTCAACCTCTTTTTTAAGGATATTAAATTCTTATGCCTATCACTTTGGCGGATTATCGGTGGGTTATGTTGATTTGCCGGATGATCCGGGCCATCAGCAACTTTTGCTCCGTCACTGCATTCAGCGAGGCAGCAAGGTTTTGTTGCTGGGTGCTACAGCAGCTCACTACCAATCATTGCAAAATTCTGTATCAAGCCTGCACCTTATTTCGAATCGTGTGTGTGGGCTTGACTGGGGAAAAATTGTTCACCACTTAGGTTTTCAGCGCCACCTGGTCTCATTAGAAAATCTGCATGAGCTGGAGCAAATCTCAGCAGATTCTGCCTCATTGGGCCTAATGACTGAAATGTTTGGCAATGTTGAAGCAAGTTTGCGTACCGCCCACGCTCTTCATGTGGATGCAGCGGTTTGCAAATCGGCCCACCTACCCGGTCATGAGGGTAACGAGCCTTCCGGTCTGGATGTGGAACAACTGATCCAGTTGGTGAGATTTGCCTCTCATTCAGCCAATTTATCTATAGTGGGTTTTGGTGTCGATGAAAAAGCCACGGCGGAGGTAATTACAATTCAACTGGCCAAATTGTACGCGAGCTGTGTCTGGTATTTTCTGGAGGGTTTGCACCAGGGCAGCCACACAGCAGTTACAGCACGAGACATTACTTTCGTTAATCTCCGCGATTACGATGAGATTCTTGAATTTGCCCACGATGAAAAAAGCCAAAAATGGTGGGTACGCATACAGCAAGATCAGGAAAGTAATTTTATTGCCTGTACTGCCACCGACCATGAAGAGGCGGTTAAGGGCAGTCTTACTTCGCGGATACACAGATTATTATTTGAGTTGCGATAGTAGAACGGGTACCTATAACTCCGAAGCAGGTGCAGAGATCCGAATGACTGAGCGATTGCTACGTAAGTAGCAATTTGATTGCCAGTGGCAATCAAAAGCGAAGGAACCACGAGCTCCGCGAGTGGCATCTACAAATCCAATATGAATGTCTTATGCACTTCATATAATTTAGCAATTTTGGGTAGTGGCTGATCTTAAATCTGGTTATGGATTTGTATCCAGTAATTTTTCAAGGGCTATGCCGCGGGATCCTTTTAGGAGGATGGTTTTACCGGCATATTCAGACCAGTTGATGAAGGATTTAGCATCATCGGCAGAAAGGAAGAACCTGGCAGGATAAAGGTCTTTGAGCTCATAAAAACGAGGGCCAATGAAAACGGCATCCTTTAGTGGATGGGCGCACACCTTTTGGAGGATGTTGATGTGGGCATCGCGGGAAAATTCTCCCAATTCAAGCATGTCACCCAGGATGACAATTTTATTTGGGGTATCATCACTTAAGAAGGCATCTAAAGCAGCGTTCATGCTGGAGGGGTTGGCATTATAGGCATCTTTAATAATGTAGGCTCCATTGTATTCCGCCTTTTGAGATCGGTTGTTGGAAGGGAAATAATCGCTGATGGCATTTTGGATTTGCTGAATGGAAACTCCAAAATATTGACCAATTGATATTGCCGCTGCCATGTTGGCTTTGTTGTACGCTCCTACCAGATGAGAAATGTACAAATTGCCTGCATTGTCTTTGAGGTTAAGAAACTCGCCTGGTTCGGTATGGTAATCATTGGCATTGTACAGAATGGCAGATGATGTGTTTTTTACAAGCGAAACCAATACCTCATCGGCAGTATTCAAAAATATTTTGCCCCCATGTGTATCAAGGTATCTGTACATCTCTGATTTGCCTTTTTTTACGCCTTCAGGTCCTCCAAAGCCCTCGAGGTGGGCCAGACCAATGTTGGTAATCATACCGTAATCGGGTTTGGCAATTTCACAAAGTGCCATGATTTCACCCTGGTGATTGGCACCCATTTCAATGACCATCATCTCTGTATTTACCGGAGCCGAAAGGATGGTCAAAGGCACACCAATTTCGTTGTTGAGGTTGCCCCGGGTAAAGTGAAGCTTGTATTTTACGGATAATACTGCTGCCATCAGTTCTTTGGTTGTAGTCTTGCCATTGGAACCTGTGAGGGCCAAAACGGGAACAGCCAAATGTGCTCTGTACGCAGAAGCCAGTTGTTGGAGAGCATTTAGCACATCGGGTACAAAAATAATGCGTTCATCATCTGATGCATATTGGGCTTCGTCGATGATTGCTGCAGCGGCACCCGCCTGCAGGGCTTGTGAGGCAAAGGCATTGCCATTAAAATTAGCGCCTTTCAATGCAAAAAAAAGATCGCCTTCCTTAATTTTACGGGTATCGGTACTGACAGAGCCGTGCTTGAGAAAAAGTTGAAGTAATGTGTCCATGCCAAAAAAAAAGGCCCTTACGGGCCTTCGTTATTTTTACTACTTGTATCTTCTTTTTATTTTGCTGGCACCTGCTTCCTTAAAGTTGTTTCCTCCAAGATCGCCGTCAAAACCTTCGGCACCAACCCTCACCATGGCACACCTGAAACCAAGGCTTCTGTCTGCTTTTCTTTGGTCTTTGTACCTGCGTGCGCCTGGTGACAGCCAGAACAACCTGTCGCCCCAGGATCCACCTTTGATAACTCTTGAGCTATCGTTGATGAGTGTAGTTACACCGTAACCATACTTTATATATTCTGCATCGCCATCGCGGAAATTTTTGACATTTCCTTTGCGGTAGTTTTCTCTTTGAGAAACCATGGAATCTTCTACCATCTGGTATTTCAATTTACCCAAGCTGTCTTTTGCAATAGGCTTACCTTCTTCGTCGAGGATGAGTTCCTGGAATACGTTACCCCTGAATGAGTTGAGGTCGTGGTTTTCAGGATCACTCAAAGTAGTTGAAGTCATGGGTCTGTAAACATCTTGTACCCATTCGCTCACGTTACCAGCCATGTTGTACAAACCGAAGTCGTTTGGCATAAATGATCTTACAGGACCTGGCACAGAGGCGTTGTCATTGAGTGCACCTGCCATACCCATGTAGTCTCCTCTGCCCCTTTTAAAGTTGGCCTGGATATCACCCTGGGTTCTGGTGTGTTTTTTGTAACGTGAAGTATTGCCGTTCCAAGGATAAATTCTTCTGTCTGTGATTACCTCATCTTGTGAAGTAGGCTGGTTGCCTTTCAAAGCCAAAGCGGCATATTCCCACTGGGCTTCTGTAGGCAGAATGTAATCAGGCAATAGAATACCGTCTTCAAAAGTAACCGGCCTTTCTCCGCCAGAAACGTTGTCTTTGAGGTTTTTCTTTACATTGCCCTGATACTGACCAGCCAGGTATGATTTGGTATTGAAAGTTTCAGAATCTTTCTGATCCGGTGAAGGATTGAGAATACCTCTTTCAATAAGGATCATTTCGTTGACCCTGTCACTTCTCCAGGAAGCATATTTGGTTGCTTGTTCCCAGTTAACACCTACCACCGGGTAAGAGTCGTAAGATGGGTGTCTGAAGTATGTCTCCACGAGTGGTTCGTTGAAGGCAAGTTCTTCCCTCCATACCAGGGTATCAGGAAGTGCTTCTCTCCACACACCAGGATAAGAAACATAGGTTTTTCTCAACCAGTGAAGGTATTCGCGGTAATCGATATTGGCAACCTCTGTTTCATCCATATAGAAAGAAGAAACGGTAACCCTTCGGGGAACGTTGTTCCACTCGAAAGTAACATCCTGCTCTGTAAGACCCATGTTGAAGGTACCTCCTTCAATAGGAACAAGATTGGGACCGATGATCTGGCCTTCGTAATCCAGTTTTTGGAAACCACCCCATTCAGGGTCGTTGTAATTCCAACCTGTGGTAGCAGATTTTTCAACACTCTTGCTACACGCACTTAGCAAAAGTACGATAGAGAAAAGACCAAGCGTGAACCTGAACATTTTATTCATTTAGCACAAAAAATTTTAATTTTAATAAACCCCTTTATTCAAATCAGGCGACAAATATAATTAAAAAATTGATCGAAGGCCATTTTTATTGTGTTTTCACAAAAAAATGCAGACCAATGACCCAAAAATTACATTGTCTTCCAAATGTCATCACAAATTGTACCAGAAATTGATTTGGGTCGATTTTTTAACTATAAATGCAAAAAAAAGTAGAGCCCTGCCGTCAAATTCCTGATGGCCAAAATGCTATGGATTAACGTTTTTTTTCACGTTTTATTGTGATTACCTGAATAGTTGCAAACAATCGTTGAGTTTTGACCTTTTTGGCTTTCCGTTTCCAAAATGATAAGAAACCGCAACTTCATGGCTGCCACCGGTGCCGATGGTGAGTCCTGAGAGGGTATAATCAAAGCTATAGCCCAGGGTAAATTGGGTAGTTCTGATGCCAGCATGTAAGATCAAAGCATCACCATTTGATCCCGATTGACGGTACCAAACACCTCCAACCAATTGATTGACAGCAAGGTAAATACCTGCATTGAGTTGTGAAAACGAAGCCTGCCTTGTGTAGAGCACCGTTGGCGACCAAAATGAATACAAGCCATTGACTGCTTTTCTACCCATTTTAAACTGGTAGCCCGCATTGACAGACCATCTCATAGGTAAGCCTGTATAATTTTCTAAATTACTTTTGAGAAAACGATCCTCGGGAGTGTTGAGGTGGTCGATTGAGAAGCCGAGGTAATATTGCTCATTGTACAATAGCAAGCCAGTGCCAATATCGAGGTAGGCCCTCCTTGAGTTGGAGGGTTCCACTTCGGTGGAAGGCAGGTAGCTGCCACCCGGTGTAATGTTGCCCCCGGAAGCAGCAATGGCATCGTAAAAGAGTAGTTTTTGCCAATTGAGGGACTTCTGGATCAAACCAGCTTCAATGCCGCCTCTTATGTAGGTATTGTCTCCAACAGTAAGCCGGTAAGCCACCATACCCGATATCCTCGAAGTACCCAGGGCTCCATCACCCGCCACATCCCTGTTGATTTGCAAGCCAAGACCCAAATTGGAATCATCAAAAAACTGGTCATAACCCAAAGCAAAGGTGTTGTAAGCGGCAGTCAGGCCCGGCCATTGCAACCTGTAAACGGCGGTCAGGTGGGGATTGTCGCTCAGTCCTGCATAGGCAGGGTTTAACTGCAAAGGCGTACTAAAAAATTGAGAAAAAACCGGATCCTGCGCCGATAATCGGAATGGTAAGCAGGCAATGCTCAAAAATAACCACAACCACAGCCCTTTCCTTGCCTCACCTGGCAGTTTTGTTTGAACAAAAAATCGCTTGTTGAGATGTTGCGGCATACCGATTAAGGCATTTTTTAGTTAAAACGACAAAGATACCCGAAAATGATGTGCAGATTTAACATTTGTTGAACAATCTTGGTTTTTATGATGTCGTTTATTCTGCGATTGCATTTTTCGGACATAATATCAAAGTTGGCTTGTGTCCAAACCTCAAATCACTTAAATTGCACATTTAATCGAATGAAAAACAACCTTATGCTCAAAATCTGCTCTGGCTGGAGGAATAACGATGACAGTTCAAAATTCCGCACAGCAACTGCACTGCTATTTACTTTTTTGGTCTTCCATACCGTGGTGAACGGTCAGATTTTCCCCGTTACCCGATCTGTTTTGGCGGATGGAAGTATATACAGGTTTGGCATTGGTAAAACTGGTGTTTACAAACTCACAAAAAAGATGCTGGATGATGCGGGCGTAAATACTTCCAGTCTCAACCCAAAGGAAATAAAAATATACAGCAGCAACGGTGGCACACTGCCAGAAGCGATTTCACAGTCTTATGCCGATGACCTTATAGAACTGCCGCTCTATGTGACAGGTGAAGAGGACGGCAAAATGAATGACAATGATGCTATCTACTTTTATGCAGAAGGTGCAGACCACTGGAAATACGAAAATAGCAGCAAATTGTATGTTTTTGACAAAAATATATATGCACAGAAAAACTATGTGTATCTTAAAATTTCAAGTGGCAATGGCAAAAGGATCACTACTGCAAGCATAGCCGACAATCAGGTTACCTTTGAAACCGGCAGCCAGACCGTTTATGATATTTTTACCGAGGATAAGACCAATATGCTGGGTTCAAATGCAGCCACCATTGGTTCCGGAAAATTGTGGGTTGGCGAATACCTGGTGAACAATCAGGAAAGAGACCTGAGCAAACAATTTGATTTTAAAAACAGGGTAACCGGCACTCCCTTAGAAATTACAACTGCCTGCTATGGGAGGTCGGACCGGGAAGGAAGATTCACCCTGAACATAGATGGTCAGAGTTTTACTGCCAGCACCAGTGCTGTGAGTCTGGGTGATGCTGAAGCGATATTTGCTCGTTTGGGCTATATCCAAAAAAGTACCACACCGGCCACCAACACACCCAAAATTACTTTGAAGTACAGTACAGCAGGAACCGGAGACGCCTGGCTGGATTACATACAGATCAAAAGCACCCAAACCATTATGCCGGGAAATGCACAATGGGTGGTAAGTCACGCATCATTTGCCGATCACCCTTATAGCAAGGTCAAAATAAGTGGTGACTTTAGCAATGGTCTTGCGTGGATGGTCAATGATCTTGGCAATACCACAGCTTATGCGATCAACAATGGAGGGGTTGCCTTTCCTACAGGTAAAGAGGATGTGCGGTTGCTTTTATTTACTTTATCATCTGCCCTGAGCCCTGATGCCGGTGTAAAACTTGCCAACCAGGATTTGCATGGTATTGAAGAAACAGAATTGTTGATTGTATACCATAAAGATTTTGAAGAAGCAGCCAAAAAAATTTACAACCATCGCAAAGTCCACAATGGTTACAAAGTGGCTATGGCAGAGACCGAACAAATCTATCAGGAGTTTGGCAGTGGAAGGGCAGATCCCAGCGCCATCCGCAATTTTGCCAAGATGATTTATGACCGATATCCTTCATTCAGGTATTTGTTGTTGGTAGGTGATGGCAGCTTTGATTACAAAAAATTGATGCCCTCTGTACCCTATCAAAACTTTATACCTGTTTACGAAACCGATGAGTCACTTTATCCCATCAACGCCTTCCCTACAGATGACTATTATGCTTTGCTGAGCAACAATGAAGGTGCCAATCTCAAAGGCGCGCTCGATATAAGGGTGGGTCGACTCACTGTCACCACAGCGCAGGAAGCTATGGATGTGGCAGATAAAATAATCCGCTACGATGTAGCTACCGAAAGATTTGGTGAATGGAGGTTAAAAACCGGTTTTTGCGCCGATGATGAGGATGGCAATTTGCACGTAAATGATGCAGATGGTATTGCCATAGAAGCCTTTGCCAGGAATCCACTGATCAACCAGCAAAAGGTTTATCTCGATGCCTATCGTCAGGAAAATACACCCGGAGGCGAGCGCTACAATGATGCTACGGCTGCCATCAACCAGCAGATGGATCAGGGGCAGCTGGCCTGGTGCTATCTCGGACACGGAGGTCCCAAAGGTCTTGCCCAAGAGCGTGTGGTGAAGCTCAACGACATACAAGCATGGACAAACAACCACCAACTGAGCTTGCTCATTACGGCTACCTGTTCGTTTTCAGGATACGATGATCCAAGTGTATTGTCGGGTGGAGAATTGGCGTTACTCAATCCTAAAGGAGGTGCCATCGGCTTGCTGACAACAACGAGACCTGTTTATGCCGACAAAAACAAACGACTCACTTCCAATGTTTTTAAAAATCTTTATGCCCGGGAGAATGGCAAAGCCTTGTCTTTTGGTGAAATTATTTTGCGTGCCAAAAATGCATCATCTCAAGATACAACAGAAGACAATGCCAGAAAATTTACCCTGCTGGGTGATCCCTCACAGTTGCTGGCCTTGCCTGAAAACGACATTGTAATTACGCAGATAAACGACAAGGATATATCCGTATTTAATGATACGATTGGAGCTTTGGACAAGATTAAATTCAGTGGTGAGGTGCGCGATTATACCGGAGCATTAAAGTCAAATTTCAACGGTGAACTCAATTTGACCTTGTACGACAAAGCGTCACAACTCAAGACATTGGCCAACGATGAAGAAAGTTATGAAAAGAACTTTACCGTTTACAAAAACATCATTTTCAAAGGAAGGGCCAACTGTATCAATGGAAAATTTGAAATCGAGTGCATCCTGCCCAAGGACATCAATTATCAATTGGGTAAGGGTAGGATCAGCATGTATGCCAACGATGCGGTGACAGATGCCGCCGGCTATTATGGAGGGCTCAGCATAGGCGGTAATAGCAATACCACTGTGAATGATGATCAGGCGCCGGTAATGAATTTGTACATGAACAGCACAGAATTTGTTTCCGGTGGCATTACAGATGCCAATCCCAAGCTGTTGATCAAGCTGGCTGATGACAATGGTATCAACATCACCGGTAACAGCATTGGGCACGATATAACAGCGAGGATTACCGGTCCGGATTATGATGAAGAAGTAGTATTAAACTCCTTTTATACCGCTACCCCCAATAACTATCAAAGTGGAGAAGTCAACTATCCCCTCACAAAGCTCAAAGCCGGGTTATACACGGTTAATGCCAAAGCCTGGGATATAGCCAACAACTCTGTGGAAGGAAGAACAGAATTTAGGGTAGTAAACGGGGATAATAATAAATTGGAGAGGGTGGTTAATTATCCCAACCCATTTACGACCAACACCGAATTTAGTTTTGAGCACGATTTGGCGGGTCTGGAATTACAAACAACCATTAGTATTTATACCATCAGTGGCAAGTTGGTCCGTAACATCAGTGAACGAAAAATGGCTGATGGCTATCGTTTTTCGAAGATCTACTGGGATGGAAAAGATGACTTTGGGACTAACCTGGCCAAAGGAATTTACCTGTACCGCATTGTGATACAAGCACCCAATGAAGGGCTGAGAAGGGAAAGCGGGTTCATGAAGATGGTTAAAATATAATCACTAAGTATTGACTATCAACTATTTAATATTATAATTTTTTCCAATAAACATTCAATGTTGTGTATATATTAAAAAATTATTAAATATATATATCTTTGTAAAAAAATTGAATTAAATAAAATTGCCATTTTAGATACTAATTTTAAGGTAAGTCCGTTTGAACAATGCCCGGCTTGGGCAAAATCGGTCTGTTAAACCATAAAATGATACCTTTGCAGAGCAAAAACCAGAAAAATCAAATTTGATGAAAAAAGTCTTTTCAATCCTAATAACCATACTTGCAGTAACTGGTGTTTTTGGCCAGTCGATCTTTGACGCTGAAAAAAACTGTACCCTTGACGCCAACGGCAATTGTTTGCCCACTCCGATTCTCACTGCCATGCCATTTTTGAGAATAGCGCCTGATGCCAGGGGTGGTGCCATGGGAGAAGCTGGAATCGTGGCGGATCCCTCAGCAGCCTCAATGCATTACAACGCATCCAACCTTGCTTTTGCAGAAGATAAGAATGCCATCTCACTCAATTTTACCCCTTGGTTAAGAAATTTGGGACTGGATGATTTATACCTTACATATCTTGCTGGTTATACCAAGTTGGATAAGTACCAGACCCTTGGCTTTAACGTGCGTTATTTTTCTTTAGGTTCCATATTTTTTACAGATAATCAGGGTGGGTCAACCGGAGAAGGTCGTCCGCGGGAGTTTGAGATTGGAGCAGCTTATGCCCGTAAATTGGGAGATAACTTTTCAGCGGCTGTTTCCGGTAAATTTCTATTTTCAAGTCTTGCACCAGGTCAGATATCAGGAGGCATAATCATTAACAATGCTACGTCATTTGCCACTGACGTATCGCTTACCTACCGCAAAAAGACCAAAATATCTGATTACAATGGTTACTGGGCCATTGGCATGAACATTTCCAATTTGGGGGCAAAGGTTACATATACCGACAACATCGACAAGGATTTTATCCCTACCAACCTTGGCATTGGCAGTATGCTCAGGATAGATTTTGACGATTATAACACTCTGGCTTTTTGTCTGGATGTCAATAAATTGCTGGTACCTTCTCCATGGTCAATTGAAAATCCGAAGTGGGATGCCAACAAAAACAACATTGCAGATTGGAGAGAAAAGACCCTGTTTCAAGGAGTATTTGGATCATTTGGTGATGCACAGGCAGGCTTTTCTGAAGAGTTAAAAGAGTTTTATTACAGCATTGGCTTAGAGTATGTGTACAGCAAACAATTTGCAGTCCGATCAGGTTATTACTATGAAAATGCGCTGAAAGGAGCAAGGAAGTTCTTTACCATAGGAGCGGGCATTAAGTACAATGTATTTGAATTCAATCTTTCCTATCTGGCACCCAGTTCTATTCAGCGCAACCCATTGGACAACACCTTGAGGTTTGGGTTGAATTTCAACTTTACAGGGCTGAAAGAAAGCCTGCAGGATGAATAAGTAAAGATCAAAAACAATCAAAGAAATATTACTACCATGAAATGGATGATGATTTGGCCCCTTCTGTTGGCCTTGTCATGCAGGGGAAATGCTGAGGCTGTCTCTGTTGTTAAACAAAAAGAACCAGAGCCGGTCATGGGAGGTCCCACCCATTTGACCATGACATTTAAGGATTTTGAATTCAATGGCTTTGCCCGGTTGATTGGTTTTTATTCAGACCAAAATTACCTGGTAGACAGTACAGCAGTGACCAATGGAAAAATAGATTACAGCAACCCGAAAGGGCTGGCACAGGGCATCTATTACGTCATGTTTACCGGACGAAAAGAATTTATCCAAATCATCATGGGTGAAGACCAGGAGTTCGACATGCAACTTTCACTTTTCGATCCCCTCAATACCATGGTAGTGACCGGCAGTCAGGAAAATGAATTGTTTTATGAAAACATGCGGTATGAGACCAATACCATAGGGCCCAGGATGAATGAGTTGAATGCCCAGGTGAAAAATACAGAAATGGGCAGTGAAGCATACATGGCGCTCAAAAAAGAACGGGATGGATTGGAGGCGCAGCGTTTGCAAAAAATATACGAATTACGGGAAAAGTATCCAAATTTACTATTTACCAGTTACAAATATGGAGGACAAAATCCAAAACTTCGTGAAGAGCTTTCAAAAGAGTTGCAGGTTGTACAATACCGCAAAGAATTTTGGGACAACGTTGACTTTTCGGATACACGATTGCTTCGTACTCCTATGTTTGGTATAAAATTGAAACGATTTCTCAAAGAGTTGACCGTTCAGCATCAGGACAGCATCCTGGTCTCTGCACACCAACTGATGGCCAAAATTATGGACAAGCCCGAATATTATAAAGTAGTTGCCAACTACGTTGTACTTACTTATGAACCCGGCAAGTGTCCGATCATGGATGCAGAAAAGATTTTTGTTGACATGGTGAGGAAATACTTTACCAGAGAGAGGGCTTTTTGGTCTGATACACTACAAACAGACGCCATCCAAAGCAGGGCAACCGAAATGGCACAGAGTTTATTGGGACTGAAGGGGCCAAATGTAATCTCTACGGACCCCATGGGCAAGAAACAAGAGCTGATGGCCAAGACCGCTGATTATGTGGTGGTATACATGTTTAACCCCGACTGTGAACATTGTATGGTAGAAACGCCCAAGTTGCATAAGTATTTTTTGGAAAACAAAGACAAGGGCATTGATGTATATGCCATAGCCATTGACACCGATGATGCCAAGTGGAAGGCCTACATAAAAAAGAATGGTTTAAGCTGGACCAACGTGCACGATCCCACCAACAGATCCATCTATGCCAAATATTATGTAGATGTGACCCCTGAAATTTACGTGCTCAACAAAGAGCGTAAAATCATAGGAAAGAACCTAAAGACTGATCAGATTCAAATCATCATCGACAGGGATAAAAACAAGGGCAAATCATAGGATACCGAGATGAAGTCTGACCATTGATTTGGTGAGCACAAATAGTTTTTCTGCGTTGGGTACCCTAATCCTTTCCGACATGAGGGTAGACACCGGTTTGATTTTTATTTTCTCAAATAGTCTCAGGTAGTATTTAAACGCCGAATAGACACCCAATCTGCAACAAGCTGGCAGTCTTTTGATGCCTTCGCGGGCGTGGATAAATTCTGCCTTGATTTCTGCTTCAATGCGGGCTTTGTCGTCAGTGGAAAAATTATTGAAGTCTACATTTGGGAAGTATACCCTACCACGGTCGCTGTAATCACTTTTCATGTCGCGCAGGAAATTGACTTTTTGGAAAGCAGAACCCAGCGAGCGGGCAGGCGCTTCCAGATCATGGTACAATTCAGGCTGGTGGCTTACAAAAACTTTGAGGCACATCAGGCCTACCACCTCGGCGGAACCGTAGATGTATTTATTGTACAGGTTGTGGTCGTAAACGATGGTTTGTAAATCCATTTCCATGCTGTCTAAAAAAGCATGGATGTGCTCATGGAGGATGCCATACTCATTGACTACTTCCTGAAAAGCATGGAGGACTGGATTGAGGCTTACCTTTCTTTCGATGGCCAGGAAGGTTTCTTTTCTGAATTCTTCCAATAGCTGCTGTTTATTTTCACCACGGTAGGTATCAACTATTTCGTCTGCCAGCCTCACAAATCCATAAATGGAAAAAATGGGTTTGCGGATGTTTTTGTGAAACATGAGGATGCCCAGACTAAATGAAGTGCTGTAATTTCTAGTGATGAGTTCACTGCATTTGTGGCTAACAAAATTATACAGATTATCCATTGTGTTTATAGGTTTTTAATGATTGAATGGGCAGCCAAACGACCGGAAATGATAGAAGGCGGCATGCCGGGGCCGGGCAGGGTAAGTTGACCTGCAAAATACAGGTTGTTGAGTTTTTTGGACTTCATAGTAGGTTTAAGCAATGCAGTCTGCGATAAAGTATTGGCCAGGCCATAAGCATTGCCCTGGAAAGCATGGTAATCGCTTTTGAAATCCGAAATGCCATAACTTCTTTTATAAACAATGTGTTTGTTTAAGTCGATACCTTTTACTGCTTTGAGTCGGTTGAGCACAATTTGAAGGTATTGCTCTCTAACAGTTTCATCGTCGCCACTAAGTTTGGTAGAAATGGGTATCAGTACAAACAAATTTTCCTTACCCGGTGGCGCAACGGTGGCATCGGTGACCGAAGGGGCGCAGAGGTAAAAGAGGGGCTTTTTGGGCCAGGCATGGGAGGTATAAATTTCTTCGGCATGCGCGCCAAAATCTTCATCAAAAAAGAGATTGTGGTGTTTGATGCCCGGGACTTTAAAATCTATGCCAAGGTAAAATAGCAAGGATGAAGGTGCAAGCACCCTTGAATTCCAATATTTATCAGAATAATTTGACAGATGGTCCGGCAGCAAATGGCGATCTACATGATGGTAATCGGCTGCTGCGATGATGGCATCACATTGGTGGGTGCCGGAGCGGGTTTCTACACCGGTAGCTTTGTTGCCATTATAATGGATGCTTATTACTTCTTCGTTGGTGTGGAATTGAACTCCCAATTCGCGGCCAATTTTTACAAAGGCGTCGATGATTTTGTACATGCCACCCATGGGGTACCAGGTACCCAGTTTTAGATCGGCATAATTCATGAGGCTGTAAAGCGCCGGTGTTTTTTGGGGTGTAGCGCCAAGAAACAAAACCGGGAATTCGAGGATTTTGATCAATTTGGGATTGCTAAACTTTTTCCTTACCTGGTTGGAAAGCGAGCTGAGCATATCTAGTTTAAAGAGTGCGGATACCACTTTCCATTCCATGAACTCAAACCATGACTCTCCGGGTTTCCATACAAATTCCTGCATACCCGTTTTGTACTTGTACTCAGCTTCTTCAAGGAATTGATCCAATTTGGCAGCACTGCCCTTTTCGATACTTTCAAAGAGGGTGCGCAATTGGTCGTAATCGGCTGGGAGGTCAACCTCATCGCCCGGGCCAAACACCACCTTATAGGAAGGGTCAAGCCTGGTGAGATCATAAAAATCAGCAGTAGTATGGCCGAAGTATTGGTAAAAATCTTCAAAGACCTCGGGCATCCAGTACCAGGAAGGACCCATATCGAAAGTGAAGCCTGCAGCATGAAAGACGCGGGCCCTGCCGCCGGGCATTTCATTTTTTTCATAAACATGCACCTCTCTTCCCGCTTTGGCGAGAACAGCGGCAGCAGCTAAGCCGGCAAAACCTGAACCTATTACTCCAATTCGTTGCATGGATTAGAAACACCAAAAGTTCAACATTGTTTAAGTTTTAATAAATATTTCTTAAACAAATATGTAAAATTGTCGAAAAAATGAGCTGAAAGGAAATAAAACGCGGAATAGAGGTCAAAATGCGTCATTAATTTTGTTGAAAGCGTTGGGTAAGTCCAGAATCCAAAGAAAATTCTACAATAAAAAAAAGTCAGGTTGGTAGCAACCTGACTTTTGTGGTGATTTTATTTGCCGGCGTTCCGGCGAAGAACTCAAATTAAATTATTCTACACAGATGAAGCGGTAGTCGGATTCAACACCGTTCACATTTACTTTTACATTGTAAACTCCAGCCTGAAGCTTCAGTGGAATGGTTTTTTCCATAGTATTTGCATCCATGGTTTGTTTGATCACATTTGACATAACAAGTCGACCATCGATGGCATAGATGCTAGCCTGAACGAAGGCACCCCTTGCCGCGTTGACTGACAAATTGATGAATGAACTGGCAGGATTGGGATAAATCCTTGCAGAAAAATCTGCATTGCTAATTTTAACTGCTGTTTCTGCCTGACTAACCGTTTGAGTAGAAGTTGCTTTTTCCAGATCTTCTGCGCTGGTAACTTTTAGGTTGAGGGTTCTGCTGGTAGTGCAACCCACTTCAGAAGTAACAGTAAGGGTGTATTTGCCTGCTTTTTCAGCGTCTACTCTTGCGAAAACCACATCTTTACCCTGGAATTTAAAGCCATTGGGGCCTGTCCAAAGGTAAGAAGCAGCATGTTGCCAATCTCCAGCTTCCAATACTACGGTTTCACCAACCATGACTTCCAATTGATCCTTGATATTGCCCTGAGGCAAAGCAGGATGAACGGTTGGCAGGTTGCCACTGTATTTCTGTGCAGTACCGCCGATGGTAAAGCCATTGCTAAAGTCGCCGCCTCTCATGCCATCAGCTGCGCTGTTGGGATCCCTTTGATTGTCGAACAACCTTACGGCTTCTCCGCACATGGGAAGAGGGTAAACATTGAAGCTAAACAATTTAACTTCATCGCCTTCTCTCAATTCGTTGTATTGGCCGGTTGGTGACAACTCTGGCGTAATGCTCACGATTCTTGATCCTCTGAGGTCAGCAGGATTTTCGATTTTGTTGGTAATGTACCATTTAGCCGGCTTGCTGCCTCCAAAATGAAGGTTGTCTTGCAAGGGCATGTGGGTTTCAATGATGTTCATTTCAGCTTCTGCTGGCAACACAAAGGAAACCTGCGCATTGAATTGAATCCTTTCCTTTTTGGTGAAGGCATTACCCTCAGCCACGTGCATGTAACAATCGTACAAAGACGTTTGAGGGTTAAACTTCAATTGGAAATTTACTTTCTTTATTTGGGCCGTCAAAGGTAAATTCAAGCACATTACAACTGCTGAAACCTTGGCCAATGATGAGAATGTTATTTTACAAGCCATTGGAAATTAACATTTTAGTTTTAAATATTAAAAATTTGTTTAATGTCTTATCACTCAGTGCAAAATCTGTGCCGAGATTCAATTCCATAGTATAGACAGCTGGAAATGCCCATACCCTGATAGCGGCTGAAAGTTTTTTTTAATTTGCTCAATATTTTGCAATTTAACTATCACTTATTGAAAATGAATATGAAGGGATAGCTGGGAATATTATCCCACAATAATACACACGATGTTGGAAATCAGTGTCTTTAAGGAATCCAAAACCCCAACTTGGTCAAAAAACTGACAATTCAAAATGGTGATTCTAGATAAATTCTATTTTAAGTTTCAGTTCAGCAATTTCCACTTAACTGCATTATTTGGGTATTTGCTCCAGAAAAAAGTCAAAATTGGTCAGGTACTCAAAATTTAGAGGGTAGAATATTATTTGTGCATAGAGCATATTTTTATCATCTGCGGGATTGTCAAACTTGATTTTGCCATCCAGATTATAATCGCCCTGATAATACCCATAGGCAAAATTATAGTTGGAATTTCCTGATAGATTATCGGGGTGGGATAAGATATCGAAGAAAAGCGAATTCAGGTCATCCGATGGATTGGTAAATTTGATCTTTCCATTTTTTACAAAATCACCCGACCATAGAGCACGATAGCCCGGTTTGATATTTCCGTTTTGTGCCAGGCCAGTATAATCATAGCCATTGTTTATTGTGGTGCCAAAGTCAAATGGCTGGGTGAGGTAGCTGGTAAAATCAACAAGGGCCGTGGCATTGGTCTTTTTGGACATGACCCCGAGGTGTGTTCTATGATGGAGAGCAATAAAGCAGCTGTCAATTTGAGTGCCTCTAAAAATTACACTGCCATTTCCTGTAAGGTCTACCACATCTCCGTCTCTCTGAATTAGTGCTGATCTAGTTGCCAAAATTTGGGTTGGGTTGGATTTATTGCGCAATTCAACAAAGACCCAATCTACAATGGCATTGTCGCCCGTCACTCCAAAAACAGAAGTTGAATCAGAAATGCGCTGGTATCTACCCATGTCTCCGGGCCATTTGTGAATGAAGTTTTGTGTCATATCAGAAAAGGCTGTGGCAAACTGGAATGGATCTGCCAATGGTATCAAATTTTTACCCGTATTGGGTTCGTTTCTCAGATCGTCTCTCATCATTGGTTTGCCTGTTGAAGAAAGCGAAGAGCTGTTCATCAAAGCACCTTCCAGAAAAGCCTTGATCCTGATTTTTAAATCTCTAAATACAAGGATGTGCGCTGTGGCTTTGGAGCAGGCTGAAGGAGTTCCGTCGTCACAAATGGTATAGACTATGTCCAAAGGTCCGGCGAAGCTGGCAGTAGGTGTAAAATACAATAAACCGGTATTTGTTATATAATACCTTCCCTGGGGCAAGATCACCGGTGTTGCGGCACTACCAACGGCTATTGTTTGAAAATTATTTCCCTCAGGATCTGAATCATTGATCAACAAAGGGCCAATCAACACAGAATCCGAACGAGTAGTAAATAGATCATCAACAGCCACAACCGTATTGATTGCTGTCGAATCTGCGATGGTGATGATGCAAACTGCTGTGTCACAAAGTGTGGATACAACATCACTGCAAAAGCGGTAATAAAGCGTATCCAACCCTCTCATCGAAGGTGTTGGTGCATAATAAAGGGTATCTGATGAATCAAAGTCTGCACTTCCTTTGGCAGCATCTGTGGTAACTAGCTGGCTTTGGCGTGAGAGAAAACAATCATCATTGGTTATACATTTGTCGTTGCAACAGAGGTTGATGAGGCAATTGCTTGCCGGGGTGTCTTTGTTAATAACGGTGATCATATCTGTATTCACTATCGGGAAATAATCTTTCCCATATCGATTGACAAGGTAGATGGCTAAATTTTGATTTTGACATTGCAATGAAGCATAAATCCTGCATACAGGAACACTGAATTCATACCTGCCGGGCAAGTCTCCAACAAACGTATAAGTCCCTGAAGACTGAACGGTCAGTGTAGCCGTTGCGCCCATCGGTTTTTTTAGGGTTGTTGTGGCATTGGAATACGATGTGCCCGGAACCTCATCATTGGTAGCCAAATTTCCGGTTAGTGTAAGCAAAGTAAAGCCTACATTGAAATCAGGGTCGAGGCAATGGAGGATGGTAAGCAGGTCATTTGAAGAGGATGATTCACATTGAGTGGCGGTATCTCTAAAAGTAAAGCCAACTTTGCCTGGTGCCAGGGCAGAGATGTTTCCTGCATTGTCAATGGCCGCTATTTGATTGTTCATAGAAGACCACGTGCCAGCAGTAGCGGATGTTATTTTGGCAGCATGACCCTGACAGATGGAGGTATTGCCTGTATAACTTATGTTGGGGGCTGCCAATACCAGTAATGATGTTGCAGAATCAGATCTGCACAGCGTATATGATGACTGGAGGTAAAACCAGGCTATGCCGCTGCTTATGCCTGAAACGATACCTGAAATAGAGTCAATGGTGGCAATTGATGGATTGAGTGACCGCCATACCCCGGAGGTGTCTGATTGTAGTTGCATTTGAGATCCCTGGCAAAGACGGTTGGCAGGTGGACTGGATATATCGGGTCTGTCTACCACCCATAAGGATGAGGACGGGTCTGATGGACACATCGTAGTGTTTGAAACAAAGGTAAAAAAAACGGATCCAGCAGAATGCGATGTCACCAATCCTGCATTGTCGATACTTGCCACCAACGGATTGCTGCTAGACCAGCTACCTCCCGATGCAGGCAATAAATTTATGGTAGCTCCCAAGCAAAGATACGGACTCAAAGGATCCGTAATTATTGGCTTGGCATTCACTGTTAAAAGAGAACTCGGATTTGACACACACGATGTTGCTGAACTCGTAAAAGTAAAAGAACAAGAACCGGCACCGATGGCAGTAATTTTGCCATTGTAATCTATTGAAGCTATGCCATTGTTGCTTGATAACCAGGTGCCGCCACTGGCCGGTAAAATGTGCGCTGTGTCACCTATGCATAAAGAAGCAGGTGATATGCCGGATATAATGGGTAAGTCATTGACGGTAATTGAATTGCTTTTAGATTCTAAACATAGAGAAGTTGCATTGTAATAAGACAGCTGAGCTGTGCCGGCTGCAACACCCTGGGCCAGATAACCTGAAGATATTGAAATAATGGCTGGATTTGAGCTTGTCCAAAAACCGGCAGGATGTCCTGCAAGGGCCGTGATTTGTCCCACACAATACGAACCCAATTCAACAGTAGCTGGATAAACACAACAGGAAAGGCCATTGACATTGCCCCCTCTTGTATCTATGAATGCTCCATAGACCCTGACTGTATTGATAACCGATGCCAGCGATGACACCTTGATTGATATTTCATCAAAAGGAAGGGTTGTGTGGAAGCCAACATTGAACATACCTGAACCAGGTCCAAATAAATTAACCAGTAAAGACAGATCGATTAAATCAACACCAGATTTGCATTCCTGTAAGCTACCATCTAACCAGGTACAAACTGTGATAGATTCAAACAAGTCTATGCGGGCTAGTCCTGCCATATCTCTAATGGTAAATCCTGCAGAGATACCCGATGGGAAAGTTGAAAGGCCATCTAAAACCGAAATGGATCCATAGGCCAGTGTGCCAACAGACAGCACAATTTCAGCATAGTCAGTGGCTGAGGGCGATATTACATTTTGCTCATTCTGTATGCTGCACAAAGCACAAACAGCCCCCTTGATTCCTGAATTAAAACCATTGATGACTACCGGAAAATTGGGCTGGTTTAAAAAATAGGTGCTATCGCATTCAATATTCGTTTTGCATAAGCTGTCTATTGGCAAAGCATAAACTTTGACAGTTCCCAAAGTAATAGATGCAGTATTGTAAAGTGATAATTTAACCTGGTCAAAGGTATAATTGCTTACAAAACCAATGGTGCGCCTGCTGGAAGATGACAAAAGTTGTGACTCAATTTGAAGTAAGCCTGAGCTTCCGGTTTTACATTCTTTCAAAACATCGTCTTCATAAATGCAGATTTGGATGGCATCCAAAATATTGACATCAAGCAAGTGATTGGATTCAATATCGAAACCTATAAAGACAGAGTCTGCCCAAGGATGAAGTATTTTTTCAATTGCTATACTGGCAGTGGTACCTACACCTGCTAGTAACTTGACTTCGGTATAATCTGAAGTATCGTTATTTACTAAGGCAGTTGGATAGTTTATTTCACAAGCCAGGCAGGCAAGACCGGAAAAACCCGTTTCATCAGAAGACAGCTCAACAGGAAAATCAGGTTGGTATAATTCACTTGAAAGGTTACAACTTAATGGTGGGCCTTCACAATAACGCTTGATTATTGATCTATAAATACTGATGGTATTTAAGTTGATGCCCAAAGGTTGGGAGATTGTCAAACTTATTTCATTGAAAGGCAGTGTAGTGACAAAGCCTGTAATAATTTTGGATGAACTGTTGCTAAAAGGAATGGCCAATAGCAGGTCGGGGCCAGAGGAAAACTCTTGCTGCACATCATTGAGATAGGTTGTAATGGTGACGTACTGAGTTATGTTGACCGAAAGTGAGGAGGGCATCGAAATTTCAAAACCTGCAAAATACCCGGCTGGATAAGTTGTAAGTTGATCCTTAACCGAGAGGTAGGCTGAGGCAAGCACTGCGATTGGAAAAGCTACTGTGGCAGCATTTGACTGGCTGCTATCCAGCACGGCCCATTCGTCTGTGATACCCGAAAGTCCAAGCCCTGTGACTCCTGAATTGTCAATAAAAACCGGATATGAGGGATTGACCAAGGAGGCAGCCAAATTGCAGGAAGGCGTTGGTCCTACACAAAATTGTGAAACAACGGGATGATAAATGGTAGCAGTAAATAAGACTGCTACCAAAGATTGATACTTAATCCTGATTTCATCGAATGGCAGGGTTGTGGTCATTCCTACAACTGCGGTACCATCGCTCAGTACATCAAAAGTTTTGATTGAAAGTCCTGAATTGGTAACAATTTTGCTTTCTGCCAGTACGTTGTTATTGTAAGTACTTATGGTAACCGATGCAGCAATAGAAACCCCCAACAATCCGGTGGTGGCAATCCTGTATCCTGCCCAGGTGCCGGCTGGATAGGTATCTGACGCATCATTGTCTTTGACGCCAATTTGGGCATCACAATTGAGCCCGGTAATCGAAATAGTAGTGAAATTGGAAGTTGAATTATCTATGAGGTTGCCAATATTGTTTACACTACCTATGCAAAGAGGAATCACGCTTCCAACTCCATCGTTGATTTGAGCGGAAAGGTTATCAAATTCTGGAGCCTTAAAAGCAATCTGTGTATTGCAAGAAAATGAAGGGATAATTCTTTCTGAGTCAGGATGATAAGAATCGCTAGATTTAATTTTTTTCAATACTGAATTGACGGCAGTGAGTGATGACGGTAGAAGCGACAAAGTAGTAATAACCGCCCATACAATGCAAACATTGGCAATTGTTCTTTGCATACTCATTGTTATAGCAAAAGCATGAAAAAACCATCAATCTGGGATGAAAAGCAGGAAAACCGGAATTTAAAAACTATATAATCTTAAAAGCAAGGGGGTTTAGAAAAAAACTAACGATAAACTTACCTACTGTAAATGCAGAGTTGAGATATTTTCCCATGCTTTTAAGTTCACTACAAATATATATTATAATCAAAGTTATGTCAATGATTTTTTAACTTATTGTAAAATTTCATTATTATATAAAAAGCATGATGTTTGTTTTAACAAATAAGGATAAAAAGTTAAGTTTTCTGCAAATTATATTGATTAAGTCTAAATAATCATTAATTGCAGACAGTTTTGCATAGAAATGAAAGCCTAATTTAAAAAAAAGAGCCATCATTCTCCTGCTGAGAACGATGGCTTCCTAAGTGTGCTGTAAGTTTTATTTTTAAGGTACCTGCTGGATGAAAAAGTCAAAATTTGACAGGTACTGTGTATTCAATGGATAAAAGAGCATTTGTGCATAAAGCAGGTTCTTGTCATCATCAGGGTTGTCGAACTTGATCTTGCCATCCATGTTCATATCACCCTGATAGTAGCCATAAGCAAAGTTGTAGTTGGCATTGCCGAAGGTGTTTTCAGGATGAATGAGAATGTCGAAGAAAAGGAAGTTGAGGTCATCGGCCGGATTGGTAAATTTAATTTTACCATCGGCGTTGAAGTCGCCCGCCCACATGGCTCTGTAGCCATATTTCACATTTTCATTTTGTGACAAGCCGGTATAATCGTAAATGCCATTTTTGTTGGTTCCAAAATTGAATACAGGGGTAGTAGGAACTGTAAAGTCTACCAGTGTATTTCTGGCTACCAATTGTGATGAAACACCAAGGTGGAATCTGTGTCTGACAACTACATAGAAGCTGTCTTCTGCTACACCTCCAAAAGTCAAAGGACTTACGCCGTCTGTGTCAACTACATCTCCGTCGCGCTGCAACAATCCTGAACGCGTTGCCAAAACCATAGTAGGTTCGTCTTTGTGTCGTATCTCAACAAATACCCAGTCGACGATGGCATTTTCACCTGTGACACCAAAAACAGTAGCAGAGTCAGTGATGGTGCTATTGGCGGTAAGGCCGACTCCTTTGTGGATAAAGTTACCGGTTACGTCAACCCAGGTAGTTGCATACTTGTAAGGATCTTTAACCGGAATGTTGTTGGCGCCGGTGAAAGGATTGACTCTAAGGTTGTCTCTCATTAATGGTCTGCCGGTGCTGGAAGTGGCATTGTTGTTGTTGACCAAAGCTGCTTCGAGGTAAACCCTTACACGCAATGTCAATGGTTCGATGACCAGGATATGTACTGTTGCTTTGGAACAAGTAGCATTGACATTGTCATCACACACATTGTAAACGATGTCTAATGGTCCACTAAAGTTGGCTGCCGGCGTATAGACCAATTGACCTGCAGCAGTGATATAATAACTGCCCTGGGCGATCACTATTGGAGATGCCAGGCTGCCTTGAGGTGTTACGGACTGGTTATCACCTTGTGCATCGGTATCATTGTCGAGGATATTGGCAGTAAGTGATGAGCCTTTGTGCAATGGATAGAAATCATCTGTAGCATTGGTTGAGTTGAGGGCTGTGGAATCGTGAACAGTAACCAGAATAAGTGCTTCACGACACATGTTGCCAACCTCAACACAAACTTCATATTTCATGGTATCAAGTCCAATCATAAGAGAGGCCGGTGTATAGTTAACATTGCCCCCAACATCGATGGTTCCCGTTCCATTGTTTGGATTTTTGGTGATGTCAATGGTAGTACCCATTACGATACAGTTTTCAGTAGAGATACACTGATCGTTGTTTAGTACCTGCGGAATTACCGGTGTTGAGCTGGTTGGTCCACATTTCATGGCATGCACTACGTCTGTGTTAACCACTGCTGTTTTTGGCAGTGAAGCACCGTCCACCACAGTGATGGTAAGATCGGCTGTAGGACAACCAACGATGGCAGGAGGTACGCAAACAGGCACCTTGTATTCATATACACCTGGTAAGTTAGCAGTGAAGGAATAAGTTCCATCTGCGTTAACAGTCAGGTAAGGAAGCGCGCCAGCAGGTTTCTTCATCAATTGGTAAGTACCATTGTAAGTAGTATTGGCAGGTACCTCATCATTGGTGCTTAGATTGCCTGACACCGTTACATTTGCGAAAGTTACGTTAAAATCGGGGTCAACACAAGGTTTGACACTTACTGCATCATTGGGTAGTACTGCTGCGCAGCCTGTACCGTTTTGAGTGAAGATAAAGCCCGACTTTCCTGGAGCAAGACCGGTAACATAACCACCATTATCAACCATGGCAACTTTTGGATTGGTACTTGCCCAGATACCTCCGCTAATGGGTGACAAACGTGTCTGATATCCCATACAGATGATGGCATCACCGAGTACCTCTGCTGTGAGTGCCGGATTGACTTGAACAGCAATGGTACTATCTGAATGACAGCCAGTGGCGCCATCGATGAAAAAGAAGTGAGCATTGCCCTGAGCCAGACCCGTTACAACACCGGCATTGGTGACCGAAGCTACTGCAGGTTGAAGTGATGTCCAGGTACCGCCAGTTGAAGGTACCAGTGTAGATTGGTTACCAATACAGATTTCACCTGATCCGCCAACAGAAACATAAGGTTGTGAGTTTACAACCAGTCCGGCACTTGGATTGGAAGTACAGCCTGTAGCGGTATTTTTGAAGGTAAATCTTGCGATGCCCTGACTCAATGCAGTCACCTTTCCAGTAGCTGTAACAGATGCTATGGTAGGGTTGAGGCTGGTCCAGGTACCTGCCACAGGAGCAGTAAGATCCAGTGTACTACCAACACAGATAGTAGGTTGCGGAAGTGTAACTACGGGTTTATCGAGTACAGATAAGGTAATGCTATCGGTAGAAGTACAGCCAGTAGTAGTATTGGTAAATTTGAGATGGGCTGTACCTGCGCTGATGCCGGTTGCTACTCCAATATTGCTTACGGAAACTACGCTATTATTGGAACTTATCCAGATACCACCCACACTTGGGAATACATTGACAGCATTGCCTACGCAAAGGTTGGGGTTGCCCGGGAAAGAAATAAATGGTGCCGGGTTTATTGTAATCGCAGTTGAAGAATCAGAAACACAGCCTGTAGCTGATTCCGTAAATACAAACTTAACGGTTCCTG
>ERZ724519.30-NODE-30-length-50239-cov-6.336960_pt1 | contig 50239 bp, 35 predicted proteins | sample MGYA00376052_ERZ724519 | MGnify/ENA primary metagenome ERZ724519 (study PRJEB28724, sample SAMN07190883) | activated sludge metagenome | isolation source: activated sludge of sewage treatment plant in Hong Hong | place: Hong Kong | collected 2016-03-17 ... | reverse complement strand
GACCGCCCCCGGGCCGAAAAAAAGATCGTCGGGAAGGGGGGCCCCGCAGCGTGAATCACCAGCCAGAGCCGGTCGGTGATGGAAGCGGCTTGGCAAAGGGCGGACGATGGGAATAACCTACCAAGCACATGGCTCAAGACCTGACCGCAATCCTAATGCCTGCGCCTCCGCGTGGGCTGATCCCCGATAACGTCGTGAACTTGGTTGCTCAGAACGTCCCGCCGACGGCGTGGGTCCGACTGTCGCCGCTTGAGAAGCTGGACATCCAGCAGCTTGAGGTGCTGGACGGACAGAGCGGACTGCCTGCGGTGTCGCCGTCGATCTTGGTGGCGCTGTCGCAAAATGGCGGCAAGGCGATGTTTGTTCACGTAAACCACCAGGGCAAGCAGGCGCTGCTCCACGCGTTTGAAGACGGCATCGAAGTGGCGAGCTACACGGGCGAGCCGGGCGATGCGTTTGATGCGGAAGTGACGCGGCTGGTGGGTCACTCGATCGATGACGTGGTCGCAGAGGACGACGGGACGCGGATTGGCTTCGGTCAAGCGGCGACTCGGACGGCGGCGCTGGTGCGCGGGCGACTGCTGATGGTGCCGCCGGGAACGCCGACGGGCCTGGGATCGTTTGTGTTCCACGATCGGGGCTTCGATACGCCGTCAAACTTGATCATTGCAGGGGATGCGGAAGCGGATACGACGCGCGCAGCCTTTTTCGCCTTTGACGGCAACCTGATCCACCAGGCGTTTAACCAAGTGCCGGGGTCGCAGCTGGCGCAGGTGCTCGGGGGCGCGCCGCAGGACGTGCTGGGGCCGCTTATCGAGCTGCGCGATCCGACGGTGCGGGCGCTGACTCCGCAGCAGGTGCCGCCGGGACAAGCCAAGGATCATCCGGCGTGGCACACCCACACGTTTGAGCTGCTGGCGCTGTCGCACGCGGGCGTGTTTGCCGGTGGCGATACGGTGAAGTTTCTCGATAGCAAGCTGCTGGCGATCCTGAGCATTGGCGACGCGACGCCGATCATTGACGCCGATGACGCCGAGGAGCTGGAAGAGCTGCCGAGCGTGCTCGATGCGATGATCGAAGTGCTGCCGTGCCCCAAGCCGCCGGGTGGCTATGGTCCGCTGTTTGAAAACATCGGCCCGGACGAGATCGGCGCGCTGGTTCCGTGGGCCAAGCCCGGTCAGCCGTACGATGGCGCGGTGTTTTTGCTCAAGCCCGATCGCCTGCTGGAGCTTGCGCGCAGCTTTGACGCCAACCGACTGGGTCAGCGGCTGGAGAAGTTCTGCCGGGCGCTCTATAGCGCGAAGGTGGGCGACGACTTCGCCGAAGACGACTACCTGAAGTGGCGCGGTGATTGGGAGCAGAAGAGCCAGAAGGACATTGAGCGGCTGCTGCTCGCGTGGGCGGAGCTGCGCGTGACCTGCGAGATCGCGGCGCAGAACCGCCTAAACGTCGGCCTGGCCGTCTACGGCTGATCGACGTACGCCAGCGAGCGGGCTCTTTGCACGGAGCCCGCGCACGAGTCCCACCCCCGACAGTCCCAGTCCCATCGACAGAAGAAGAAGCAGGCCGAAGCCGTAGCGACGCTGCGGTCCGTAGAGCCAGTCGCGCGTCCACAGATCGAGGCGAAGGCGGGCTTGCTCATCGCGCAGGTCGAGCGGGCCGGACAAAAGCTTGTGCCAGGGCGGATCGCGGAGCAGGTCGGGGTCGTGGCGCAGGACGTGCGTGAGCAGCCAGGCGTGACCGACGATCGGGGAAAACTGGGGGACGAAGTAGCCGAGCGGGTGGTGATCTTCGGAAAAGCGCGGGGACAGGGCCTGACGCTGGACGGCGGCAAGGACTCGGCAGTAGTGATCCCAGTAGAGCGAGCAGCCGAGCAAGCTGACGGACAGGCCAAGTGAGCCGGTAAGGCCGACGGCGAGGAACAAGCGGCGGGGGGCGCGGTGCCACAGGTCGGTGAGCCAGGGAATGGCGAGCAAGAGCAGCAGCGGCACGATGGGCACCAGATAGCGCGGGCCGTAGCAGAAGCCGCCATGCCAGACCGGATACTTGGCGGACAGGGCGGTGACGCTTACGCAGATGAGAAGGACGAGCGTGGTGGTGCGGCGGGCGGCGGCCAAGGCGGTGGGCAGTCCGCACAGGGCCAGCAGGACGAGCGGCGCATAGAAGACGAGCCCTCTGCCGGGGGATAGAAGCAGGCCAAACAGGCCGGTGAAGAAGTCTCCCGCGAAGAGTCCGAGCTGACCGGACTGATAGCCGGTGCGCAGCGGGTGGCCGGTCTTTAGGTAGTTGTGGCCGCACAAAAGGACAAGGCCGGGCAGGGCGCCGAGGGCGGCCCACAAGATGGCGGTGAGCCGCTGGGGGACTCGCTGGGCGCGCTGGGCGATCCAAAAGCAGCCCAGGCCGATGAGCAGCACGGGGGCATAGACGAGCTTGGCGTTGAGGAGCAGGCCGCCGCACAGGCCGGTGACAAGGAGCCGCTTGCGGGTCGGCTGCTCGCTGGTGGTGAGAACGAGGTCGGCAAACCAGGTAAGGAGCAGGGTCTGAAGGGCTTCTCCGTAGGGGCTGCGGGCGTAGACCAGGCAGATGCTGCACAGCGCGGTGAGCAGCGCGAGCAGGACGGCGAGCGGGGCGGGGGCTCCGAGTCGCTGGGCACGGCGGGCCGCAATCGCCAGGGCGAGCGCCATGGCCAAGGCGGACGACAGGTGGGAGGCAAAGGCAAACCACGGGGCCTGGGGCAGACCGGGCAGCTTGCGCAGCGCTTTGTAGGTGAGGTAGCTCGGGACTTGGCCCAGGGCGGTGCCGAGGGTGGCAAAGCCGTACTTTTTGCCCGCGCGCTCGACAAAAAAGTAGGAGGGCGCGGACAGGGTGATGTGAAGCTCGCCGCGATCGACCAGCGCTTGGGTGGTCTGGTAGGCAATGTTTGCATCAGCCCACGGCGGCTCACGCCCCGAGAGCAGGAGAAACGTACAGAAGAGAAGCACCGTCAGACGGGCAAACATGGGCGGAGGGTAACACTTTTGCGCCGCGACTCGCTTGCGGCATAGTCTTTGGTCATGATCCTGGTTTCGGTGATGCTGGCGGCGGCGGCTGGGCCTGTGGTGTCGGGGATGTCGAGTCGTCCTCGGATGGGCGTGATTCCGGTCGTGGCGGGCGTGCTGTTTGTGGTGTGGCTGTCACTTCTGCGCTGGGCGCTGCCGGGGCTGACGAAGAAGCTGTGGCGGGTGCTGGTGGCGCTGTCGGCGGCGACGGTGCTGCTGATGATTCCGCGCGTGCTGTGGCGATGGGCGGGGGCTCCGCCGCGCTGGGTGACGACGGCGCATGAATACCTGCTGGGGCCTTCAACGGTGATGCAGGTGGCGATGCTGGCGGGGCTTGTGACGGCTCCTGTGTGGGTGCTGCTGGGGCGGTGGGCGAAGAAGCGGCTGGAAAAGCTGCCGCCACCGGAGAGCGGGGCGCTGGTGAAGCTGCCGCTTGTGCCCGAGCCGGTGGCTCGCAGGCTGGCCCCGGTTGTGACGCGACGCGCGCTGCTGCATGCGCTGCCGTGGGCGCTGCCAGGTGGGGCGCTTGTCGGGGCGAGCTATGGCGTGCTGTACGAGTCGAGCCGGATCGTGCTGCGGCGGGTGCGAATTGCGGTGCCGGGGCTGCCGAAAGAGCTGTGGGGCTTTCGGATCGGGCATGTGACGGACATTCATATCTCGCGGTTTCAGACGCAGCTTCGTCACCTGGAGCGGGGGCTGGAGCTACTGGCGCAGGAGAAGCTGGACTTGCTGTGTCCGACCGGGGACTTGTGTGATGAGCCTCGGCTGCACTTAGATACGCTGCGGCTTATCAAGCAGGTTCCGGCGCGGCTTGGGCACATTGCCTGCGTCGGCAACCACGAGCTGTACCTGGCTGATCCGCAGTCGATCGAGCGAGCGTACGACAAGGCGCAGATTCAGCTTCTACAAGAAGAGTCGACGCTGGTGGGCGGGCTGCGGCTGTCGGGCGTGGGGTTTGCGCACTCGGCGAAGGTGCCCCGGCTGGATGAAGGCTTGGTGCCGGCGCAGCTGGAAAAGGCGCTGCGGGACCGGCGGACGGGAGATCCGACGATCCTGCTCGCGCATCATCCGCATGTGTTTCGTCACGTTGCGGGCAAAGAGGTGTCGCTTCAGCTGTCGGGACACACGCACGGTGGGCAGGTGGGCTTCTTCGGGCACGCGGTGCTAGAGCCGGTCTATCCGTACATTCGCGGGCACTACCGAGGTCCGCAAGATGGCTCGCAGCTGTTTGTGTCGGCGGGACTGGGGCACTGGCTGCCGTTTCGCATCGGCTGCCCACCCGAAGTGGTGGTGATTGAGCTCTGCCCCGCGTAAATCGGCGGGGCTGTGAGGACCGCCGATGCAGGAGCCAGGGTCCGCAGTAGGCGCTGGAAGCGGCTTACGACCAGGTGTCGTATTTGCTGAAGGTCATGACAAAGTCGGCGCGGCCTTGGGTGGCGGATCGCACGGCGGTGGAGTAGCCAAACAGGGATCGCAGCGGTAGCTCGGCGATGACACAGCGGCGGTTGCCTCGGATGCCGACATCGTGGATCTGGGCGCGACGCTGGTTGAGATCGCCGAGGACATCGCCGACAAACTCGTCGGGCACCACGACTTCAAGGCGCATGATTGGCTCGAGGAGCGCGGTGTTTGCGGCCTCGCAGGCTTTGATGAGCGCGCGCGCACCGGCAATTCGCCAGCCGACATCGGAAGCGACATCGAGCTTGGGCTCGACCGATAGCAGCACGGCTTCGATGTCGACCAGCTTGTTGCCCTTGGGACCGGAGCCCATCGCTTCGCGCATGCCGCTGAGCGCCGCTTCGACACAGCCGGGCAGGGCACGCTGAAGGGCGGGCACCCAGTCGCTGGACGGCGGTGGAACCTCGCTGCGAACGAGCAGGCCCGCGCCACGCTCCCGGGGGGAGACGCGCACGACGGCCTTGCCAAAGAGCTGCTCGTCGTCGCCAAGTCGCTCAAAGACGTGCTCTGCTTCGCCGCTGCCAAGGACGGTTTCGTGGTAGACGACCTGCGGACGGCCCGTGCGAGCGGTGACGTTGTATTCGCTGAGCAGTCGCTCGCGCGCGATTTCCAGGTGCAGCTCGCCCATGCCGGAGATGAGCGTCTGGCCCGTCTCGCCGTCTTCGCGGACGTGGAAGGTGGGATCTTCGTCGGCGATCTTTTGCAGCGCGGCCAGCATCTTTTCGGCGTCGGCGCTGGTGGCGGCTTCGACGGCCTGCGAGATCACCGGCTGATAGGTGTCGATCTGCTCCAGGACGATCTGCGCGCGTGGATCACAGAGCGTGTCGCCGGTCGCGGTGTCCTTGAGCCCAAGCGCGAGCACGATGTTGCCGGCTCCGGCTTGCTCGATCTTTTCGCGGCTGGCGGCGTGGACGGTAAACAGGCGCGAGATCTTTTCGACGCGACCGAGCGGCTTTTGCTCTTTGGCATCGGCCTTTTTCCACTCTTTGCCGTCTTTGGTCGGCGGTCCGAGGCGCGGGTTGAAGACATCGTCGCCGGACTTGAGCACGCCCGAGTAGATGCGCAGATAGACGGCCTTGCGTCCCTCGAGCATAAAGATCTTGAAGGCGAGCGCACAGAGCGGCGCTTTGTCGTCAGACGGTCGCGTCTCGGGCTCGCCACTGCGCGGGTTTACGCCGGTGATGGCGGGCACTTCGGTCGGCGCGGGTAGAAAGTCGATGACCGAGTCGAGCAGCGGCTGAACGCCTCGGTTGCGCAGCGCGGAGCCACACAGGACCGGAACGGCCTTGCGCTCAAGGGTCACTCGTCGCAGGGCAGCACGCAGGGTTGGGGCATCGACGGGCTCACCGGCCAGGAACAGCTCGGCGATGGCGTCATCGACTTCTCCGACGCGCTCGATCAGCTTTTCACGGGCGGGACCGATGATGGCCAGGTCTTCTTCGCTGGGATCGCTGACCTCGGGCGGGTCTAGCTCGTCGCCGGTGAAGGTGATGCGCTTCTGCTCGATGAGGTCGTAGGCCCCGTGGAAGGTGTCTTCGGCACCGATGGGCTCTTGAATCGGGATGGGATACGCGCCGAGCGTCTTTTGGACGTCTTCGACGACGGACTCGAAGTTGGCACCGATGCGATCCATCTTGTTGACGAAGACGATGCGCGGAACGTGGAACTTGTCGGCTTGGTGCCAGACGGTCTCGGTCTGGGGCTCGACGCCATCGACGGCGGACATGACGACGACGGCACCGTCGAGGACGCGCAGCGAGCGCTCGACTTCGATGGTGAAGTCAACGTGGCCCGGCGTGTCGATAAGATGAATGTCGTGGTTGCGCCAGGAAAACGAGGTGGCCGCGGCGGTGATGGTGATGCCGCGCTTGCGCTCCTCGGGCATCCAGTCCATCTGGGTGTTGCCGTCGTCGACGTCGCCGACCTTGTGGATGCGGCCTGAGTAAAACAAGAAGCGCTCGCTGACGGTGGTCTTGCCCGCGTCGATGTGCGCGATGATGCCGATGTTGCGAACGCGATCGAGCTTTTTGCTCTTTTGGCCCGTCGCCTTGGGTTCGTTTGCGGCGGGAGAAGGTACCGAAGACATGCGGCGCAGTGTAGAGACAACTTGTGCGCCTGACTAGGTGGTGAAAGCGGTTACGGCGTTGGGAGTGGATCTTCGTCGCCATCACCCAGCTTGGCGAGGATGGCGAGGAAGCGCTTTTGGGCGGCGCTGCCTTGGACGGCGACAAAGACGGTGTCGTCGCCCGCGATGGTGCCAACGACTTCGGAAAAGGCGAGACGATCGATGGCGGCTCCGACGCGGCTGGCTTCACCGGGCGGGGTGTGCAGGACGATCAGGGCGTCTCCGGCGGGGGCACTGTCGAGGATCGACTCGCTGAGCACGGCGGACAGGACCTGGCCTTGACCTTGTCCGGGCAGCGGTGTGCGACGGGCACTGCGGACGTAAATGCCACGCTCTTTGGACAGGCGCAGCGCGGCAATGTCTCGGCTGACCGACGACTGCGTGACCTGCCAGCCTTCGGCGACGAGCGCGTCTTTGACCTCGTCTTGGGTGTGTAGCTCGCGCGACGAGACCAGCTCCAGCAGCTTGCGCAGACGGAGCGCGCGACGGCTCTTCATGATGTCGCCTCGCGAATCGGGGCGCGCAGCGTGGTAAGCGCGTCGGCAAAGCGGGTGCGGGCGGCGTGCTGCTGACGACCGAGCTTGTGCAGACGGCTGTGCAGCTTGGGCAGTCCGAGGTTGCCGATTCCTCCCGTCGAGCGTCGTCGTCGAATCAGATCGGTTGGATCGGGCGCGGGGATGTGAATCGTCTGCGCTTTGATCTCTTGGGCGACGGCGCGATAGGCACTGCGGAAGGGCTCGCCGGCTTCGACGCGACGGATGACTTCATCGGTGACGAGCAGGTTGTCGCTGACCGCCGAAAGACAGCGCGCTTTGTCGACGGACAGCTTGGGAATCGCCAGCGTCAGCATGTCGAGCATTTCGAGGGTGCGACCGACGCCACGCAGAAGGGGCTCTTTGAGCAGCTGAAAGTCGCGGTGATAGCCGGAGGTGAGCTTGCCGCTCAAAAAGCGAAGCTGGGCCAAGTCTCCGTCGAGAGCTGCTGCGCGCGCGCGGGTCAGCTCGAACAGATCCGGGTTCTTTTTGTGCGGCATCAGGCTCGATCCGGTCGCCAGGTCGGCGGGCAGGATCAGATAGCCAAACTCCTCGGCGGAATACAGACAGACATCGGACGACAGGCGCGACAGCTCGTGGGCCAGCTGGGTGCAGAAAAAGACAAGCGCGGACTCGAGCTTGCCGCGACCGTTTTGCACCGCTGTCACCGTCTGAACCAGCCCGGAAAAGCCGAGCGCTTTGGCGGTGGCTTCGCGATCGAGCGCAAGGGGAACGCCATAGCCCGCCGCACTGCCGAGAGGCGACTTATCAATCTGGGCGAGCAGCGACGGCGCAGTTTCCAGCGTATCGAGGAGTCCTTCGGCAAAGGCTGCTGCCCACAGACCGATCGACGAGGGCATGGCGCGTCGCTGATGGGTAAAGCCGGGCCACAGCACGCGCCGATGATCCGACGCAAAGCGCAGCAGCGCCGACGCCAGCTGAACGCCAAGATCCCACAGCGTGAGCAGCGCGTCTTTGGCATAGAGCCGCAGATCGCAGGCAATCTGGTCGTTGCGCGAGCGTCCGGTGTGCAGTCGTGCGCCCAGCTCGGGATCGCGATGGGACAGCCACATCTCGACGGCGGTGTGACCGTCTTCGTGCTCGCGGGTGATGACGAGCTGTCCCGTGGAAATGGCGACGAGCGCTTCGCACAGCAGGTTGTGCAGCCGCTGATGATCAGCGTCGGACAGCAGCTTGGCGCTGCGCAGCCCGGCGATGTGACCCATGCTGCCGAGGACATCCCAGACGAGCAAGCGTCCGTCCCAGTGCGGATCGTCGCCGATGGTGTAGGACAGGGCGCGCTCGTTGGGCGGTATCGACGGGGACCACAAGGTGGAAGGCGAAGAAGCGCTGCTCATGGACGGATGACCTTACCGCGAGGAAGTGTTGACGGTGGCAAGATAGCGAGTGGCCAGCTCGGCGTAGAAGCGACGGGCGGCGCGGACCTCGGCGATGGCGACCCACTCATCGGCGGTGTGCGAGACGCGGCTGTCCCCGGGACCGCACTTGATGGCATCGAGGTGTCGCAAAAAGACCCAGTCCGAACAGGTTGGGCTGCCGTAGCGACGAGCGTTTGGACTGACTTCAGCGGCGACTTGCAGAAGCGGTGATCCGGCGGGCGTCTCACAGGGCTGAAGCCGCGACGAGGTGACAACGACCTGGCTTCCGAGCGCCTGCTGTAGATACGGTGCCAGCTCGCTGTGATCCCAGCTGGGCGTCGTGCGCAGATCCAAGACGGCCTTGGCCTGCGGCGGTGTGACGTTGCGCGCGACTCCGGCTTCGAGCACCGTCGGTGTAATCGTCGGCTGACCCAAGAGCGGATGCGGCCTTTCGGTACACAGCGACGGAAGCTTGAGCAGATCCGCCGCGAGCTGGAAGACCGCTGAGCGGGCGCCTCGCTCGGCGGCATAGGCGGCGTGACACTGATCACCGTGGGCGACGAGATCGACCATCATCAGGCCGCGCTGCGCGACGGCGAAGTCGAGTGAGGTTGGCTCTCCGACGATGGCGGCATCCAGGTGTCCGAGCCTTGGCACGGCGCGCGGCATGCTGGTGTCGCGCGTCTCTTCGCTGTAGCCGAGCACGACGAGCAAGCGACCTTGCTGGGGACCGCCCGCGCGCTGGACATCGAGCGCCGCCGTGATCATCGCTGCGACGCTGGCTTTGGCATCGTTTGATCCGCGACCCCACAGCCGTCCGTCGCTCTGGGTCGGTTCAAACGGCGCGCGTGTCCAGCCTTGTCCGACGGGAACGGTGTCGATGTGCGACACCAGCGCGAGGCTGTTGCCGGGCCGCTTCGAGTCCAGCTCGATAGAAACCATGGCATCGTCGCGCCGCACGGGCAGACCGACGGACAAAGCCACCTGCTCGATCAGCGCTGCGACGGCGGCTTCATCGCCCGAAACGGACGGCGTGCGCACCAGCTCGGCGAGCAGTGCAATCTCGTCGAGATCCGACGCGCCCGAGCTAGCCAAGGAGTGCGGCAAGATCGACTCCCAGATAGGTCGCTTTTTCTTTGCGTCCGACGATCATCGTGCCGCAGCCCGCGCCGGTAAAGACCTCGAACAAAAGCGAGTCGGGAGCGGCTCCGTCGATGATGTGGGTTCGCTCGACACCGCCCGTCGCGGCGCGAATGCAGGCTTCGACCTTGGGACGCATGCCGCCGGCGATGGCGCTGGTCGCGAGCAGGCTGGCCAGATCATCGGGATCGGCAAACGTGACGAGCGTCGACGGATCGTTGCGATCGCGCAGGACACCGGGTGCGCTGGTCATAAAGATCAGCTTCTGGGCGCGCAGGGCGACGGCGAGGCTTTCGGCCATGGTGTCGGCGTTGACGTTGAAGACGTTGCCGTTTCCGTCGCCCGCCAGACACGACACCACCGGGACATAGCCCGACTGAAGCAGCGTCTCTAAGACACGCGGATCGACGCGCTCGATGTCCCCGACGTGACCGAAGTCCACCCGCTGCTCTTGACCGTTGTCGTCGACGACCTGCACGGGCGGACGCCGATGCGCCGACACCAGCTCGGCATCGACACCCGACAGACCGACGGCGCGAACGTGATGCGCGCGCAGTGCCGACAGGACCGCGACGTTGAGCTGTCCAGCGACCGACATCACCACCGCTTCGAGCGCGGTATCGTCGGTGACGCGTCGTCCAGCGATGATCTTGGGCTCACTGCCGAGCTTGCGTGACAGCGCGCTCGCCTGCGGACCGCCACCATGGACGATCACCAGATGCACACCCAGCGACGACAGAAGCGACAGCTGCGCGGCGACACCCGACAGCGCTTCGGCTTGATGCAGCACTTCTCCGCCGAGCTTGATGACGAAGATTTGATCTCGATAGGCGCGAACGTAGCGCAGTGCGCCCTTTAAACCGGCAATGCCTTTGGCTGGCTCGATAGACACGACAAGTCCTTTCTTTCGCGAGGTCGACTACTGCGACAGCTCGCCGATGAGTTCGAGGAGGAGCGCGCGCTGAACGTGCAGACGATTTTCTGCTTCATCGACGACGGCAGCGCGTGGACCGTCGAGCACAGCGTCATCAATTTCAATGTTGCGACGGACAGGCAGGCAGTGCATGACAAAGCCCTGGTCGGTCAGCTTGTGGCTGCGTGCTTCGGTCATGCGCCAGTCTTTCTTGTCGCTGCGCAGTGCGGCTTCGTCGGCGGGCCTGCCAAAGTGACTGATCGCGCCCCACGACTTGACGTAGACCACGTCTGATCCGTCGATTGACTCGTCGAGCTTGTGGCTGACCGAGACGCTGCCGCCGCTCTGGCTGGCGACGCGCGCAATCGTCGACATGTCGTCGGGGTCCAGCTCATAGCCGGGCGGATGCGCGATCGTCAGGTTCATGCCTTGGCTGACGGCTGCAATCGCCGCGCTGGCCGGAACTGCCGTCGGAAGCGGCTTGGGATGATACGACCACATCAAGGTACAGCGACGGCCTTTGGGGTCTTTGAGCCGCTCGCGCAGCGTCAGTGCATCGGCCAGACCTTGGCAGGGATGGCGACGGACCGACTCCAAGTTGATGACCGGCTTTTCGCAGTAGTGGGCAAAGTCACGCAGGACGCGATCCTCACGCTCCGTCGACCAGTCGGTTCCTTTGGGAAACGCCCGCAGCGCCACCGCGTCGGCATAGCGACCCAGCACGCGCGCGGCTTCGGCAATGTGCTCGACGGTGGTTCCGTCCATCACGACGCCTTTTTGCATCTCCCACGCCCACGAGGTTCGACCCGGCTCCAGCACCACACCGTGTCCGCCGTGCAGAAACATCGCGACCTCGAAGCTGGTTCGGGTGCGCAGGCTCGGGTCCAAAAACACCATCGCCAGGACTTTTTGCGCGAGCGCGTCTTTGCGCTTTAGCTCGCCGCTTTTGAGCCGCGCCGCCAGATCGAGCAGCCGAGACAGCTCACTCGGGGCGAGATCGGCCATGTCCAGAAAGTCTCGCTTGGGTTTCACAGCGGCGGTCATGACAGCACCTGCGCGAGCGCTGCCAGCAGCAGCTCTGCCTCGGGGATGGAAAACGACAGCGGCGGCATCAGACGCAGAACCTGCGGGTCCGACGACGTGCCGGTGATGATCTGATGACGAAGCATGGCCGTCTGAATCTCGACGGCGGGACGATGCAATCGCAGCCCGAGCAGCAGCCCGCGACCTTGGGTGGCGATGACCTTCTTGGGCCCGAGTGCCAGCGCGCCATCGCGGAGATGATTTCCGACGGTGATAGCGTTTTCGATCAGCTTTTCATCGTCGATGACGGCCAGCGTTGCCAGCGCCGCTGCACACGGGACCGGACCGCCGCCAAACGTGCTGCCCAGGTCGCCCGACTTGATGAGCGCCGCCACGGCATCGGTGGTCACGACGGCAGAGATCGGAAGTCCCGACGCAAGACCCTTGGCCAGCGTCAGCAGATCGGGCGTGACACCGTACGACTCGGCAGCGGTAAAGGCGCCACAGCGACCGACGCCACACTGAACCTCGTCGAAGATAAGGAGCGCGCCCGCGCGATCACAGGCGGTGCGGGCCGCTTGCAGCAGCTCGACGGGCAGATCGCGCGCGCCAGTCAGACCTTGGACGGGTTCTACGATCACGCCCGCGATCGTGTCGTCCACCGCCGACAGCAGCGTCGCCGGATCGTTCCACGGCACCTTGAGCGACAGCGGCATGCCCGCGCGACGAGCCCCCGCCATGTACTTTTCACCGTCGGTGACAGCCAGCGTTGCAGCGGTTCGTCCGTGCCAGCCACCCTCGATTGAGACAAAGCGCTGACGGCCCGTGACCTTGCGCGCCAGGTGCAGCGCGTTTTCGTTGGCTTCGGCCCCGGAGTTGACCAGGAACACCTTGCGCAGCGACGGTGGACAGTGCGCGACAATCGCGGTTGCCAGCTTTTCGCGAATCGGATGCGGCAGCGCCGTCGAATAGAACAGCAGCGCTTCGGCTTGCTCGGCAATCGCCGCCACCACGCGCGGATGACAGTGTCCCGTCGCTGCCACCGCGTGACCACCGTACGCATCGAGCCAGTGCTGACCTTCCGCGTCGGTCAGCCACGAACCTTTGCCGCTCACCGGATGAACCGGAAGCTGCGCATACACCGGCAACAGCGCCGACGTCGCCTTTAACATGGAAACACTCCCACCGCTTGCAGGCCGCAGGTCTCGGGCAGTCCGAGCGCCAGGTTCATCGCCTGGACCGCTTGGCCCGAAGCACCTTTTAGCAAATTGTCAATAGAAACCGTTACTTGCAGCTCTTTTCCGTCGGGACTTTGGCAGCCGTGAAGCAGCGCGTAGCTCGATCCGATCGCGTGGGTCAGCTCTGGCGGCTTGCTGAGCACCCGCACGAGCGGCCTTTCGTGGTACGCGCTACGCAGCGCGGCTTCGACGGTGCCGGGCGGAAGCGCCGATTCCAGCTGGGCATGCAAGGTCAAGTAGATGCCGCGCACCATCGGTCCCGAGTGTGTGATGAGCCGCGCCGTCGCATCGTTCCGTCCGGTCCACGTTCGCAGGCTCTGCACAATTTCGGCTTCGTGACGGTGCGAAAACGGCGAGTAGGCAAACAGGTTGTGCGCCCGCGCCGGATGATGCGTCGTGTCTTTGGGCTTGGCACCCGCGCCGCTCGATCCGGTGATCGCAAACAGCGTCGGTGACGTCGTCCCGAGCAGGTCTTTCAGCGGATACAGCGCAAGCTGCGCCGCCGTCGCAAAGCAGCCCGGTGCGGCAATCGCTTTCGCCCCGCGCAGCGACGAGCCATTTACATCACACAGCCCGTACTGAAAGGTCGAGAGCAGCTCTGGCGCTGGATGCGGACCGTAGTAACGCGCGTACAGCGACGGATCAGCGATGCGAAAGTCCGCCGCCAGATCGATCAGCAGGCGCGGCTGGGCCGCGAGGATCGACGGGACGAGCCGGGCCGACTCACCGTGCTCGAGCGCCATCATCACCACGTCGTGCTGTCGCGTCAGCTCGTCCAGCTCACCTGCGATAAAGCGTGCGTCAGTCAGCGGTGCCAGCGTCGGATGCACGCTGCCAATCGCTTTGCTTTCTTGGCTGCGACTGTGCGCGGTGACTTTCCCGACGAACGGATGCTGATACAGAAGCCGCAGCAGCTCGCCTCCGACGTAACCGCCTGCCCCGACGCACAGCACCGACAGCGCTTGGCTCACGGCGTGGCCTCGATTTCGTCGCTGCGAGTGGCTTTGATGGGCCCGCGTAGCTTGGCGGCTTCGACGGACTTGCGCACCACCGACACGAGACCGGCTGCATCGCGACGAGCGTTGTGCGCCGGTAGGTTCAGGTTGCTGCGAATGTAGTCGAGCCCGACCTCATTGTCCGTCGATGGACCTGTCAAGACCGTGACAGAGATGCCGTAGTCTCGTCGCAGAAGCTCGACCGCGCCCCAGCAGCCGACCGGATCGGGCGCAGCGACGACCCACGCACCCGCGACGCCGCGTAGCTCGGGATCCAGCAGGATGTCTTGCACGCCGTATTCGCCGAGGATTCCGTCGCCCAGCTCGGCAATGATTACGTCGGGTTTGACCTCGCACAGGCGGTTCATGATGCCTTTGGCGGTCTTGGTCGTCACACCGGCTCTCGTCGAGGCCAGGCCGCTGTCGGAAAAGGCCAGCGCCGCCACCGCGCCCGCGTCGAGCATCTGGAGCTTGTCGCGCATCAGCGACACGCCGGTCAGCTTACAGGCCGCGACGCGCAGTCCACCTCTCGACAGTCCGCGCACAAGCTCCGTCGCTGCGTAGGTCTTGCCGGTGTTCATGCAGGTGCCCGCGACGTAAATCACCGGGACTTTGCTGCGCAGCTCATCGGCACCGGGCACCGCGCCTTGACGGATGTGCGCAGGCTTGCCGACGCGATCGGACAGCTCGGGAAAGCTCAGGATCGCACCCAGCACTTCGGCGCGAAACGGCGAGCCCAGCTCGGGACTGGCCGACGTACAGCGACCGAGCACGCCACCCAAGTTCAGGACATGGACCGTATCACCGACCGAGATGTGCGACGGAACTTCCCCGGCGTAGCCATGCAGCGCGCGCCGATTGCCGAGCGTTCCCGCCAGCACATCGCCCGCACGCAGCGGCACCATTCGTCCCGTCAGATCTTCGACGGTGTTGTAAGTCGACTTGTCTTCCAGGATGCGCACCGCCAGCACGTAGCCTTCCGCCGCCGTGATCTGGTCGCTGACGATGACATCGCGGCCCAGGTTGGCGTTCTTCGTCGAAGACGAGATGCGATCCAGACGAACCCTCGTCGTGAGCATCATGGCTACTTGTCCCCCGATTGACCGAGGAGCGATTCCGCCCGCGCCTGTGCCCGCGCCGCCAGCAGTGGAGCCACCGCCGACACCCGCGCAAAGCCGCGCGCTTCTTCGCCCGACCACAGCAGGTTTTCTTCGCCGTAGGTGGCCACCGCCCGATCGAGCAGCGACGCCGGACTGCGCGTCCCCGTCACTTGGAACCGTCCCGGTGCAAAGCGCAGCCGCGTCTCACCCGTCACGCGCTGCTGGCTGCTTTCGAGCAGCGCTTCAATGTCGCGCAGCGCCGGATCGAAGTACTGACCTTCGTGCAGCCGGTCGCCGTAAAAGCGCGCCAGGTGATCTTTCCAAAAGCCCTGCCACTTGGTCTGCACCAGCTTTTCCAGCTCGCGATGGGCGGCAATCAGCGTCAGCGCTGCGCCTGCTTCGAAGCCAACGCGACCCTTGATGCCGAGCACGGTTTCCCCGACGTGGACATTGCGACCGACGCCGAACTCTTCACACAGCGCGCCCAGGACATCGACCAGCTGTGCGCCGCTGTAGGTCTTGCCATCGACGGACACCGGCACGCCTTTTTGCCAGCCAATCACCACATCGCGCGGCGGCAGGCTCGGGTTTGGCGGATCAAGCAGCTCGCTCGGCGGACTTTGCCACGAGTCATGCGTCCAGCCACCGCCCCACGTCGTCCCCCACAGCCCACGATTGACCGAATACGCGCTCGCTCGTTCCGGCACTGGCAGCCCGCGATCTTGCAGGTACTTGAGCGACTCTTCGCGCTTTACGCCCCCTTCGCGAATCGGCGTCACCACTTGCAGCTCCGGGGCCAGCACCCGCAGCGCGACGTCGAAGCGAATCTGATCGTTGCCCGCGCCCGTCGAGCCATGCGCCACCGCTTTCGCACCAAGCTGCTTGGCCACCTCGATCACCGAGATCGCTTGCTGCGTTCGCTCAGCCGCCACCGACAGCGGATAGACCTCGCCGCGCAGCACGTTTCCGAAGATCAGATAGCGCACGAAGCGATCGAAGACCTTTTCCCGGGCATCGACGGCGTGGTGAGACGCGGCTCCGACAGCTTTGGCCTGCGCTGCGATGCGCTCACGCTCCGCGGCGGACGTTCCGCCGGTATCGACGAACACCGTGTGAACGGTCCAGCCGACTTCCTGCAGCTTGGGAACACAGTACGAAGTGTCGAGTCCGCCCGAAAAGGCAAGCGCCAACGGGCCCAGTTTGTTTTGCATAATGCATATAGATGCACAAAGAGTTTTTGACGCACAAGCAATATTTTTCGGACTACCTGATGTTCTTTTTCCAAAAATCGCGCAAAATTCGACGAAATTTTGCTTTGACTTGGCGCGTCATGTGGTTCACCCTGGCCGCCGATGAGGGCAGACTGTGGAAGCATGTAAGATGCATAAATGCATAACAGGAGCGGGCCGATGAAGCTGTGTCTCCCAGATGGAACGACGGCCATCGGACGATCCTTTGGTGCGCAGGTCGAAGCGCGCGGCGAGGTGGTCTTTCACACCGGCATGGTGGGTTACGTCGAAGCGCTGACCGATCCTTCGTACCGAGGCCAGATCCTGGTTCTCACCTATCCGCTGATTGGCAACTACGGTGTGCCAGCCGACGGGATGGAGTCGGATCGGATTCAGGTGCAAGGGCTGGTTGTCAGTCGCTACGCCAAGACCTACAGCCATCATGCAGCGGTGCGCAGCCTCGGGGACTGGCTGTCCGCGTCGGGCGTTCCGGCGATCGAGGGTGTGGACACGCGGCGGCTGGTTCAGACGCTGCGCAGCCACGGCACGATGCAAGGTGCGCTGCTCGCCGACGATCGCGATCCGCAGGCTGGGCTTGTGGACGCGCCAGGGATTGCGATGCGCGACGCGGTCGGCCTGGTGTCGCCGCAGTCGATTGTCGAGCTTCCCGGTGGGGACGGACCGACGATCCTGCTGATTGATACCGGCGCGAAAGAGTCGATCGTGCGGTCGCTGCAAGTGCGGGGTGCGAAGGTGATTCGCGCGGGTGCGAGCACCAGCTGGGAGCCGTATCTGTCGCGCGTCGATGGTGTGCTGCTCGGCAACGGACCGGGCGATCCGCGTGATCAAGGTCCGCTCATCGAGCGACTGCGCAAGATCTTGGATCTGCGACTGCCGACGTTTGGCATCTGTCTGGGACATCAGCTCCTGGCGCGCTGCCTTGGGGCGGACACGTTCAAGCTGCCGTTTGGGCATCGCTCGCACAATCAGCCGGTGCTGGAAGTGGGGACGCGACGAGCGTTTATCACCAGCCAAAATCACGGCTACGCGGTCGATGAAAAGACGCTGCCCGGCGATGTGCTGCCGTGGTTTGTGAACCTCAACGACGGAACCAACGAAGGGATTCGCCACGCGAGCCTGCCGTTTTCGTCGGTGCAGTTTCACCCGGAAGCGGCGGCGGGTCCGCGTGACACCGCGCTTTTGTTCGACGAGTTTCTGCGCACCGTGTCGGCTGCCAAGAGGACGCGATGAGGACGCGATCATGACGCCACAGACCTTGAAACCACTTTTGTCCGAGCTGCCGACGCTGCCCAAGCGAGTGCTGGTCCTCGGATCGGGCGCGCTCCAGATCGGTCAAGCGGGCGAGTTTGACTATTCGGGATCGCAGGCCTGCAAAGCGCTGCGCGAAGAAGGCATCTACGTCGTCCTCGTCAATCCGAACATTGCGACGGTGCAGACGTCGGACAAGCTGGCGGACGCGGTGTACTTTCTGCCCGTCGAGCCCGCGATCGTCGAGTCGATCCTGGTCACAGAGCAGATCGATGCGATCCTGCTCGGCTTCGGTGGACAGAGCGCGCTCAACTGTGGGCTACGGCTGGCCGACGAAGGGATCCTTCTGCGTCACGGTGTGCGGGTGCTGGGAACGTCGATCGAGACGATTCGCGCCTGTGAAGACCGCAAGATCTTCGCCGACAAGCTGCGGGAAATTGATGTGCCGGTGGCGCGTGGTCAGGTTGCAACGTCGCTGGCAGAAGCGCAGCGCGTCGCCGAAGAGATTGGCTATCCGCTGATCCTGCGCGCGGGCTTTTCGCTCGGTGGACGAGGATCGGCGATCGTCAAGTCGCAGCACGAGCTGGGCCAGGCCGTCGAAAGAGCGCTCGCGGGCGTCGGACAAGTGCTGCTCGAAGAGTGTCTGTCGGGCTGGAAAGAGATCGAATACGAGCTGGTCCGCGACAAGGACAACAACTGCATCACCGTCTGCAACATGGAAAACTTCGATCCGATGGGCGTCCACACGGGCGAGTCGATCGTGGTGGCTCCGTCGCAGACGCTGTCGGATGCGGACTATCAGCTGCTGCGCGATGCGGCGATTGCGACGATTCGTCACTTGGGCATCGTCGGAGAGTGCAACATCCAGTTTGCGCTCGATCCGAAGGCGTCGCGCTTTCGGGTGATTGAGGTCAATCCTCGGCTGTCGCGCTCGTCGGCGCTGGCGTCGAAAGCGACGGGATATCCGCTGGCCTACGTCGGTGCAAAGCTTCAGCTTGGGTATTCGCTGCCGTCGCTGCGCAATGCGATTACGCGCACCACCACCGCGTGCTTTGAGCCCGCGCTCGACTACGTGGTGTGCAAGGTGCCGCGCTGGGACCTTGAAAAGTTCGCGGGCGCGGATCTGCGCATCGGCACCGAGATGAAGTCCGTCGGCGAGGTGATGGCGATCGGTCGCAGCTTCGGGGAAGCGCTGCAAAAAGCGCTGCGGATGCTGGAAGTCGGGGCCGATGGCTTCGATCCGTCGCTGTACGGTCTGTCGGATCGTGAGGCGGTGCTGGCCGAGCTGTCGCCGCCGTCGTCGCGTCGCATCTTTGCGCTGGCGCGCGCCTTCGAGCTGGGCTTTTCCGTCGAAGAGCTGTGGAAGCTGACCGCGATTGACCGCTTCTTTCTGTCAGAACTTCACGAGCTTGCGACGCTGCGTTCGCTGCCAAGCGGACGACCTGCCGACGCGCTGACGACGGACGAGCTGACGCAGTGCAAGCAAGCGGGCTTTTCCGACGCGCAGATTGCCAAGTCGTGTCCGCTCGGGACGACGGCGGCGCAGGTGCGGACGCGACGCAAGCTGCTTGGGATTGTGCCTCGGCTGCGACAGATCGACACGCTGGCGGCGGAATATCCGGCGCAGACCAACTACCTGTATCTGACCTATCACGCGACGGCGGACGATGTGCTTCCGTCGGAAAAGAAGAAGCTGCTTTTGCTCGGTTCGGGCTGTTATCGCATCGGCTCGTCGGTCGAGTTTGACTGGAGCTGCGTCGGTGCGGCGCAGGCAGCGCGTGAGCTGGGCTACGACGTGGCGCTGCTCAACTGCAATCCCGAGACGGTCAGCACCGACTACGATCTGTGCGATCGGCTGATCTTTGACGAAGTGTCGCTGGAAACGGTGATCGAGCTGTGGGACTTCGAGTCCTCGGCGGCGGGCGGCTTTGCGGGCGTGCTGTTGGCGATGGGTGGACAGACGCCGAACCGACTGGCGCTGCCGCTGCATCAGGCGGGGATTCGGCTGCTTGGGACGGCTCCGTCGTCGATTGACTGCGCCGAAGATCGCGCGAAGTTTTCGGGGCTGTGCGACGCGCTGCACATTGATCAGCCGCGCTGGACCGAAGCGGGACAGATGGCGGATCTCGACGCGGCGGTTGGTTCGATTGGCGGCTATCCGGTGCTGGTGCGTCCGTCGTACGTGCTGTCGGGCGCGGCGATGCGGGTGGCGCACAGTGGGCCAGAGCTTACGCTGTATCTCGACGGAGCGACGCAGATTACGCCGGAACATCCGGTGGTCGTCAGCAAGTACGAGCGTCACGCGCGCGAGATCGAGCTGGACGCGGTGGCGAAAGACGGCGAAATCCTGCTGTGGGCAATCTGTGAGCACATCGAGGACGCGGGCGTTCACTCGGGCGATGCGACGATGATGCTGCCACCGCAAGATCTGACGATCGAGACGGTGCGCAAGGTGCGGCGAATCGGGCGGGCGCTCGTGAAGGCGCTGAAGGTGACGGGGCCGGTGAACTTGCAGCTGCTCGCGCGTGACGACGAAGTGAAGGTCATTGAGTGCAACCTGCGTGCGTCGCGGAGCTTTCCGCTCGTGTCGAAGGCGCTCGGGGTGGACTTCATTCGCACAGCGACGCAAGCCATGCTGGGAGAGTCGGTGACGCTGCCGCCGCTGCGTGATCCGCTCGATCTGGACTTTGTGGTGGTGAAGTCGCCGATGTTTTCGTTTCGTCGGCTGTCGGGCGCGGACCCGATCCTGGGCGTCGAGATGGCCGCGACGGGAGAAGTTGGCTGCTTCGGTCACAGCGTCGAAGAGGCGCTGGCCAAGTCACTGCTATCGACGGGCTTTCGTTGGCCGAAGTCGGGTGTGCTGCTGTCGCTCGGGACGATGGGCGACAAGTACCTGCTGGTCGACGAAGCGCGGCAGCTGACCAAGCTGGGACTGCGCATCTACGCGACGCCGGGCACCGCAGAGACGCTGCATGCCGAAGGGATCGCGTGTCAGGTGGTGGACAAGGGCGAAGCGGGACCGGATTCGCAGGTGCTACGGCTTCTGCGCGACGGCAGCATCGATCTGGTGATCAACATTCCGCGCAGCTTCGACAGCCAAGGCCGTCCCGACGGAGTGCTGATTCGTCGCGCCGCGATCGACCTGGAGATCCCGCTCTACACCGACCTTCAGCTTGCGCGTGCGGTGGTCAAGATGCTGGCTCGCGTCACGCCTCCGTCGGCAACAAGTCCTGGCAGCCTGCAAGTCATTCCTTGGCGCGCGTATCTTAGCCCGTAACTGCGTCGTTGCCGCCTCGGTCCGCGCACTGGAAACGGGCCGAAAGCGGGGATTGGATGTAAAAGAACATCCGCGCAGTACGTACGGCTTAGAAAAGGCAAAACGGACATGACGACGAACCAGAAGCAGCACCTTGAGACGCTGGCGATTCACGCGGGACAGCCAGCAGAGCCGGTGACGGGAGCGATTACGCCGCCGGTGTTTATGACCTCGACGTATGTGCAGGACGGGCCCGGCGGTCACAAGGGCTTTGAGTATTCGCGCACGCACAATCCGACGCGGCAGGCGCTGGAAGCGAACCTGGCGGCGCTCGAAGGCGGGGACTTTGGCGTGGCGTTTGCGTCAGGCTGCGCGGCGACGACGACCATCCTGCACACGCTGTCGGCGGGCGATCACGTCGTGGCGGGCGATGATCTGTACGGCGGCACCTACCGAATCTTTGAGCGCGTGATGAAGCAGCTCGGTGTGTCGGTGACGTACGTGGACCCGACGCGACCGGCGGCTTTTGGTGAAGCGATTCGACGCGAAACCAAGCTGGTCTGGATCGAGACGCCGACCAATCCGCTGCTCAAGCTGTGCGACATCGCGGCGGTGGCTGACATTTGCAAGGGTGCGAAGCTGCCGCTCGTGGTGGACAACACGTTTTTGTCGCCCGCGCTCCAGAGCCCGCTCGCACTCGGGGCGACGGCGGTGGTTCACTCGACGACGAAGTATGTCAACGGGCATGCCGATGTCGTCGGTGGCGTGGTGGTGACAAGCGATCCGCAGCTTCACGAGCGGCTGCGCTTTTTGCAAAACGCCATCGGAGCGGTGCCGGGACCGATGGACTGCTTCTTGGTGATGCGAGGCGTCAAGACGCTGCCTTTGCGCATGGAACGACACTGCCAAAACGGTCTGGCGATGGCCAAGTGGCTGGAAGCGCAGGTCGGTCGCGGACTCATCGAGCGCGTGATCTATCCGGGCCTGCCGTCGCATCCGCAGCATGCCCTGGCCGAGCGTCAGATGAAGGGTCCGGGCGGCATGATCAGCTTCGTGGTGGGAAGCGGTCGGCTGCCGGCGCTGACGCGAGCGGTGAACATCCTGCGTGCGGTGAAGCTGATTGCCTGCGCAGAGAGCCTCGGTGGTGTCGAGTCGCTGATCGAGCATCCCGCCAGCATGACCCACGCGAGCATTCCCGTCGCGCAGCGTGAAGCGCTTGGCATTTCCGACGGACTGATTCGCCTGAGCGTCGGCATCGAGCACATCGACGATCTGATCGCGGATCTTGCCCAGGCGTTTGCGACGGCGGACTAGCTACAGCGTCGCGCGCGCCGACAGAAGCCACGCAAGCGGCGTGCGCAGCACCGGACAGGCGACAAAGTCGAGCGCTTGCTCGGTGGCCAGTGCGTACAGCCGTTCATCGACTGCGAGCTGCTCACCGACGACAAGACCCAGCTTGGTTCCTTCCGGCAGGCTCTTTTGCAGCGCGGCACAGGCTGCAACGAGCGGCTGCTCCATCGGCAAGGTTGCAAGCGCCAGCGCAACGACGCTCGCTTGATCCGGCACCGGCGGCAGGGGAAGTGCGGGCTGCCAGCGAAGCTGATAGCCAACCTGCGCGGGCAAGTCAGGCTGCGACGGACTGACCACGAGCGGCTGCCAGCCTTCGGGCGTGCTCGGCACCGTCAGATCGAGCGCAATCGTTCGTGCCACCGGCAGCTCGCGCAGCAGCGCTGCATCGTTGTGCGTCTGAAGGTTCGCCCACACCGGCACCTTCGCCAGCGCTTGCGCCCAGCTCGACAGCCTCGATAGATCCGCATCGTTTACAACATGCTGAAGCGACAGCGGCAGCGCACCGAGCAGCAGCAGCCCGCGATGACCGTCGATCGTCACCGGATCGCCAGGTCGCAGCGTGTATTCCCGCGTCGAGATCTGCTGCTTGGCCAGATCGACGCGCAGCGACGTACAGCCGACGATCGCGCAGCGTCCCATGCCGCGCGCAACCACCGCCGCGTGCGACGTCATGCCACCGCGCGTGGTCAAAAGTCCCGCCGCCGCTTCGATGCCCACGATGTCATCCGTCGAAGTCTCGGCGCGAATCAGGATCGCCGCCACGCCGCGCTGACGATGGGCCGCCGCTTCTTGCGACGTAAGCACAATCGGACCCGACGCTGCGCCTGGGGACGCTGGCAGTCCTCGGACAATCGTCGGAGCCTGCGCATTTTTATCGACGGTGGGAAGCAGCAGCTCCGAAAAACGCTTGGGCTCACAGCGACGCAGCGCTTCAATCTGCGAGATCTTGCCTTCGCGCACCAGATCGCTCGCCACCCGCACCATCGCTCGCGCCGATCGCTTGCCCGCCCGCGTCTGAAGCAGATAGAGCCGTCCTGACTCGATCGTGAACTCGACATCTTGCAGATCGGAAAAGCGTGCTTCGAGCCGCTCAACCGCCGACTGAAGCTGTCGGTAGGCATCGGGCAGCAGCGTCGCCAGCTCCTCAATCGGGCGCGGCGTAAAGCCACCGGACACCAGATCGTCGCCTTGCGCTTGCGGCAAAAACTCACCGTACAAGCCGGGCTCACCGCTGCGGGGATCGCGAGAAAACACCACGCCCGTCGCAGAAGTCGGTCCCAGGTTGCCAAACACCATCGCTTGCAGCGTCACCGCCGTGCCGATGTGCGCCGGAATGTGCTGCATCCGTCGATATTCTTCGGCGCGCGGGTTGTGAAACGAACGCAGCACCGCATAGACCGCTTCGCGAAGCTGAACCTTGGCATCCGACGGAACGGGCCGACCGGCTTGCTTGATGATGAGCGCTTGATACTGCTGACACAGCTCGCGCAGGTCGGTCGCTTGCAGCGCTTGGTCGTGGAAGATGCCGCGCTTTTGCTTTAGCTCAAACAGCAGCACTTCAAACGGATCGGGCGTCAGGACACTTTCGGGCCGCAGACCAAACACCAGCGCCGCGTACTGATGCAAAAAGCGACGATAACAGTCGAGCGCCACGCGCTCATCGCCGAGCCGCCGCGACAGTCCAGGCAGGACTTCTTCACTGATTCCGACGTTGAGCAGCGAGTCGAGCATGCCCGGCATCGACACGCTCGCACCGGAACGAACGGACAGAAGCAGCGGTTTTTCGGGATCTCCCAGCGCGGCATCGACGAGGTTTCCCACTTCAGCAAGCTGCGCAAAGACGGTCTGCCAGAAGTCTTCGGGAAAGCTCTCGTGCTCGGAAAAGTGCGGCCACAGCGTACAGGGCAAGATCAGCCCCGGCGGCACCGGCAAGCCAAGCTGCGCCATCACGCACAGACCCGCGCCTTTTTGACCAAGCTGCTCGGGATCTGGCTCGATGGCGACGGGACCGGAGCTGCCAAGCTGTACACACGAGCCGGTCGAAAGCTGCACCACGTCCCCGCGCATGGGGATTAGCCTACCGACTCCTCGACGATCTCTCCGTCGTCGAGTGGGAGACCGTTTTGGGCCGCTTCACGCAGCGCTTGTAGGGCCACTTCGCGATCGATTTCCGACACGGCAATGCCAATTTCCCCGGCCATGGTGAGCGGCGCAGGCAGCGAGTGCATCTGTCGATCGTGTAGGACAGCCGCGACACCTTCCGACGCGAGGATCTCATCGACCACAAGCTGCGCCAGCATGCGACTGCGGGTGCGAAACACCTCGACCTGAAGATCGATATCGGGATCGGCGCCCGTGCGCTCGTCAGCGGGCGTTTCATCGGACGACACAGGGTGAAGCGGCTTTTGCGACATCGTGCTCTAAGGAGCTAACACGCCAGCCCAAGCCCGGTCTAGGACAAGCTAGATACCGAGTTCTACATTGTGATTCGCCAAGATGCGGTGCTAACCTACCCACTGGTGCACACTAGCTCAGCCTGCTTTGCGGTAGGCCTACGCCACTTCTGTGCCGAGGATGGTTGTGAAAAAACCTAACCCGTTTGGAAAGTACTTCCTCTTCGACCGCGTCAGCACCGGCGGGATGGCCGAGATCTTCCGGGCGAAGACCGTCTCTCTCGAAGGCACCGAGCGCATCGTCGCTGTCAAGAAGATGATCGATCTGCTTACCGCCGACAAAGAGCTGACGTCGATGTTTATCGACGAAGCCAAGCTGGCGGTTCAGCTCAATCACCCCGGCATCTGTCAGGTGGTCGACTGGGGCAAGGTCGGCGAAAGCTACTTCATCGCGATGGAGTACGTGCTTGGGCAGGATCTGAAAAAGATCTTCCTGCGCTGTAAGCAGCAGCTTCCTGACGGAACTCCGACGATGCCGCTCGCGCAGAGCTGCTTCATCGTGATGAAGCTGTGTGAAGCGCTTGACTACGCGCACAACAAACAGGACTCGCTCGGCAATCCACTTCACATCGTGCATCGCGATGTGTCGCCGCAGAACGTGCTGGTCAGCTACGAAGGCGAGGTCAAGCTGATCGACTTTGGGATTGCCAAGGTCGGTCAAAATCGCGGGCCGCAGGCGGATGAGTCGGGCTCGCTCAAAGGCAAGTTCGCGTACATGTCGCCCGAGCAGGTCAAGGGCGATGCGATTGATCGTCGCTCGGACATCTTCGCGACCGGCATTGTGCTCTACGAGCTTCTGACGGGCGAGCGACTGTTTCCGCCGGATCAAGACATGGCGGTGCTCGACAAGATCAGAAACGTCGAGGTGCTGCCACCGACGGCATATAACCGCAAGATCCCCGAAGAGCTTGAGCGAATCGTGATGAAGTCGCTCGCGCAGAATCCCGCCGAGAGATATCAGACGGCGATGGATCTGCACGGGGAGCTTCAGTCGTTTTTGTATACCTCGGGCGAGTTCTTTTCGCGCAAGGACATGGCGGCGTGGATGAAGCGCGTGTTCCGTACCGAAATGGATGCGGAGCAAGCCGAAGTCGACGCGGTGCGCGATACCAGAGTGGCGCTGCCGACGTCGGGTGCGGACTCGCTGCAGCGGGCGCGGGCGACGCTGTCGATGGCGGCGCTTAAGGCCGATCCGGGTGGTGGTCTGCGTGGATCGAAAGAAACGGGCAGCATTCAGGCGGTGAAGGCGACGGGCGCGATCAAGGCGTTTGCGCCGGAAAGCAACGCACCAAACGAGTGGATGTCGACGAACGCGCGGACGGTGAAGAACGCGAGCACGCCACCGCCGCAGCCTCGGGGAGGCGCGCAGAGCATCGCGGATGCAGCGGGTCGAATGGCCAAGCCTGCGTCTGCGTCGGGAAGCGCGACCAAGCTCAAGCCGATTGGCAAATCGGTGACGGAAGTTGCGCACGAAGAAGACACCGCTGTCGATGGACCGATGGGCGCGGGCAAGATCGCAGAGCCCAAGTTTTCCGACGACAACCTCGCAACCAAGTCGTTTGCGCCGCAGCAAAGTGAAGGGGCCGCAGCGCAGCGTGGTGGTGGCGTGGTGGTTCGCGATACCGGCGACATCGAAACGCAGCAGTACAAGACCGTCGAAGAAGGTGGAGCTGAGCGCGATCCACTGGAAGGCGGTCCGACGATGGCGAATCCTCCGCACAGTCAGCGGATTCCGCTGACCGTCGAAGAGATCATGGAAGTCAGCGCACCGACGATGCTGGAAGCGGCGCATCAAGCGGCGCAAGAGCCTCACAGGTCGCGCGCGATTCCTGCGGTTGCACCACCGCCGCCGCTGAACCTGCCCGAGTCGCTGGATGTGGGTCCGCGTGAAGCGGCGCAGCAAAAGCCGCAAGGTGGCAACACGGCGGCGCTGCTGCTGCTACTTCTTCTTCTCGCGCTCGGTGGAGGCGGCGCGGCGTACTGGTTCCTGCTTCGTCCGGGCACCGTCGTGGTGATGGTCAGTCCCGAGCGTGAGTTTTCGGTGCTGGTCGACGGAAAGCCAGCGATCGGAATGGACAGCTCGCCGGTGATTCTGTCGCTGCCGCCGGGAACGCATGCGGTGTCGGTGCAGCGTCCAGGCTACAAGTCGTGGACGGATGCCGTGACGGTGCAGGCCGGTGAGACGGTGCGTGCAACGGCGGCGCTGTCGGCGCTTTTGCAGCAGACGGGCAGCTTTACGCTGGTGACGGAGCCTCCCGGTGCGATGGTGTTCCTCGATGGTGCGTCGCTGGGACAAGTGACGCCGATGCGGGTCGGTTCGGTCGCAGCGGGTCCGCACACGATCGAGCTGCGGCTCGGTGGACGGATTTTGACGCAGTCGATCACGGTGGAAGCGGGCAAGACCGCAGAGCTGAAGATTCCGCTGCCTCCTGAGTCAGCGACGAAGCCTGTGGTGGAACCGAGTCCGCCGGTCAACCCGCAGCCCACCGCGACGACGCCAGAAAAGCCGGTGGAAAAGCCAGCGGTGGCCGCGACGACGCCAGAAAAGCCGGTGGAAAAGCCAGCGGTGGCCGCGACGACGCCGGAAAAGCCGGTGGAAAAGCCAGCGGTGGTCGCGACGACGCCGGAAAAGCCGGTGCAGCCTGCGCCCAAGCCAGTGCAGCCTGCGCCGAAGCCGGTGGCGGTGCAGCCGAAGCCCGTCGAGCGTCATACGCCAGTGCGTCCGGTGCCTCGTGCGGTGGCGGCGATGGACAAGCCAGCGCGTCCGGCGGGGAACTTCGGGTTTTTGCGCATCAACTCGAAGCCGTGGACGAAGATCTTTGTCGACGGAATGGACACCAACCTGAACACGCCTCAGACGGCGTATCAGATGAGCCCAGGGATGCACCAGATCATGCTGTTTAACCCTGAGTTCGGCATTCGCGAGACGTTCTCGGTCCACATCATCGCGGGCGAGACGCAGACCGTCATCAAAGACTTCCGCAAGTAACTTCCCGTGCAGTCGCTGTCGCAGCCGCGTCTTCTTGCTGGGGTTCCGGGCGAGTCGCGCGGTGTGCTGCTCGTCCATGGCTTTTCGGGATCGCCGTTTGAGCTGTATTTGTTGGCCGAGCGGCTGCATCGCGAAGGCTTCCACGTCTCGCTGCCGCTGCTGACGGGACATCACCGCAGCTTGCACGCGCTGGCCGACAGCACTTGGCACGACTGGCTTTCGTCGGCGGAAGAAGCGCTGCTCGGGCTGCATCAAGCGGTGTGCGCGCACACGGACAAGGCTCCGCAGCTTGCGATCGTCGGTTTCTCAATGGGTGGCCTTCTGAGCATCGATCTGGCGCGGCGCTATCCGGCATGTGTCGAAGAGGCTCGGAAGCGGCCCAGCGTGGCGGCGCTTTCGATTTTGGCCACTCCGCTGTGGCTGCCGAGCTGGCAGCAGCGTGCGATCGTGCGGCTGTCGCAGCTGGCGGGCTTGCGGCGGCTGGCGGTGCCCAAGCTGGCGGGACGCGATGTCCGAGCCAAGGATCTGCCCAAAGAGCCGCTCAGGCCGTGGGGAATGCCGGTGCGGGCGCTGGCGAGCCTGGTGGAGCTGATGCAGACGGTGCGGCCTCTCCTTCCCGAGGTGAAGCAGCCGACGTTTCTATCGTACGGATTGCGCGATCACACGGTGCCGCCCGCGTGTCTGGATGCGTTCGTCGCCGAGCTGGGAACGCCCAAAGACCAGCTGTCGCAGCTTGTTCTGCCGGAGTCGTTTCACATCCTGCCGCTTGATGTCGAGCGGGAGCAGCTCTTTTTGGCGGTCAGCGCGCACCTTCAGCGGCATTTGCCGAAGCGATAGCGAGCGACGATGAACCGTCGCTGTGCGGGCTAGTTCTTTTTGTAGATTCCGCCCGTGTCGGTGACAAACCAGACGTTGGCGGCGTCGAAGGCCCAGATGTCTTTGATGATTTCGTTCGAGGGAATGCCCGAGACGGTGAAGCGCGACCACACTTTGGTGTTGTCGTTGTACTGCATGACCTGGCCGTTTTCGCCGCCGACCCAGATTTCCGTCGCAGAGACTCCCCACACGGCGTACAGCTTGCCGACGGTTGGGACGTTGTTTAGCTTCGTCCAGAGCACGCCGTTGGACTTGCTGGCGATGGCGGTGTTTCCGTCGTAGCCGACCGCCAGGATGTTGGTGGCCGAGGTGCCCCAGACCGAGCGAAAGACCGTTCCTCCGCCTTGGTCGCTGGCGGCTCTGACCTGCGTGACGTCGGTGATGTTCAGGGTGTCGTTGCTGGCTCCAACGGAAAAGAAGGTCAAGCCGGTGCCCCACATGCCGTACTGCGTGCCGGGCTTGGGGGCGATGTTGGTGCTCTTGGTCCAGTTCGTTCCGTCGAAGCGAAAGACCGCATCGGCGGAACCGGCAGCGACGACTTTGTTGGCAGCGCTTCCGAACACCGCTTGCACATCGTTGGTCAGGTTCGCTGCTTTGACGACCCAGGTGCTTCCGTCCCACTGATAGGCCGTCGAGCCCATTCCGACGATCCAGCCGACTTTGTCGTCGAGAAACCAGACATCGTACAGGTTCTGGGTGGTCGTCGCGGCGAGCGTCACGATCGACCAGTCTTTGCCGTTGGTGGTTCTGGCTACGACTCCGCCGTCTCCGACGGCAGTGATGTTCATTGCGCTGTAGCCGAAGATGGCGTTGTTGGCCTTTTTGTTGCCAAGCCCCGCTGCGTCCGCCTGTTTGGTAAACGACAGCGTCGGAGGCATCAAGTCCGGCATCGCCAAGTCGGGCATCCGCAAGTCGGGCTGCGCAAGGTCGGGCTGCGCAAGGTCAGTCTGCGCGAGGTCAAACACCGACAGATCACCCGACGCCGACAAGTCTTGCTCGCCCAGCGTCGACGACAGCACATCCCAGTCAAAGCAACCGAGGAGCAGCAGCGAAGCAATCGCAAGACGGCGCATCAAAACCTCCCGAGGATCGCAGCACCGCTCGGCGAAATAGAAAGAGCGAGCTTGGTGGTTGCGTCCTTCTTGTTAAGCTCGAAGGGCAAAACAGCGGCGGCGGCAGCCATTCCGACAAAGCCAATTGCCAGCAGCGAATATCCGACGGCGCTCTGCGTTTTTCCGGTGCTGACCTGAGACGGATCGCAGGCGGTTCCGCAGCTCGTTTGAAGCGAGTAATAGGTTGCGTTTGCGGCTCCGAGTGCGCCCGCACCACCGAGGACCAGCAGCAGTCCAGCGCCTCCGGTTGCGACCGAAATCCAGGGAATCTTGGTGGCCGTTGACGACGAAGAACCGGCATCCTTGGACGCGGGGACTCTGCCTTCTAGCTCGTCGATTTGGCGACGAATGTTGTCCGCTTCGGGATCGCTCGGTCGCGCAGCCAGAAACTGGCGAAAGTGCTTGGCGGCATCGGCTTTGCGGCCCATTTGGACTTCGCAGCGCGCGATGTTGAACAGCAAGTCGGGTAGCTCGACGATCTGAAAAGCAGAGCTGAACTCGACCCACGCCGCTTGGTACTTGCCCGCTTTGTAATAGCTTTGACCTTTTTCAAAGAAGGCGCGTCCGGCGGCCAGTGCTTCCGGTGGTGGCTCGACGTTGCGACGCTTGCTCGTGTCTCCTTCCGCAGCCACAGTCGGAGACACGACGGCACCCATCACAAAACACAGCGTAAGCGCGGAGATACAGCGAGGAGCAGCAGGCATTCAAACCCTAGAGATAATTGTAATGATTGTCGCATAAAACGAAGTGTGAAATGAAAACTCTATCGTCGGACCATCTGCCTGTTTCACGTATGGAAAGGCGATAGACGGTAGGACATCAGCTAGGGCATGCTCTGTCGCCCGATGCTCAGAGTACGTGCCTTCTTCACCAGCTTTTTCATCATCACCTACACGATCTTCATGTCGCTCCTCGCGGTGGCGACGTGGCCGTTTTCCCCGCGTGGAGACCTGTTCCTGTTCTTCGCGAAGGTCTGGTCGCGCGTTATCTTCTTCGTCGGCGGCATTCGCTGGCGGACGGAGCGCAGTGACAAGCTCGATCTGCAAAAGAGCTACCTGTATCTGTCCAATCACGAGTCGCTGACGGACATCTTGGCGCTGTTCGCGACGCTGCCGCAAAAAGTGGTGATGGTGGCGAAGCGCTCGCTGTTCATCCTGCCGGTGTTTAGCTGGGGAATGTGGCTCGCGGGCTTCATCTTCATCGACCGCAAGAACGTCAAAGCGGCGTACGCGCGGCTTCAAAGTGCGGGGAAGCTGATTCGCAAGGGTCGATCGGTGCTGGTGTTCCCAGAAGGGACACGCGGTGATGGCGGCGAGCTGCTCAAGCTCAAGCGCGGTGGCTTTGTGCTGGCGCAGACCGCGAAGATCGAGGTCGTTCCAGTCGGCATTGCGGGGACGGCGCAGGTTCTGCCGCGCGATACGTTCCCGGTCTATCCAGGGAGCATCGCGGTCTGTATCGGTGAGCCGATGGCGCCTCCGTCAGCGGACGAAGATCTGCCGACGTACATGGAAAAAGTGCGGGTGGAGCTGGACAAGCTGCGAGAGCAGGCGCGCGCGCTGGCCGCAAAGCCGTAGCACGACCGGAACGCACGACAGAAACGCTGGCTGTCGGTGCGGGAATGGATGGAACGTGAAGTTGGGGGAACGGAAGCGGCACGCTGTCAGACGGTGCCGCGCAGGCTGCGATTAGCTGTTCGGGGAACGATCGCGGTTGGTCTTGGGCTGGCCCATGTCGCTGGAGCCCGGCGGAGAGTTATCGATCCAGCGATAGCTCGGCTCGGGACGGATGTCGACGTGGATAAAGCCCGCGTGCGGATAGATACCGATGCCCATGCCGCCCGTGTCGAGTCCTTCGACGAAGGCCTTGAGCCGCGAGTCCGGCACGCCTGGAATCGCCAGATCCGACGCGCTGCCCGCATAGTGGAACGACGTCGTCTTCTTCTGGTTGCGGAAGCCCGAGATCAGCGTCAGCGGCTTCTGGAAGTGATCGTAGACGTGCGAGATGACCTCGAACAGGTGCGGATCGATCTGCTTTTCCGTCTGCGTCCGACGGCAGCGCCACACATGATTGAGCTTTTCGAGCGCGTCTTCGTTAAAGCTGCCGTCTGGGTTGTAGATGTTCACCGAGACGACGTGCTTTGGTTCGTTGACGGAGCTGATGATGATGTTGCCGCTTGGCCGCGAAGCTGGACGCGCGCGAAGCGAAGACTCTGACGCTACCCACCCCGAAAACACCGGACCCCGACGAGCCTTCTTGGACTTGGAGGATGCAGCATCCGACCCGGCATTCGCCGTGAGCGGCGCGGCAATGAGCAACATCCCACAAAGGAGATTCGAGAGTTTGCTCGAGACTTTCACTGTTTCATTCCTCCGTTTTCCAGCGAGGTTCGTACATTCAACTTGGTAAACCGTTCAAAGCCGTTTGATGTTCCGAAGAAGACCTCGTCCACTAGCCAAGATAGGGGATAGACGCCAAAGAACCGAACCCCACCGTAGCTTTGCCTCTGCTCGTGGGTCAACAAAAAACTTTCGGAGCGATGCCTATTTTCTGCGACGTGCCAGCGACGGATTTGCACTTGCAATTCCCTATCTTTGGGAGTCCACAGCGGAATTGGTTTGGGAGTCCGTTGGGAGATGGTGAAGTTCAATTCCCAGACGGGCCGCGACCTCGAAGATGCGTGCATCACGGTAGAACTCTCCATACACAACGCGGCGGACTCCTGCATTTGCGATCGCTTTGAAACACGACCAGCAAGGAGACGCGGTGACATACAGGTCCGATCCGTCGATGGCGACACCGTTTTTGGCCGCATGAATGATCGCGTTCTGTTCCGCGTGAATGGTCGCAACACAGTGATCGGATTCCAGCATGTGGCCCACTTCATCGCAATGTGGCATACCGCGAATGGAGCCGTTATATCCCGTCGACAAGATCGTTCTGTCTCGTACCAAGACTGCACCCACTTGCTTGCGTGAACAAGTGGAGCGCGACGCAACCACCTTGGCGATGTCCATAAAGTACTGATCCCACGACGCACGCGCCATGATTAGGAGCCTACTTTCTTGGAAACAGAGTGCGTGGTCATGCTGCGGAAGCTGGCTTGGGAGTCGGTACGGAGTGCCGATTGGGAACCCGTACAGAGGACTCCCAATCGGAAGCGGAATCGATCGAACCCGCCGTCGCTGAAGATCATTGGGAATCGCTTGAAGTGGTTGGTCATGACCGGTGTCCGAAGGTGCGCATCGTAGCGTCTGGGTGAATCGGTGTGACGTTGATCCTGCGATGTTCCACGTTGGTTGAGATGGCTATGTGGAGTCGCAGATGGATCAACAAGGGAGCGCGTATTTTTGTTCCATAGGAATGATTCGGAGTGAAGTCAAGCGCTCGATGTGAGCGTGCGACTGCGGTCGGTGCTTCCGATGTGACGGACTCGACTTGGCACGGTCCGTCCGCTTCGACGTGATATTCTGTCCTTCATGAGCAAGACCTATCGCTGTCCCGTCTGTGGAAACGAGGTCGATGTCTCCGCGACGGTCTGTTCAAACGCTGCTTGTCGCGCGGAGCTGGCGTTCTGTTCTCACTGTCGTGACATCGCAACCTACGTTCTTGTCGAAGAACGACACGGACGGACTTCTCGCAATGTCTATCGCTGCGACCGCTGTCAGCGTCTGGGCGTCAAGTGCTACACCTGGCTTTCGGGCGCGTACTGCAACGGGCTGGCGCGGGCGGGTCAGTCGGTGGACATGCCGCTGTGTTCAAGTTGTAGCGGACGGGTCGCGGAAGTCTCACGTAACGTCATCGGCTGGACGCTGATTGGCGCGCTTGGCGGACTGCTCAAGCGAAAGGGCGGCTGATGGCGGACGTGCTTGCGTTTGGGCCCGAAGCTGCGGAGCGACTGCTGCGCGAATACGGACTGCGGCTTGTGTCGCTGACCAGGATCTGGAAAGGAACGATCAGTCAGAACTATCGGGTGACGACGGATGTGGGACCGCTGTTTCTACGGGTGTCGCCGGGTCGAGCGGTGGCCGATGCAGAGTTTGAGACGCAGCTCACCTGGCATCTTCTGTCGCACGGGCTGCGCGTTCCGGCGCTGTTTCAGGCGCACAATCGTCAGGGCTACGTGAAGCTGCCGGGGCCGGTGAAGGGTCAGTTTGTCGCGCTCGGGATGCTGTATCAGTGGGTCGATGGCGAAGAGCTGTGCGACACAGAGCTGGACGAGGCGCACGCGCAGGAAGTGGGTCAGCTTCTCGGGCAGCTTCATCTGTGTACGTCGACGCTGAGCTTGCGACGTGAAGGCATTTATACTCCGTCACACATTCGTCACAGGCTGCGCGACATCGTGCGAAATCCGCGCTGGACAGAAGATCTTCACCCGACGCTGATTCGTCTACAGACCGAGCTGGATGCGCCTGCGCTGCGTCGCTTGGGTCACTTGCCGTCGGGAATCGGACACTGTGACCTGTTTCCCGATAACATCTTGTTTCCGAAGGGGAAGGCGCGTCGGAAGAAGGCTCGGCATTCGACGGAACATGGGCCGTGGATGATCGATCTGGAGCAGGCCGCGTGGACGCCGCTTCTGTATGACTTGGTGGTGTCGCTGCTGGCGTGTGTGTCGCCGCTGCCGTCTGTCGAATCGGGTGATGTGCAGCCTGAGCGCGTCGGACCGCTGCGGTTGGCTTCGGCACGGGCGATGGTGTCAGGCTATCAGCGGATGAGGCTTCTCACCGACGATGAGTGGACGGCGCTGCCGGCGCTTTTGCGCTTTTGTTGTGTGCGCTTTGCGACGACGCGACTGACGGATGTTCACCTGCGCGAGCCGGTGCAACCAGCGACGGACTCAGCGACGGAGCAGCCAGCGTCGGGCGCGGGGAAGGTTCACTCGAAGGACTATCGCGACTATCTGTGGCGACTGGATCAGCTCGACGAGACGAGCAGCGAAGAGCTGATTCACAAGCTGCGTTAGCCGGGCGGCCAGCCGAGCGGTCGTCCGCCGAGCAGGTGGACGTGCAGGTGTTTTACCGTCTGACCACCGTCTTTGCCGGTGTTGGTCACGAGTCGATAGCCGCTCGCATCGAGTCCCAGCTTGGTGGCAATTTCCGTCGCTGCTGAGAGAATCTTGCCCAGCAGCGCTTGCTGACCGCTCCGGGCCAGCTCGCCGACATTGGCGTAGTGCTCACGCGGGATGATCAAGACGTGCTGCGGCGCTTGTGGGTTTATGTCTTGAAACGCCACCACATCGGGGCTTTCAAACACGAGCGGCGCGGGAATGCTGCGGTTCGCGATTTTGCAGAAGATACAGTCGGCATCCATGGCTTCTACGGTGCAGGCAGTGCGGTCGGGAAGTCAACCTCTCAAGCCGAGTCGTTGACACAAGCAGCGGCGGGTCACTAAAGTGCCGAGCCAGCCTGCGCAGCGTTTGTGCAGCCTGCTACGAAAGGATCGGCGATGACCCCAGCCAGCGTCGCTCGACCGGCAGCGGTCGCATCGACTCGACCGCGTTACTTGGCCTTGTGTGCGCGACATACGGAACCGCTTGTGGCGGCAGAGCTTCTGTCGCTGCCCGACGTCGCGGATGTTGAGGTTCGGACCGGCGCGGTGTCGTTTTCGGGTCCGCTTGGTGCGCTGTATCGAGCGAACCTGTATTCTCGCTGTGCGTCGCGGATTCTGCGCGTGCTCGGCGACTATCCGTGTGAAGGTCCGGCGGAGCTATACGATGCGGTGCGTCGGCTGCCGTGGGAAGAGTTCGTCTCGGTCGACGGAACGCTCGCGGTGAGCGCGATGGGCGAAGCGCCGGGGCTCGCGAACAGCATGTTTACGGCGCTCAAGACCAAAGACGCGGTGGTCGATCGCTTTCGGGAGCGGCAAGGCCGACGGCCCGATATCGACCCGCAGCGACCGGATGTGCGCGTGAACGTGCAGCTATACGAAGCGACGCGCGGGCATCGCTGCTTGGTCAGCCTCGATAGCTCGGACCCACCGCTGTATCAGCGAGGCTATCGGCAGCAGGGCGGGCTGGCGCCGCTCAAGGAAACGCTGGCGGCGGCGATTGTGGCGCAGACGGGCGAAGAAGCGCTGGGCGCGACGCCGATGTCGGAAGCGGTTCACACGGCACCACCGCATGCGCAGCGACCCGCGACCGTCGTGGATCTGTGCTGTGGCAGTGGCACGCTCCTGTCCGAGGCGGGCCTGTCGATGCTGCGAATGGCTCCGGGTCTTTCGCGCAACTTTGGCTTTATGCGCTGGCGAGACTTCGACGGTGTGCTGTGGCGCAGGCTGCAAGCGGAAGCGCGATCGCAGATTCGACCGGCCAAGGATGTGTTTCTGTTTGGCTCGGACATTGATCCGCGTGCGCTGCGAACCGCGAGTCAGAACCTGCAAGCGGCGGGACTCGGGCGGCTGTCGCGGCTTGCGCGCTGTGATCTGCGAGATGCCGAACCTCCGTCGCAGCAGCCCGGAATCGTGCTGTGCAATCCACCGTATGGCGAGCGAATGGGCGACGAGCGTGAGCTGATCGAGCTGTATCGAGCACTCGGCGATACGCTCAAGCGTCGCTTTGTCGGATACCGTGCGTACGTGTACACCGCGAACCTTCATCTGGCGCGGCAGATTGGGCTGCGTCCGTCGGCGAGGCACGTTCTGTGGAACGGCATGCTGGAAGGTCGGCTGCTGCGCTTCGATTTGTACTAAGTCGTCCGTCCGCGTTCGCTCGGTGGATCGGCGCGGCGAAAGTCCTACACAAGTTCCAAAGCGCGACTCGGTTTTGCTAACGTCGAAGCCATGCGGAAACCGCTTCGGCTTGGGCTCGCTGTGTCGGCGTTTCGGCTGCTTCTCTTCGTCGGACTGCTGCTTGCTGCGCTGGCAAAACCAGCGGCGTCGGCAGAGCCCGCAAGCTGCGCAACGATCGATGCAGCGAGACTGCTTTCTGCGTACTTTTCCTTCGCGGAATCGGACAAAAAGGACGGCTCGCTGGATGCGGTTCAGGCGACGCTGGCTCGTCAGGGTGTCTCGATCCAGTTCTTGATCGCGACGGTTCCTGAGCCTCGTCTGGGCTTCGACGGAACGATCGAGGCGATTACGCGCGCGCTCGAAGCGACGGGTTTTCTGCTGGATCGCTATCTGTTGCCGTGGAATGCGATGGGGGAAAAGCGAGTCAGCGACAGTTCGTGTCCGCTTGAGCAGCCAGGAATTGCCCTGTTTCAGCGTCGAGAAGTCGAGTCAAAAGCGGGTACGACAGTATCGTCGCGGCGCAGCCTGCTGTTGTTGTACGTCGTCGGAGAGTCTCCGGTCGCAGGGATTCACAAGCCCGCGTTCGTCCGTGCCGTCGATGACATTCAGCGTCTGTCGGCGATTGTTCCCGGCAGTCAGTGTGCGTCGTGCGCGGAGCTGCGCGTGATCGGACCGGCGTTTTCGGGCTCGGTGGTGTCGATCGAGCAGCTTCTGGATCGCTATCCGTCGCTGTCTTTTCGCTTTCTATCGGGACGAGCGACCAACGGTGCGATTCGGGATCAGATTCAGCGTCACGACGGAGGCGTGCGGCGCGTTCAGTATCAAGCGACGGTGATTCCCGACGAAGCGCTTCAGACGGAGTTTTTCTGTTATCTGACCGAGACGATGGGCGCCGATGAGCATGACATCGCGCTGATTACGGAGTCGTCGACGGGATATGGTCAAGCGGTGATCGCGGCGAACGCGGATCAGAGCCAAGGTCTTCCGCCGCCGCACGCTCGAGTGGTGTCGGCCAGGCCGCTGCAAAAGAGCGAGCACTGTAAGCGAGCGCATCGCCCGAGGCTGATGCTGCCGGTTCCACTGCACATTTCCCGTCTGCATACGCTCGAAGCGAAGACGGGTCAGAGCAGCTCGCGTACGGAATCGAGTGCGCTGCCCGAGATCTTGCCTTCGCCGACGACGCGACCGCTTCCGACGGTGCTCGACGATACGCCGCGTAATGATATCATGCCGACGCTGTCTCCACGGACGGTGTCTTCGGCAGAGCGCGCGCTGGCGCATATTTTGTCGACGATTTATGCCGAAAAGATTCGCTATGTCGGAATCATTGCCACCGACGTGCAGGACAAGCTGTTTTTGGCGCGTCAGATTCGCGCGTACAGCCCCGACGTGGTGCTGTTCACCTTCGAGAGCGACATCTTGTACACGCATCCCGAGGCGCGCTCGTATCTCAAAGGGATGATGGTGGTGTCGCCGTATCCGCTGTTTACGCGCAACCAGCAGTGGAGCTATCCGTTCCGAGGCCTGCGACAGCGACTTCAGTTTGCCAGCGACGCGGATCAAGGTGTGTATAACGCCACCGTCGCGCTGCTCGGCTATCCAGAGCAGCTCATCGAGTATTCGCAAGCTGCGCCCGGCGTCGACAAACCGCTCAGTCGTCCCGCGATTTGGATCAGTGCCGTCGGAAATGACACGCTGTTTCCGCTCGCGTTTATCAAAGAGTACGACGGTGGCAGCTACGTCTACGACAACCCGTCGATTCACCGTGCGCCGTTTGAGTATCGCTATTCCCCGTATCAGCAAGGGACGCTGAGCCTGCTGATGCTGTTTTTGGGCGGGCTCGGGCTGTGGTTTGTCGTCGGATACTTCTGGCACTACTACTATCCTGTGCCGGAGCCGCCGCTCGTCTTTGCGCTGCTGCGGATTTTCCGTCGCTGTAACATTCAGCACTCGCTGCTGGATGATGGGCTGTCGCAGCGCGAGTCCGCCCGTCAGCCGCTGTTTGTGCTGTGTCTGTTCGTTCCGGCGTGGATTGGCTATTTCGCGCTGAACACCGCGCACTTTATGCAGCTTCGCGACGGCAACTTGGATGAGTTTCTCGACGAAAAGCGCCTGTCGATGTGGGTTCGGCTCTGGTATCACTCCGGGCACATTGGCGTGTATCAGAACCTGTCGTGGAAGGTGCTGTGCATCGCGCTGTTTGGCGTCGTCGTGCAGCTTGCGTTTACGCTCGTCTCGCTCGACGCTGCGTTTCAGTATCTGCTGCCGGGTCTGCGCAAAAAGTTCCATGAGCAGTATCTGAAGCTGGTTCGTCCGCTGTCGACGCTGAAGAAGCGGCTGCTCATTGCGCTTTCGGTGTCAGCGTATCTGGCCGCGACGACGGCGGTGTTCTTTCTGTTCATCGCGCTCGTGAACTATCTGCAAGTGGACTTCAATCACCTGCTGTTTCTGCGACGGAGCGCGCAGCCTGCGTTTGGACTGTCTCCCATGGTGCCGCTGATCCTGCTGGGCTGTGGTGTGCAGCTGTTTGGCTACTGCGAGCTACAGCGGATTCGGCTGCTTGAGCGCTTGGCGACGGTGTATCTGGACTTGGTCTCGGAGCTTCAGCAAGACAATGGCCTGCTGTTGCGGATCATCGAGATTGCCAAGCGACTCGGGAGTCCGTCGCTGTGGCAGATGCTGTGCGCGCTACTGATTGCGCTGCTCCAGGCGGTGACGCTGCTGTCAGAGCTGGTTTCGCTCGAGATCGCGCCGATGCACTTGGTCTATCGCTTCCTGATTGCGCTGCAAGTGACGACGCTGGGCTTTGTGTTTTTGCGCTTTATCGGGCTGTGGCGAGACTTCCGCGACTTTTTGCATCAGCTTGGTCATCATCCGCTGTCGGTGGCGCTGGAGCGACTGCCGCACAAGTTCATTCGCAGCCTCGGTGCGCTGTTTTTGGAAGAGCTGCCCGAGCTGACGCGCTCTGAGGCGGTTCAAGAGCACCTGCGCCTTTTGCTCAACCACTTGCATCAGCTGGACCCGGAAAAAGAGCTGTCGACGCTGGGAATCTATGCCGAGCTGGAACGTCCGATCGACGCGCTGCGCAAGCTGCGGGAAGAGCTGATCAAGGCCGCCAAAGCGCCCTCGTTTATGGCCGATGCCAGCGAGGAACAGGTGGTCAACGCTTCGCAGCACCTGACCAAGATCCTGTCGCCGGTGTGGCGAGCGCGACCGCTGCCAGGAACGATTGTGACGGGACGTGCGGATGCGGTGCAGCTTGCGGTTCGTCCGTCGCCCGAGCAGAGCACCGCCGAAGCCTACGAGCACTTGGTTCCCGACGCGTGGCACCTGTGGCTGCGTCTCGCGGAAGACTTTTTGGCGATCCAGGTTGTGACCTACATCAATCGCTTGTTTCCGCACCTGCGCAACGCGCTGCTCAACGTGACGATCGGCTTTGTGCTGCTGCTGCTCGCGCTCATCTCGTATCCGTTTCAGCCACAGCGCTATCTGGTGCTTTTGTCGACGGTGCTGCTGGTTGTGACCGGGCCCGCGACGATGTATGTGCTGGCGCAGATGAACCGCGACGAAGTTCTGTCGCGCATCGCCAAGAGTCCGCCCGGCAAGCTGACGTGGGATCGCGCGTTTATCTCGCAGGTGGTGATCTACGGCGCGCTGCCGCTGCTGAGCCTGATCGCGACGCAGTTTCCCGAGGTGCGCGGTGCGGCGTTTTCCTGGATTGAGACGGCGCTCAAGACCTTGAAGTAGCGAAGGATACAGCCGAGTCAGAATCGTCGCTGGCTGCGCGCTGGGCTCCTGCTATTGGCCGGTTCCTCTGCGCACCAGGATCGCACCATTTCCCGTCGAAGGCTGATCGGCAATGACCAGATCCACGATGCCATCTTGATCCAAGTCTCCGACGGAAACGCTCACGGGCCTGACCGTGCTGGGAAAGTCGATGCGCTGCGACGCTGCAAACGTCCCGTCGCCCTTGCCACGCAAGATGCTCAGGTTTCCCGATACACCCGAGAGGTTGGCGACGATCGCATCCAAGACACCGTCTCCGTCGAGATCAGCGGTTGAAACTGCCGTTGGTGTTCCGTCGAGATCATAGCCAGCCGTCGCATCACCAAGCTGTCCGCTTGCCGCACCCAGATGAACGGTCAGCTTGCCCGTCGTGCCCAGATCGTTTGTGACGACGACATCGCCAAAGCCATCTCGGTTTACGTCACCGCTCGCAGCGGCGTTGGCATTGGCTTGGTTTGTCTTCGCGGCCCCAAGCGCAAACAGCGGAGCCGCCGTCTGACCACGATGAATCAGCACCGACAAGTTCGTGGCCGTGGACTGACTGAGCCGATGAACACCGACGAGATCCAGCTTGCCATTGCCATCAATATCCGTCGCTGTCAGCGCAACCAACGTCGCTGCTTGGGTTGCAATCGCTGATCCTTGCGCAAAGGCTGCGGTCTTGTTTCCGACGAGAAATGCCAAGTTTCCCGTCATGGCCGTGCCGCTGTTGGCGACCAAGAGATCCACGCTTCCATCGCTGTTTGCATCCAGTGCAGCCAGGGAAATCGGCAGGCTGCCTCCCGTTGCGCTTCCGACGGAGCTGGCCACTGCACCTTGACCGTCTCCGAGCAGGACTCCGACGGAGCTGCTTCCGGCACTGGCGACCGCGACATCCAGGTTGCTGTTGCCATCGAGATCAGCGATGAGCAGGCCATACGGAGCGCTGCCGACGCTGCGACTGCTGCTGACGGAAAAGCTGCCCGAGCCGCTGTTTTTGTGAACCTGCACGGTACTGCTCGTCTGAAACACCGCAACGATGTCGGGATATCCGTCTTTGTTCAGATCGGCGATGGCGACGCTGCGCGGGCCGACATCGGTTCCAGCAAGCATCGTCGGTGTGTCGAAGCTGAGCGTGCTCAAAAAGTAGCGAAACGACTGGCTCAGGCTCGACGACAGTCCGCTGGGATTGACGACGATGACATCGACGGGACCGGGCTTTTGACGGCGCGCAGGAGTGCTGCAAGTGATGCTGGTTCCGTCGCTGCTGACCAAGATGTTCGACGCGATGGTGTCGCCAATGCGAACGATGGCTCCTGTGCGGAAGCCGCTGCCGCGCAAGGTCAGGCTGGTGCCGCCCGCCGTGCCGCCGACAGTCGGGCTCAGGCTGGATAGGACAAGCTGCTCGACGGTGCCGAGGTCGGATGTTCCCAGATCACTGGGTCCGCTCAGGTCCGTCGCTGTTTCGTCGCCAGACTTGCAAGACAAAATCAGCGAAGCCACCAGCGTCGCGATGACAGTCCGGCTTCGCAAAATGGATGTGCGCATAGATGAGTCCCCCGTTTCAACCACGCGAGTCGCAGCGTGCGGCTCTCACCTCAGTTTTCGGATAAACCGAGCGCATCTGCTACCGCTGGGAAGATCTTTCCCGTGCCTGTTTTTCCTGAATTCACCAAGTTTGGGTAATATCTTCCCAATTTCGTTGACCTGAACATTTGATCTGTTTAGCCTGAACGCATGTTTAGCCAGTTGGCGCGGGTCAAGCAGCCAGATCAGACGCTGATAGAGGCAGTGGTCAGCGACGAAGATCCGCTGGCTCAGCGGCAGGCGGCGCTGGCCCAGCTACGTCGGGCGTGTCGCAGCGATCTGGGGCGATCGACAGAGCCTCCGTTCCCAACTGGCTGCGAGGTCATTGATGCGGCGCTTCATGGTGGCCTGCCGCGCGGTCACATGGTGGAAGCGGTAGGTAAAGTGGGGCGGTTGTCGCTGGCGCTGAACGTGCTGGCGCAGGCGACGCAGCGACGCGAGCTGGCGGTGATGATCGATGGTGCCGATGCGCTCGATCCACGCAGTGCAGAAGAGCTTGGTATTGATCTGCGACGACTGCTGTGGGTTCGGGTGAAGAAAGGTAATGACGCGCTGCGGGCGGCGGATATGGTCCTGTCGGCTGGTGGGGTGTCGCTGCTGGTTCTTTACCTGGTCGAGCAGAGCGATCCGCAGCTGGCGATGCGAACGGCCCTGTGGACGCGGCTGGGACAGCGAACGCAGCGCGCCAAGGCTTCGGTGCTGATCTGTGCGGACAAGCCGCTCGCGCAGAGCTTTGCGGTGGCCACGCTGGGCGTTCACAACGATGGCGTGCGCTGGCAAGACGCGCCGGGCGGACGCGGACAGCTTGCCGCGCGACAGGCTCGCATCGAGGTGCTGCGCAGTCGTCTGGGCGCACCCGGGGACAGCCAGCCGTGGTGCCTTCGCAAGTAGGAGCCAATGTCATGTCACTGACCTGCGAGCGAGTGGCTTGTCTATGGATTCCGTCGTGGTCGCTTCAAGCGCTCTTGCGGGCGCGGCCCGAGCTGCGTGCCCAAAAGGTGGTGGTCAGCGACGGACTGTTGCCCAGCTCGCTGGTGCTGGGTGCGACGCTGCCGCTGCGTCAGCTGGGCGTGCGAGTCGGTCAGACGGTGGCGCAGGCGCGCAACCTGTGTGCAGAGCTGCAAGTTCAGGTGCTCAGCGACGCGAATCGTCAAGCAGCCAAAGATGCGCTGTACGACGTGGCGTCGGCGTTTTCGCCGGTGATCGAGTGTGGCGATGGCTTCGTGCTGCTCGGTGTGGGCGACATGGCGAAGCTGTTTCCCGACGAAGAGACGCTGGGCAAAGCGCTGCTTTTGCAGGCCGAGTCGGTGCGGCTTCACGGTCGCGTCGCGATTGCTGGTTCCAAAGAGACGGCGAAGCTGATTGCCAAGGCGCGTGCCGATGTGACGGTGATTCGTCGCGGCGATGAAAAGCTGTACCTGCGCGCGCTGCCGCTGTCGGTGCTGCCGCTGTCGGCGGCGCATGCGCTGCTGCTATCGCGGTTTGGGCTGCGTTCACTCGGGGACTTGGTGGCGCTGCCTCGGACCAAGCTGCCGACGCGGCTTGGCAAAGAAGGGCTGCGGCTGCATCGCTTGGCGTCGGGGGAAGATGACACGCCGCTTCAGCCGACGGCGCCGCCCGTGGAAGTGTGCGAATCGCTTGATCTCGACGAGCCGGAACAGAACCTAGAGCCGCTGCTGTTTCTGCTGCGCGGCCTGGTGGATCGCATGATGGCGCGGCTGCGGGCGATGAGCCTGGCTTGTGGCGACTTTGTCGTCGAGCTTCTCGAAAGACCGCATGGTGTTCGCCGGGTGGAAGTGAAGGTGGCGACGCCGACGCGAGAAGTGGCGACGCTGACGGAGCTTTTGCGGCTCAGCTTGCAAGCGCATCCACCCGAGGCGGAAGTGCGCGGTCTGGTGGTGCGGACGATGGCGCAGCGACCGCGACCGCTTCAGCTTGGACTGTTCGACGGGGAACAGCTGCTGCCCGAGCGACTGATGACGCTGATTGGACGGCTACAAGCGCTGTGTGGCGACGGAAAAGTCGGGCAAGCGGTGGCAGCAAACTCGCATCTGCCGGGGCTGTGTGACGTGGTTCCGCTCAATCCACCGACGAAGCGAGAGCAAGACGACGTGGTGTTGCCGCTGAGTCCGTCGCCGAAGATGGCGCTGCAAATGCTGCGGCCTCCTCGGGCTGCGACGGTGCGTGTCAGTGGTTCCAAGCTGCTTCACCTGCACAGCGACGGGCTAAGCGGTCCGGTGCTGCGCTCGGGCGGACCGTACCGGATTCGCGGCAGCGTCGGAAACGAAGGTCTGCGCGACTACTACGACGTCGAACTTCCCGGCGGAGAAGCGCTGCGGCTGTTCTTTGATCGCGACGAGGGCAACTGGTTTCTCGACGCGCGTTACGACTGAGAGGGTGGATGATGACTAGACCGTCGCGCTACGTCGAGCTTCGCTGCAAGAGCTGGTTTTCCTTTTTGCAGAGCACCGTCGATCCCGAAGATCTGGTGACGGCGGCGGTGTCGGCGGGCTATTCGGCGCTGGGGCTGGTCGATGCGGGCAATGTCTCGGGGCTGCCGCGTTTTCACAAAGCGGCGCAGCAGGCGGGCATTTCCCCGATCCTCGGCGGTGAAGTGATCGTCGATGGCGCGCCGCTGTCGCTGTTTTGTGAGTCGGCGCAAGGCTATCGCAACCTGTGTCGGCTGATCTCGACGCAGCACAGTGCCGAGCGTGGCGGACGCGGGCTGACGCTGTTTGACCTGGAGTCGCATCACGACGGGCTGATTGCGCTCACCGGCGGGGGCGAAGGCAAGATCGGCGGGCTCATCGACGCGGGAGAGCTGGAGCAAGCGGCGCGCAAGCTGGATGTGCTGACTGGAATCTTTTCGCCGCAGAACCTGTACGTCGAGCTTCAGCTTCACTTCGACGAGCAAGAAGATCGTCGCAATGCGGTGTTGCAGGCGCTCGCGTCGGAAAAGCGCGTGCCGCTTCTGCTGACCAACGATGTGCGGATGATCGGTCGCGACGAGCTGCTGCTGCTCGATGCGCTGACCTGTATTCGTGAAAAAGTCGAGCTTGCAGCGGCGGGGCGACGGCTGGCCAAAAACGGTGAGCGCTTCCTCAAGCCGGTGTCCGAGATGCTGGAGCTGCTGCCCGATCTGCCCGATGCGATCCAGCGCACCGTCGAGATGGCCGAGCGCTGCCGGTTTTCCTTTGCCGACTTGGGCTATCGCTTTCCGCAGTATCCGCTGCCGCATGGGGAGTCGCAGGAAGAGTTCCTTCGCGCGGTGGTGTTTTCCGTCGCTGGCGATCGCTTTCGACCCTACGACAAGCGCGCCCACGATCAGCTGGAGCGAGAGCTGGGACTGATCTGCAAGCTCGGGCTCAGCGGCTACTTTTTGATCGTCTGGGATCTCATCGAGTTTTGCAAAAGTCGCGGAATCCTGGTGCAAGGCCGAGGCAGTGCTGCAAACTCTGCGGTCTGTTTTGCGCTGGGAATCACGGCCTGTGATCCGCTGAAGATGGATCTGCTGTTCGAGCGCTTTCTGTCCGAAGAGCGTGGAGAGTGGCCCGATATTGATCTCGATTTGCCGTCGGGAAGTCGCCGCGAAGAAGTGATTCAGTATCTGTATCGCAAGTACGGTCCTGCGGGCTGTGGACTGACCGCGACGTTTACCACCTATCGAGCGCGCAGTGCAGTGCGCGATCTGGGCAAGATATTAGGACTTTCGCAGGACGCTATTTCGCAGCTCGCCAAGCGTGTCAGTCGCTTTGGCGACGAGATGGGCGCGCACGGATCCGGGATTCCTGATGCGCCAACTCCGTTTGTGGATCACGTTCGTGGCGTTGGGCTGGACCCCGAAGAGCGGAGTGTGAGTCAGCTCATCAAGCTGTACGAAGACATCGCAGACATCCCGCGTCACATCGGACAGCATCCGGGCGGAATGATCATCGCAGCCGGTCGTCTCGACGAGATTGTCCCGATTCAGCCTGCGTCCATGCCCGGTCGCGCCATCATTCAGTGGGACAAAGATGACTGCGCGGATCTGGGAATCGTGAAGATCGATCTGCTCGGCTTGGGAATGATGGCGGTGCTGGAAGATGCGACCAAGATGGTGCCATTTCACGACGGACAGCCGTTTGATATGGCAGCACTCCCACGAGACGATCACGCGGTCTATCAGATGATCTCGCGGGCCGATACGGTCGGTGTGTTTCAGGTAGAGAGTCGCGCGCAGATGTCTTCGTTGCCGCGTACGCAGCCGCGCAAGTTCTACGATCTGGTGGTGCAAGTGGGCCTGATTCGGCCCGGTCCCATCGTCGGAAAGATGGTTCATCCGTACCTCAAGCGCTGCACCGGAGAAGAGCCGGTTTCCTATCCGCATCCTTCGCTTGCTCCGATCCTAGAGCGCACGTTGGGAATCCCGCTGTTTCAAGAGCAAGTGATGAAGATGGCGATGGTTGCAGCGGGCTTTACGGGCGGACTTGCGGATCAGCTACGCCGCGCGATGGACAGCAAGCATGGCAACCGAAAGATGCGTGCGCTCGTCGACAAGCTGCGAGTAGGAATGCAGCAAAAAGGGATTCCCAAAGAGTCCGCTCAGCAGATTGAACAAGCGATCACCGCGTTTGCGCAGTACGGATTTCCAGAGTCACATGCGATCAGCTTTGCGTGGCTTACGTACGCAAGCGCGTATCTGAAAGTGCATCATCCGGGTGTGTTTTACACCGCGCTGCTCAACGCATGGCCGATGGGATTTTATCATCCCTCGACGGTAATTCGCGATGCCCAGCGCCAGGGAGTGATCATTCGTCCGATCGATGTCTGCAGCTCGCAGTGGCCGTGTTCGATCGAGCACAGTGCCGATCGCGAGGTTGGATACTGGACTGCGGATGCACCAGACAACGTGATTCCGTTTGATCGATCGCCTTGGCATGCGGCTCCGTATGGTGTCAAAGCGCCGCCCGTTTCCAAGGTGCTGCGGCTCGGTCTGCGCTATGTAAACGGACTGCGTCGCTCGTCGGCAGATGCGATTTTGAACGCGCGAGCAGAGCGTCCGTTTTCCGACATATCCGATCTGATGAATCGCTGTCGCGGTCTGAGCCAAGAAGAGCTGACACAGCTTGCAGAGCTTGGCGCGCTCGCATCCCTTCAGCGCAGTGAGAGTCGTCGTGATGCGATGTGGCAAGTCAGCAAGTGGCAGCGTCAAAGCTCGCTCGATCTGACGGAGACAGAGCAGGAAGATCCGTCGCCGCTGCGTGAGATGTCACAGCTTGAAGAGCTGCAAGCAGACATGCAAGGAAGTGGAGTCAGCACAGGTCCGCATCCGCTTTCGCTGGTTCGTTCCGCACTGCAAGCGCATGGCGCAGCTCCGATTGCAGCGCTGGCAAGTCGCGCACATCGAAGCCACGCGCGCGTCGCGGGATTTTGCATCATTCGTCAGCGTCCACCGACGGCGAAAGGCTTCATGTTTTTGACGCTGGAAGATGAAACAGGACTGCTCAACGTGGTGATCAGTCCGCAGCTTCTGACTGCGCAGCGCGCTGTGATCTACGCCACGCGCAGCTTCGTGCTCGATGGTGTGATTGAAAAACAAAACGGTGTGGTGCAGCTTCGCGCAGAGCGAATTGTCAGCTTGGACAAGGTGCTGGAAGTGGTGGGAAGTGACGCGCTGGTGAGATCAGACAGCGACGGAAATCGCTACGGATAGACTACGCCTGGGTGTGCTGCTTCAAAAACGCGAGCGTTCGATCCCAAGCCAGGTGTGCGGACTCTTCGTGGTACGCGTGTGGGTCTTGCTTGCGCATGAAGGCATGACCGCCCGCGTAGAAGTGACAGGTGAAGGACACACCGGCTGCTTGCGCCTGCGAAACCGCTGCGCTGACCTTGTCGGGAGCGACGAACGGATCGACCTGCGCGTAGTGTCCCAGGATCGGTGTGCGGACCCCGGAAAAGTTCAGGTACTTTGGCATCGGCAGACCGTAGAACGGAACCGCCGCGCGGATTCCTTCGATGTTGCAAACCGCAGCCAGCGTCATCGCGCCACCGAAACAGAATCCCGTGACCGCGATCGATCCGTTGCAGCGTGGATCGCGCTGTAGGAATTCCACCGTCGCCTTCATCGTGACGACCGCCTGATCCGTCTTGAGCTGCGTGATAAGCTGCATCGCTTCTCCCGCATCCGCCGTCGACTTGCCTTCAAACAGATCGATCGCTAGCGCCAAAAATCCTTCACCAGCGAAGCGCTCTGCGATGCGGTGGATGTCATCGTTGATGCCCCACCACTCGTGGATGATGATGATCGCAGGATGCGGACCTGCGCCGCTTGGCGTCGCTACGGCTGCCATCGTGGGACCATGCGGAGTCGGAACAAGGACGGTTTGAATCATGGATCGGGCTCTCCTTTTCCTGTGCGTGTCAGCGAGTGTGGGAGTGGTACAAGCGAAAGGGAATCAGTAGTCGATTCCGTCGGTGGTCAGGTATTCCTTATCGATCTGAAGGCTCGGTAGGTATTCCTCTTTGTCCCACAAGTACACGTAGTGCGCGTAGATCCCAAGGAGCTTTTTCATGTACTCGCGGGTCTGGGAATACGGACACAGCTCGACAAACTCGTCGAGAGGCCGATCTCCGTTTCGTCCGAGCCAGCGCGTCATCGCACGCGGTCCGGCATTGAACGATCCCGCCCCCAGCGCCACCTGTCCTTTGAACTTTTTCAGCAAGCGTCCGATGTACCACGCACCAAACTGAATGTTTCCGTCCGGGTCGTACAGGACATCATCGGTGTACGCTCTGCCAATGTGCGGAGCGACGCGACGGCTCGTCGGTGGAATCATCTGAAGGAGCCCAATCGCATCGGCATAGGAGACATCGTAGGGGTTGTACGCAGACTCCTTTTGCATGATCGAATACAGGTAGCGCGGCGGGTTGTCTCCCGTCGGTGCGTACTTTTCGATCAGCGTCCGATACGCGAGCGGATACATCGCTTCCCAGATCGGTCGCGCTTCCTTCACCGCATGCGGATCTTTGCGGAGCGCGGCGCTGCCATGCACTTCCGAGAGCAGGTGTGGGCGACGGAAGCTCTCGGCGCGATGATACAGCGAAAACAGCACCGGCAGCGCCCGTCCCGATCCGTACGCTTTGAGCAGAGACGACTCCACCCGCGACAGCTCCTGACCCGCTTCCGCTTTCATTCCAAACTGGAGCAGCTCCTGCGGACGACGCAGCTTGTCGTCATCTTGCACTTGCTTGTCGAGCGGCAGCTTCCACTCAGGAAGTCCGTCGGGACTCTGCCGGGCTGGATCGATATACAGCGGCACGCGCTGACCGGCATCACGCAGGCGAACGCGACTCAGCATCCCGTAATAGGACAGCGGCTCACGCTCGGCCAGCTTGCGCAGCACCGCGTTTCCTTCGCTGGACTTGCCGAGCTTTAGCAGCGCGACGCCCGACCAGTACTGACCTTTGCTGCCGGTGAGCCCGGACTTTTTGCTGATCGTCTCGAACGACGGAATCGCCCCCGCATAGTCCCCCAGCAGATAGCGCGACCAGCCGATGTACCAGCGCGCTTCCTCGGCAAACGGACCGCTGCTGTAGCGCCGCAGCATGTCTTCCAGGTTCGCGATCGCTTCTTTGTGATGGCTGCGGTTGTATTCCAGCCAGCCGATGAGAAAGCTCGCTTCCGCCGAATAGCGCGAGTGCGGATGCTGCGACAGCATGTCGCGATAGCCGACGATCGCTTCGTCGTCCCGATCGGCCCGCGACAGCGCGCGCGCTCCGTGGAACATCGCATCCGCCTGACGATCGCCCTTGAGCCGCTTGGCGACGGTCAAAAGAAGCTGTGCCGCGCCACCGTAGTTGCGACGCATTCGATAAAACGTCGTGCCCAGCCAGTAGTCGACCTCGTCGCGCAGCGCCGGACCGAGATCCGGCGGCAGACCCTGTAGCACCGACACCGCTTCGGCCCAGCGACGACCCGACAGCAGGTTTTTGGCGCGATCCAGGTGCTCTTGCGCGTCGAGCTTCGCTTCCTGATCCAGCTCTTTGAGCTTGCTGATCGCTGGCTCTGCCATCGGATGCAGCGGATGATCGATGTACAGCTTGCGCAGCAGCTGTCGCGCTTCCAGACCTTGCTTTCCGTCGCTCGGTGCGAGCAGGTTCGCCAGCCGAAAGCGCGCCATCCCAAGGTCAATGTTGCTCTTGCCGCTGCTGATGACGCTGCGATAGGCCGCCTCTGCGTCGCTGGTCTTTTGTGTGATGCGCAGACAGTCGGCCTGCCGCGCGCGCGCTTGCATCGTCAGCGGTGTCTCGGAAACCGACTCCACCGCTTTGAGGTGCGTGATCGCCGCCTGACACAGCGACGGAGAATCCGATTCCACCGACAGGAGCGCCTCGCTGTCCCCAAGTGCAAACAGCAGATAGTCGCGGCTGCGATAGTCCTTGAGCAGATCTTTGTCGACGAGCGGTAGCAGGATGCTGCGCGTCTTTTCGTAGTCGCCGCTCTGATAGGCTGCGACCGCTTTTTGAATCTGAGCGACGCGCTTATCGACGGGAGACGGCTTGGCTGCAAGCCCAAGACTCGCTGAGCCGAGCAGCGCACCAAGCGTCAGGGCGCGAAACGATGAACGGAAAAACAAGCGGGACACCTGGCAGATGATAATCCGACGGAGCGTCCGCCGATCCTGCGAATCTCGCTCGTCGGCGCTG
>ERZ724519.28-NODE-28-length-50780-cov-9.279704_pt1 | contig 50780 bp, 40 predicted proteins | sample MGYA00376052_ERZ724519 | MGnify/ENA primary metagenome ERZ724519 (study PRJEB28724, sample SAMN07190883) | activated sludge metagenome | isolation source: activated sludge of sewage treatment plant in Hong Hong | place: Hong Kong | collected 2016-03-17 ... | reverse complement strand
CCTGTATCATAAGCAGGTGCGATGGTCATGTCAGTTTGTTTGTAAAGTTCGTCACCCAGATTGTGGTATTCAAAGTCGGTTTCCGGTATGCCATCTCCGCTGTTGTCTACCTTGCCTTCTACCACCAGAAAGCGGTAACCTCCGGCCCAACCCCAGTGCATGGAAGGTTCTTTCAAACCAAGAGGGTGTGTTTCAGGATATAGTGTGGGGTCGTCGTGGTTTTTGGTTGTATCTACGCCAACCGACATGAAAAGATGGCTGATGGGTGTTGACGCTATGTTGCCGAGTACAATTCTTCTGGAGACTTCCTGAGCCCTTACCAGCTGATAGGTGTCGGGAAAAGTGGTTTCAACACCATTTTCGTCTTTCACGCCAATGCCGGAGAGATAAAACTCTGCCCTTTTGATCCAGACCATTTTGCCGTTCCAGATGGGAAATGTTGAGGATCCCACAACAAGGTCATTGCCATTGAATTTGTGCGAAAAAGTAACGCCCAATTCTCGTTGTTGCGAAAACAGGGAAGTAGACAATGCCAAAGAAAGACCAAGAAGGATGAAAATGGGTTTCATGCTTTTTTTTTTACAAAGATATACAGCTATTGACCAATTTAGACGTTGAAATGGTAAAAGCTCGGCTATATTTTGGCAACATTCAATAAGTACCTCTATTCAAACACAGAAAGAAGGGAGGGATTCCCTACATTTGCACACGCATGAACAGATGGCTGTTACATATTGTGGGCCTGGTTATGGCATTGAATCTGGTATCCTGTGCATCCAGTGGAACTTTGGGTGGTGGACCCGAAGACAAAAGACCCCCTAAGCTCGTGGGCGATAAGTCTTCTGTACCTTACTTACTCCATTGCACCGACCGCAAATTTACCTTCACTTTTGATGAATTTGTTGAAGTAAAAGACGCCATCAAACAAGTGCTCGTAAGCCCTCCACTGGTATACATCCCCAAGATTAAAGCCAGGGGTAAGGTGGTGGAGTTTGCATTCAATGAAAAAGAAGTGCTCAAGGAAAATACAACCTACATCATCCAGTTTGGTGAAGCTATCAGAGATTTCAGGGCTTCCAACGCTTTGCAGAATTTTAAATACGTATTCTCAACGGGCGGCATCATCGACTCTCTTGTGGTTAAAGGCAAGGTCATTGATGAAACCAAAGGAGAGGGTGTGGATGGCATTTCTGTACTGTTGTTTGACGACCTGAGGGATTCCGCCATTGTACAAAAGAAGCCCTTTTATTTTACAAAAACCAATAAGAAGGGAGAGTTTACCCTGGAAAACCTGCGGCAGGACACCTTCAGGCTGGTGGCCATTAAGGACGAAAACGGTAATCTGCAATTTGATGAACTCACCGAAGCTATCGGTTTTGACAGTAAATGGGTAACATGGGCCGACTCCACTACCGAAGTCAGACAATTGGTACTCTCAAAATCTGAAGTGGAACCCAGATTTGCCGGGTATAAACAAAGGGGCTATGGATCCTTAGGCATCAAATGGCATACAGATCCAAAACTAAAACCTGAAGCCAGGCTTGAGCCCAGCCCTGAGCATTTTGAAAGCTGGATGAAAGGGGATAGCCTTATTTTGCACTATCATTATTTGTCGCCCCCTGATAGTATGGAGCTGCTTACCGGAGGCAAGACCATCAAAATGGCAGTACCTGATACCGCCGTGCATGCAAAAGGCCTCAAATACCAACTCGAGTTTGGCAGCCAGGGCATCGTACCCGGCGACACCCTCTGGATCGACTGGGAGAGACCCCCATTGGAAATAGATGAAAACCTGATCCGTCTTGCAGATTCAAGTGAAACACTTCAGTTTACGATGGTAAAGAAGGATGCCAAAAAAACTGGTATTTTTGCCAACATGAAGCCCAATCATATGTATGATCTTACCCTGTTGCCGGGGGCGGTGCGCGATTATTCGGGTATTTCACATGATACCATAAGCCAAAGATTTAAAACCTACGCTCCGCAAAAACTTTCGAAATTGACCATTGACATACAAGGACTTGATTCAACCAAACAATATTTGGTTTATTTAACCAAAGGAAATAAAATTTTGAAAAGCGAAAAAATTCAACAGCAGATTCGCCTAATTTTATTTTTTGATAAGTTGAAGTCAGATACCTATAGTCTGCAGCTTGCGGAAGACATCAATGGCAATGGCAGGATCGATGGAGCCAATTATTGGGAGCAGCGTTTGGCTGAAAAAGTGCAGAGCTTTCCCCTAGAAAAACTCAGAGAGAGTTGGACCCTTGAAACGGTCATAGATATACGTAAAAAGCCCGCACCCACACAAAACACACCAGGATTAAAATGATACTAAGCGCCAGAAATTTGCACAAAAGATACGGAGTCCGCAAGGTGGTAGACGATGTAAGCATCCAGGTGGAGCAAGGCGAGATTGTTGGCTTGTTAGGCCCCAACGGCGCAGGGAAGACCACCACGTTTTACATGGTAGTTGGCTTTGTATCGCCCAATGAGGGCCATGTTTTTCTCAATGAAGAAGACATCACCGGTCTGCCCATGTACAGGAGGGCACAAAAAGGCATTGGTTACCTGCCCCAGGAGGCTTCAGTTTTCAGAAAGTTGAGTGTAGAAGACAACATCAAAGCCATTCTTGAAATGATGCCCTTATCACGGGAAGAACAAAGGCACAGGCTGGAAGAGCTCATCTCCGAATTTCACCTCGAAAAGGTTAGGAAAAATGTGGGTGACTCACTTTCGGGAGGAGAAAGAAGGCGAACAGAGATTGCAAGAGCTCTCGCTTCCGCACCGAGTTTTATCCTGTTGGATGAGCCCTTTGCCGGCATCGATCCCATAGCGGTAGAAGACATTCAGGGCATCGTAGCCCGGTTGAAGACCAAAAACATAGGCATCCTCATTACCGATCACAATGTGCAGGAAACGCTGTCCATCACCGATCGTGCCTACCTCATGTTTGAAGGCAAGATATTGAGAGCCGGTACCGCCGAACAATTGGCCGAAGACGAGATCGTACGAAAGGTTTACCTGGGACAAAATTTTGTGTTGAGAAAAAAAGCCCCGGCCGTTGAATAAATCCATCAAATATGGCGTGTTTGTAGTGTTATTGTTCTCTTTTTTTGCTTGCGAAAAAAAGGAAAGAACAGACCTGAGCTACGAAGAAAAAGTGCAGTACGACAGCCTCAAAACTGTGGCTTTTCAAGACATCAGGGCAAAAACAGACGCCATCTGCACTTCCATCCAGGATTCTTTGTTTACCGTTTATACAGACTCCATCCTTGAGGTAAGAATGGCTGAAGTAAACCAATTGTTTGAAGAATGAGGTGGGGCAAAACATTTCTGGCATTTGTGTTTCTGATGGCTATGCTGGCTTTTCAGCTGCCTACCGATGCAGATACTACCAAAATATCGCCCTTGGTAGCTACAAAATTGAGGGAAGACATAGACCGTTATTACGCTGAAAGACTGCGAATTTGTAAACTCGAAGCCCTGCTTAGAGCCGAAGACTATGTAGATAGCATCATTGTCAATCGCATCAACCTGAACATTATGAATGGTAGAAAATTTCCCGATCGTCCCGTTCGACCACCCTCTCCCGGCTCTATTTTGCTGGATGATACCACCGTGGTTGCGCCTATTTTTAAGCGATAGCCCATAAGTAATTCATTAAGATGGATTTAACATTCTCCGAAGATCAACTTAGCATGGGTCTTCGTTATCTTTGCGATGCAGAGAAAGGGGCAAAGAAAAGCCGTTTTCATGCGGATTTTGGGGATAAATGACTACTTTTGTGGGAATTTTAGATTAATCCAAATAATTATACATCAATACAACGCTCATGCAGTCGTTTAAAAAACTTATCAACATAACGGGCATCACCGTTTTGATTATTTCCTTTATCGTATACTTTCTGACAGCTGAACGAACCGGAAGTTTGTGGGACTGTGGAGAGTTTATTTTGGGGGCCTACAAATTGCAGGTAGTTCACCCGCCCGGAGCAGGATTGTTTGTATTGATTGGCAGAATGTTTACCTGGGTAGCTGATTTGGTATCCGACAAACAGAGTGACATTGCTTTTGCTGTTAACCTGATGTCTTCTCTTTCTTCAGCCCTTGCAGCCATGTTTATGGCCTGGGTCACTATGCTCCTGGGCAAGATGGCCCTGGTGGGCAGAAACGATGAGCCCTCAGCGGGACAAAACATAGCCCTTGCATTGGCGGGTTTGGTTGCCGGTTTGTCATCTGCCTTCATCACCTCTGTGTGGTTTTCAGCAGTAGAGGGTGAGGTATATGCCATGTCAACATTTTTCACAGCCCTTACTTTTTGGGCCGCTGTAAAATGGTACCACCTGCCCGATGAAGCTGAAAGCGACCGGTGGCTGATCTTTAGTTTGTTTGCTGCGGGTTTGTCTATTGGTGTACACTTGCTGAGCTTGCTGGCCTTCCCCGCCATTGCCATGTTGTACTACTACAAAAAATATGAAAACAAATCATTGGTAGGACTTGGTGTGAGCATCCTCATGGGAGGGTTGGGCATTGCCTTCATCCAGAAACTGGTTATTGTGGGCATACCCTCACTTTGGCAAAGCATGGAATTGTTTACCGTCAACAGTTTGGGGCTACCGTTCCACAGTGGTTTGATACCTACGATTATTATCATTGCGGCATTGAGCTGGTTCATCCTGCGCACTGCCCATAAGCGTGGTTCACAATTGTTGCAAAATCTGGGCATTGCGGCCACTCTTATCGTGATTTCCTATTCCACCATTGGTGTGGTAGTCATCAGGGCTAATTCAGACACGCCTGTAAATATGAATACGCCATCGGATGCGATGCGCCTCATTCCTTACCTCAACCGTGAACAATACGGAGAAAGGCCTTTGCTCAAAGGCCCCCATTACATGGCTCAGCCAATGACCATGGAAAGCACTCCACGTTACGGCAGAGTGGGCAATGAATACAAGATCACCGATGAGAAATATGATTATGTTTGGAAAAATTCTGATAAAATCATCTTCCCGAGGATCGGCCACCCCGATAAAGCAGACCTCCACCAGCAATACAAGGAATACCTAACCGGAAGAGGTGAGGGCAAACCCGATTTTGCTTACAACATTGCTTATTTCAGGCATTACCAACTCCGGTACATGTACTGGCGATATTTTATGTGGAATTTTGTAGGCAGACAAAACTCAGACCAGGGCACCGGCATTTGGGACAAAAAAGATGGCAACTGGATCAGCGGTATCGATGCACTCGATGAAGGCAGAACCTATAAAAATGATCTGGCACCTGCTGCCATCATGGAAAGCCCGGGTAGAAATACTTACTATTTCATTCCATTGATTTTGGGCATGCTGGGCATGGTCTTCCATTTTGGAAAATCCAGAAAAGATTTCCTTGCCCTGCTCATGTTATTTGTGACCACCGGTCTGGGCATCATCATCTACTCCAACCAACCACCGATTGAGCCAAGAGAGCGCGACTATGTGCTGGTAGGTAGCTTTATCACCTTCTGTATCTGGATAGGCTTTGGTGTACTGGCCATAGCCGACACACTTACCAGCAAAATCAAACTGCCCGGAGTAGCGGCTGCCGGATTGGCAGGTTTACTGGGATTGGCTTCCCCCTTGCTCCTGGTTACCCAAAATTACGATGACCACGACAGAAGTGAACACTATGCATCACGTGATTATGCTGCCAACTTCCTCAATTCTTTGGATAAAAATGCCATCATCTTTACCTATGGCGATAATGATACCTATCCGCTTTGGTATGTACAGGAAGTAGAGAACATAAGGAGGGATGTGCGGGTAGTAAACTTATCACTCATCCAGGTAGACTGGTACATTGACAAGTTGCGCAAGAAGGTCAACGAAAGTGAAGCCATCAAGTTTACCATACCGCAGGAAAGTTACAATGGCAAAAATCTCAATCAGTTGTTCTTTACAGAACAAACGGCTGAGCAAAGGCTCAACATCATTGATGTGCTTAAGAAGATAGCTGCTGATGTGAAACCAGCCAATGGCTATCCTTCCATCAGCTTTAAAAACTTTTACATTCCAGTGAAAAAGAATGCCGAATTGTTTGACCTGGATTCATTGCCGGTTTTGGATTCCATTCCGGTTTCTATTCCAGCAGATAGCAGGTACCTGACCAAAGATGACATTGCCATCCTTGATTTGATAGCATCCAACATTGATGACCGTCCTATCTATTTTTCAGTAACTTGCAAAAATGACAAGTTGCAGGGCTTAAATGATTTTATGCAACTGGAAGGTATGGGCTTGAGGGTGATTCCGGCCTATAGCAGGTCAGACAGATCTTTCTCAATCTATGGCAGCGGAAGGGTAGCCACCAATAAGTTGTTTAATCACATGATGAATGACTGGAAGTGGGGCAATTTTGATAAGGTAAAAACGCACGTGGATAAGTCGTATCTCGCAGAAATACAGGCCATGAAACTGACCATGCTGAGAGGAGCTTATGCATTGTTGGCGCAAAAAGACAGCACCAGAGCGGCGCAACTGGCGAATAAATTTTTTGAAGTTTTTCCTGATTTTAACTTCCCTTATGATGCGGGTGTGGTACCATTCCTCAACGTGTTGGTAGGGGCAGGTGACTTCGAAAATGCCAAAAAACACGTTCGCATACTGGCCAAAGAAACCAAGGCTTACGGCGACTTCTTCTTATCGCTCGGAGCCAGCGATCTGATTTCTTTTGCACAAGACGTTGATCTCTACGGACAATGTGCTGCCGATGTGAAAGACCTTGCTAAACGTACCGGCGATGCAGCATTTGAAAAAGAAATCAACGATTTGATTGGTGACCTTGATACCAAGTTGGGCGTACTCACACAGGGATTGAGACAACCGCAGTAAGATGAAAAAGATGACCATAGCCATAGGCAGTGACCATGCAGGTTTTGCCTACAAAGACAAGATAAAGAGCAGCCTTAGCCGATTGGGATATGAGGTAATTGACAAGGGTACCTACGGAGAATTTTCTGTAGACTATCCCGATTTTGCCCATCCGGTGGCAAGTGCTGTTGAAAATGGCGAGGCCCGGTTTGGTGTGTTGATTTGTGGCAGTGGCAATGGAGTAGCCATCACTGCCAACAAACATGCAGCAATCAGGGCTGCCCTCTGCTGGAAAGATGAAATTGCCAGACTGGCAAGGGCCCACAACGATGCCAATGTGCTGTGCCTTCCGGCCAGATTTGTATCACTGGATCTTGCCAAAAAAATGGTCAAGACCTTTTTAAACGAACCCTTTGAAGGAGGTCGACACCAAAACAGAGTAAATAAGATTAGCTGTTAAATCATTAGTTTATAGCAAACAACCATGTATATTAAAACCGTTATTATTTTTTCTTTTTTATGGGCAGCTGTGCCCTCTTTTGCCCAATACCAAAGTGGGGTAACCCTGGCCGACAAAGACAAGCCGGTGGTTGCAGATGAAAGTGATCCATCCGTAAAATATGCCAACAAAATAACGGCAGAAGGATTGAAAAAACACCTGACCATTCTGGCTTCACCCGAGTTTGAAGGCAGAGAAACCGGTCAACCCGGCAATGTAAAGGCAGCAACATATATTGCGAAACAATTTGATAGCTACTTATTAGACCAGGCCCCCGGCATCAGTGATTTCAGGCAGCCGGTCAATTTTACTTTTTCTTCCTGGGAAGACACAGATATGTATGTAAACGGCAAACGTTTCAGACATTTGTGGGACTATCTGGCCTTTCCAATCAAAAACTCAGACATGCCTCTGATGGAGACCAAAGAAGTATTGTTTTTGGGTTATGGCATTGATGATCCAAAATATACCGATTACAAAGGTAAAGACAAGGATTTTAAAGGCAAGGTCATTGTTATCAACAAAGGTGAGCCCATGAAAGCAGACAGTACTTACTGGATCAGTGGTACCAAAGAAACTTCAGCCTGGAGCAACGACCTTGAAAAAAAACTAATGGTTGCCAAGAGCAAAGGTGTTTCTCTGGTATTGATCATCGAAGACGATATCAAAAAAGCCATCGGCGAGAACCGCAACCAATTATTGGGACCAAGTGTGCAATTGGGTGATCATACCAAAGATGTTGTTGCATATCCCAATCATTGTTACATTTCTACTACCATCGCCAAGGAACTTTTTGGCACTGAGGAAGAAAAAATAATCAAAGAAAGAGCCAATATTCTTAAGAAGGGAAAATTCAAACCGGTAAAACTTAAATCGCACTATCAGGTCAACCTGAAGAAAAAAGTGACAACCATCAAGAGCCAAAATGTATTGGGTGCCATACCCGGAAAAGCAAAGCCCGAAGAAGTGGTGGTGGTAACGGCACACTATGACCACCTGGGTAAAAAAGGTGATCAGATTTTCCATGGTGCGGATGACAACGGTTCCGGAACCAGCACCCTGCTGGCGATGGCCGAAGCTTTTGCCGAGGCACGTGCCGGTGGATTCAGACCCGACAGAACCATTTTGTTCATGTTGGTGACCGGCGAAGAAAAAGGTTTGTTGGGTTCAGAGTTTTATGTTAATAATCCCGCTTATCCACTGAATATGACCGTAGCCGATGTCAACGTAGACATGGTAGGCAGACAGGATGACAAATACAAAGACAACCCCGATTACATATACGTTATAGGTTCTGATCGTTTGTCTACAGATTTGCATAAGATCAATGAAGCGGTCAATGCAAAATACTGTCAGTTAACTTTAGACTACACGTACAATGCCGAAGAAGATCCTAATAAATATTACTACCGATCAGACCACTACAACTTTGCAGAAAAGGGTGTGCCCGCTATTTTTTACTTCAATGGTGTGCACGCGGATTATCACCAGCCAACGGATACTGCAGATAAAATCAATTACGAAAAAATGGCCAAGGTAGGCAAGCTGATTTTTCATACAATATGGGAATTGGCCAACCGACCAGAGCGCATCAAAGTGGATGTAAAAGCAGGCATGTAATGAAATGGCGCCCGGGAAAATTTGATTATGTATTTTTTTTCCTTGTCTTTCTCGACCTTTGGGCAATGTATCTTTATCCTGGTTTGCGATTGCTTACCAAGCCGCTGATCGTCTCATCTTTGCTGCTTTATTATATTGCCGTAGCTGGAGACTACCAGCAACCATTGGTGATGTTGGGTCTGATTTTTGCCCTCCTGGGCGATATCTTTTTGATGTTTGATTACCCCATGTTTTTTCAAATGGGCCTGGCTTCTTTTTTGGTCATGCAACTTTGTTATATTTCCATTTTCAGAAAATACGAAGGGGGGCTCAACGTTCGCGGTTGGGTAGGCATAGGGTTTGTCCTCTTGGTTGCTGCCAGTTTCAATTTGTTTTTTGGCGATGAGTTTGGTGATCTGAGATGGCCGGTGTTGTTGTACACAGCTGCCATTTCAGCCATGGTTATAACCGCTGTCTACCAACGCAGTACAGCCCTCATCACATGGGGAGCAGTGTTGTTTATGGTTTCAGATCTGTGTCTGGCTTTTCATAAGTTTGTAGCTGCCATACCCGCAGAAGGACTCATAGTCATGCTTACGTATGCAGCGGCCCAGTTCCTCATTGTTAAAGGATTTTTACATCCCTTCCAAAAGGCGGCAACCTAAAAAGCTTAAAGTGTAATGGTTTTGTAGTTGAGCCTGCTCTCTTCGGCAGCAAAGCCCATTCTGTGACTGTCCATGGATGCCTCCAATGTAGAGGTTAGCAAACTTTCATCCCTGTTTTCAACAGCCCTCAAAAAGTCGCGCATCAAACCCCAGTCGCCGCCACCATGACCGGAACCAGTGGTATGATCTTTGGTCAACCATTCAGTGACTTCATCTGTGCTAAAATTGGCCACAGTTAGCACTTCTTCATCACCTACAATGCAGCCCATTGACCCCATGATGCGGGTTCTTCTGCCATGGTAATTGGTAAATGCCTCCATATTAAAGCCAGCTGTAATGCCTCCGTCAAATTGCATTGAAACCACCTGATGGTCGGCCACATTGTTGTCGCACCGGTAAACACATCTGCCGTAAGGTCCTGTTTTTAGTAATTGCAGAATGGCATCTCCTTTTTTATCTTCTTCGAGGGGAAGGTCCAGGGCATAAGTATATCTTCTGCCACGGTGGTAAATTTTAAGTGCAGAATAGGGACAAGTTGCTTCAACGGCACAGCCATCGGTACATCGTGCAGTGCTGCCCGGAGGAGCATTTTGTGACTTGAACCACGACAGAGAGCCAAATGAATTGATGTGTGTACATTTCTTACCTATCCACCACCTAAGCATATCAAGGTCATGACAAGACTTGGCCAGAATGATGGGATTGGTGTCTTCTGATACCCTCCAGTTGCCTCTGACGAATGAATGGGACATGTGCTCTCTTTCGATGGGCTCAAAATGCTGGACACTGATCAACTGACCCAACACCCCACTGTCAATCACTTCTTTTACTTTTCGGTAATAAGGGGCGTAGCGCAATACGTGGCAAACGGCTACGATGGCTTTTTTCTTTTTCTGAAGTTGAAGGATGTCATTACATTCTTTCCAGGTTTGGGCAATGGGTTTTTCCAGCAATAGATGGTAGCCCATTTCTAATGCCGCCATGGCTGGGCCGTAATGCAGGTTATCCGGTGTAGTGACGATGATAAAATCGGCAAACTTGGGTTTTTTAAACACATCTTCCCAGGTTGTAAATTGATTTTCAGGGGCGATGTTGTGCTTATCAGAATATCGTTGCCTGCGCAGCTCAATGGGTTCTGCTACACCTACGATATCGAGTTCTTCAGGGAAGTTGGCGGCATAGTTGCCATACACATTGCCCCGGTTGCCGGCTCCGCAGGTAATGGCTGTAAGCTTGCGGTTGAAAGGCAGATCCGTAAAGCCTAAGGTAAGCGGTTCATAATTGAAGCTCTTGCTGGCTATCCCAGACAGGCTAATTCCCCCTAATGTTTTCAATATATCGCGTCTTGTCCATTCCATGATAAAATAAGTTTGAAGTCAACAATAATACAACTAAGTATGGGTAAATATAGCTTTTTTCCTACTTTCGCACGCAATACCAGTAAAAAGTCAAAATATTATGAAATTGCTTGCAGGAAAAACAGCCCTGGTTACAGGGGGCTCTAGAGGAATAGGAGAAGCCATAGCCAGGGCATTTGCTGCCCAGGGGGCCAATGTAGCTTTCACCTATCTGAGCAGCGAGGAAAGGGCTTTGGCCATCGTTGCTGATCTCGAATCCATGGGTGTAAAAGCAAAATGTTATAAGTCAGATGCTTCTGATTTTCAGCAGGCAGAACAGCTCACTGAGGCTGTGTTGGCTGACTTTGGTCGTATCGACATCCTGATCAACAATGCCGGTATTACCAGAGATACGCTGATGTTGAGGATGAGTGAAGAACAATGGGATGAAGTCATCAGGGTCAACCTCAAATCTGTCTTCAACCTTACCAAACACACTTTAAAAGTCATGCTCAAACAAAAGAGTGGCTCTATTGTCAACATGGGTTCCGTAGTAGGGGTATTTGGCAATGCCGGACAGGCCAATTATGCGGCATCCAAAGCAGGCATCATAGGTTTTAGCAAATCCATAGCCAAGGAGGTGGGATCCAGAGGCATCCGGTGCAACGTGCTTACTCCAGGCTTTATTGAAACCGACATGACCCACGCACTTACCGACGAGCAGCGCAAAGCATACGAAGGCAGCATCCCCCTCAAGCGACTGGGCAAGGGAGAAGATGTAGCCAATGCCTGTATATTTTTAGGCTCTGACATGAGTACCTACATTACAGGGCAGGTAATAAGTGTTTGCGGAGGATTGTTGGATTAATAAAATAAGAAAGGGACCGCCTGGCGACAGTCCCTCATCCAATCAAATCTGAAGCTTTTGGGCTTCACGTAAAACCTGCCTTTGAGGCAGACTTCTACTACTAGATTTACGCTAAAAGCGAACTCGGTAAAATATTTACTAACACCTTAAAAGATACCTCATCCGGTAAAAATGCTGCCTGAGATGTTGGAATATTTTTGAAATTAAAATTTGCGCTATCCGGCAATACGAAATATTACTTGGTGAATGTGTGGTGATTAGGGCCATAACCCAAACAAAAAATTGTTTAGAATCTATCTAAATAGCAACCTTCCCTCAATATATATGTTACTTAAGTTACAGAGGAAAACCTCATTAATTATATTTGCGTACAATTCGAAAACATCAAATTTATCCTCTTGAAAAGCTACAAATACAGGGCAATGATAGCAATGGCATTTTTGCTCAATTCATTTTTGGTTTTTGGCCAGGGTGCCATTACTCCCAATTGGGTAATGTATTCCATTTTAGGTGTTCTCATCGTCAGCGGACTCAGTGCCTTGGTAGGTCTGACCGGAAAGTTGATAGAGATGGAAGGCCAAAAACATGGCATACAATTGCAGCATGAAGGGTGGTTTACCAAACTCCTCAACCAGTTTACAGGAGAGACCAAGTCAAGTAATCACCACAAACTGAGCCGCGGCTTCGATATTTTGTTGAATGGTGGCATCTCAGACTACACCATTGTGGCCAGACCGGTGAGCAGGGTAGCACTCAAGCCACAGAATTTTGTGGGCATTTCTCCCATTCCCAAAGTAGTGGTAGAAGTTGGACAGAACGTAAAAGCTGGTGATGAAATTTACCACGACAAAAAACACCCTGAAATTAAATATACCAGTCCTGTAAGCGGCGAAATCCTGGAAGTAAGAAGGGGTGAAAAAAGAGCCATTTCCGAAATAGTAATTTTGGCCGATAAAGACCAGGTGTATAGAAAATTTTCGGTTCCCTCTGCAGATGCAGACAGGGCAGCCCTGGTTAACTTTTTGTGTGAGACCGGAGCATGGACCTGGATCAATGAGCGTCCGTTTGATATAGTTCCACATGTAGAAACCACACCCAAAAATATTTTCATCTCTACTTTTGACAGCGCACCGCTTGCACCAGACAACAATTTAGTGGTAGCGGGTCAGGAAGCTGATTTTCAGGGAGGGTTGAATGTGTTGGCACGACTTACCTCCGGTAAAGTTTACCTGGGTTTGGATGGCAGTAAAAAAACACAACTTTCCCCTGCATTCACAGCAGCAAGCAATGTTGAGATCCACTATTTCAGTGGCAAACACCCTGCAGGTAACGTTGGCGTACAGATCCACCACATAGCTCCTATCACTGGATCAGACAAGGTGTGGACAATGAATGTACAGGATGTGATTGCTTTAGGTAAGCTGTTTAGAACCGGCGAAGTCAACAGAAGAAGAGTGGTTGCCATCACCGGCAATGAAGTTAAAAAAGCGCAGTACGTTTCAACTTACTGCGGTGCCAGCATAGCAGAACTTACTCAGGACAATGTTCAGTCAGGCAATATCCGATTTGTTTCAGGAGATGTATTGTCGGGCAAGCAGGTAGCAGCAGATGGCTTTATGAACGAGGGTGATGATCAATTGACCGTTGTCACAGAAGGCGACTTCTATGAGCTTTTCGGATGGTTACTGCCCATCAGTCCAAGACCTTCGGTATCGGGCACCTATCCCAACCGCTTTTTCCCCAATATGAAATTTGATGCCAACACCAATACCCATGGCGACAAAAGGGCTTTTGTGGTTACGGGTCAGTACGAAGAAGTACTGCCAATGGACATTTATCCACAGCAATTGTTTAAAGCCATCCTTTCACAAGATGTTGAACAAATGGAAGGTCTGGGCATCAATGAACTTAGTGAAGAAGATGTAGCACTGTGTGAATTTGTATGTACTTCAAAACAACCCCTGCAACAGTTGTTGCGCGAAGGGTTGGATTACATGAGAACAGAAGCATAAACATTACGAAAGAACTTATAATACCTAATAAGAAATGGGATTATTACAATTTTTAAAGCGTATAGAGCCGGACAAGAAAAAGAATCCGCTGTTGCACACAGCCTACGATGCCTTTTTCACCTTTGCTTATACGCCCAACAGAGTCAACAAAGGAGGCGTTCACATCAGAGACGGCATGGATCTCAAGCGATTGATGGTACATGTGGTGTTGGCAATGCAACTTTGTTATTTATTTGGAACGTACAACATTGGTCACCAGCACTTTGTAGCAGCTGGTCAATACCTGGGCTTCCTGGATGGTTTTCACCTTAAGCTTGCCCACGGTCTCATCAAAATGTTGCCAATGTTTGTTGTTACCCACGTGGTAGGCCTTGGCATAGAATTTCTTTTTGCTGCCAAAAAAGGCCACGAAGTAGAAGAAGGTTTTCTGGTAACGGGAGCCTTGATTCCTTTGATCATGCCACCGGATTTGCCGTTGTGGATTTTGGCCATAGCAGTTGCATTTGCTGTGGTGTTTGGCAAAGAAGCCTTCGGAGGTACCGGTATGAATATCTGGAACATCGCTTTATTGACCAGGGTCTTTGTGTTTTTTGCCTATCCTGGTGAAATATCAGGAGATAGTTGCTGGGTTTCGGGATACGACAGCCTGGCAGCAGGTTCTACCGCAGAGTATGGATGGTGGCACACAGGTTTCTTCAATTCCATTTTTGGAGCCTTCGGATGGCCACAGTTTGCAGCTGCCAAAACCATGGTGGTTGATGGCTTTAGTGGAGCAACCCCATTGGCTCTTGCTTATCAGGGGGGCATGGAGGCTATTCAACAACATTATACCATGGACCAGATTTTCTGGGGAGGTATTCCGGGGTCTATTGGTGAAACCAATAAGCCATTTATTATTCTTGGTGCTTTATTCCTCATTTTCACAAGAGTTGCAAGCTGGAGAATCATGGCTGGAATGGTCTTAGGTGTGGGGGTTACCGGCATGTTGTTTAATGCCTGGGGCTTTAATGCTTTCATGATGGTGCCCTGGTACTATCATTATGTTTTGGGATCTTTTCTATTTGCCATGGCATTTATGGCAACGGATCCTGTTACTGCCAGCGGTACCAACAAAGGTAAATGGATATATGGCTTCTTTATAGGGGTTGTGGGTTTGGTAGTAAGAGTACTCAACCCTGCCTACCCTGAAGGCTGGATGCTGGCCATCTTATTTATGAATTCATTTGCACCACTCATCGATTACTTTATTGTTCAATCCAACATCAAAAAAAGAACAAGCCGTGTTTAGTAATAAATATATATTAATGTATACCCTGGTGATGGCACTGATTTCATCGGTATCCCTCGCCTTTGTAGTAAACGGCCTCAAGCCTATGCACGATCAAAATGAGGCAGTTTTTAAAAAGAAAGAAATTCTCAATTCCATCAAAGATCAGATTGGTATAAATCCAGCAACCCTTAGTCCGGCAGAAGTAAATAAAATCTTTTCCGAGAAGGTAGATAAAGTTGTCATTGATGCTACGGGTAAAAAAGTTGACGGCCTAGACGCTGAAACCATCGATATGGCTGCTGAAGAAAAGAAGCCAGAAAAGGATCGTCACTACCCACTGTTTATCTACAAAGCAGACAAAGGAAGTATTTATCTTATGTCTGTAAGAGGTAATGGACTTTGGGACAAGATATGGGGGACCATCGCAATTAAAGACGATTTTAATACCTTGGTAGGAGCATCTTTTGGACACATTGGAGAAACCCCGGGCTTAGGAGCAGAGATTAAAGACAATGCTAATTTTCCTAAATCATTTCATGATAAAAAGATATTTGAAAACGGGCAATATGTTTCTGTTAAAGTGGTGAAAGGCGGTGCTAAAAACCCTGAACATGAAGTCGACGCCATTTCAGGGGCCACCATAACATCAACAGGTGTTTCCAACATGCTGAATAAAGGCATCCAAATATATGTGCCTTATTTTGAATCATTAAAAAACAAAAAATAAATATTACTAATATGGCCGATGTAGTAGTATCACCCACTGAGGTAAAAGCTGAACCCTGGTTTGGCAAGAAAGAGCAAAAACTTATTAAAGACCCTTTGCACATTGACAATCCCATCACTGTACAAGTGTTAGGGGTTTGTTCGGCTCTTGCGGTTACCACTATGGTAAAACCGGCACTGATCATGGGTATTTCTGTGGCTCTGGTAACGGGCTTTTCAAACCTGGTAATTTCACTGATCAGAAATGGTATTCCAAAACAAATCAGAATGATTGTCCAATTGGTGGTCATTGCAGTTTTGGTTACGATTGTAGAACAGGTATTGAAAGCATTTTCTTATGACGTATGGAAACAACTTTCAGTTTTCATCGGACTGATTATTACCAATTGTATTGTAATGGGTCGATTGGAAGCATTTGCTATGAGCAACAAACCCTGGGCTTCATTTCTGGATGGCATAGGCAATGGACTGGGCTATGCCTGGATATTGGTAGCCATAGCCGCCATAAGGGAGTTCTTTGGCAGAGGGGCACTGCTAGGATACAAAATTCTGGGTGCAGGTCCTGAATTTTTAATCAATACCAAATCATCTGCATTGCTTAGTTGGTACCAACCTAATGGTATGATGGTACTTCCGGCATCTGCTATGTTTTTAATAGCAACCATTATTTGGATACAGCGATCAAAAGAAGCAAAACTGGTAGATATCTCTTAATTCAAAAGACAATACAGTTCAAAAATTTAAATTGAAAAAATGGAACTCTTAAATATATTTATAAAATCCGCTTTCATAGAAAACATGGTATTGGCCTACTTTATAGGCATGTGTTCGTTTTTGGCGGTTTCAAAGAGTGTTAAAACGGCCATTGGTCTCGGTGCAGCCGTGATTTTCGTACTGGCTATTACGGTACCTATCAACTGGGTAGTGAGCGAATTGGTTTTGGGACCCAATGGAATTTTCAAAACCGATTTGACATTTCTTAGATTTATTCTCTTTATTGCAAGTATTGCCGCTACCGTACAACTGGTAGAGATGGCGGTTGAAAAATTTTCTCCATCTCTTTACAATGCACTGGGTATCTTTCTTCCATTGATCACAGTAAACTGCGCCATTTTGGGAGCAGCATTGTTTATGGTCGCAAGAGAGTATGGATTTGCCGAATCAGTAGTATACGGTGTAGGCTCTGGTTTTGGTTGGTTCATTGCCATTGTTTTGATGGCAGCTATCAGAGAAAAGATGCGTTACAGCCAGGTGCCGGCTCCATTGCGTGGCCTTGGTATGGCATTCATACTTACTGCTTTTTTGGGCATTGCCTTCATGAGCCTTATGGGTATCAACCCTGCAACCTATTTTGCAAAACATTAAACTGAGTTAGGGATATGATTTTAATGATCGATATAATGTTTGTGCTTTGGGCCATCATTGCGTTTTCTGTTATTTTGCTGATTTTGGCATTTGGTCTTATCTATGCACAGAAAAAACTCGTTGCACAGGGTGATGTGAAAATCATCATCAATGGCGACGAATCAAAACCCATTTTGGTAAAACCGGGAAGCAGCCTGCTCAGCACTTTGTCGGGTGAGAAAATTTTCCTTCCCTCAGCCTGTGGTGGTGGTGGTACCTGCGCCATGTGTGAATGCCACGTTTACGAAGGAGGTGGGGATGTACTGCCCACTGAAATGAACCACCTCAACCGCAAAGAGGTGGCTGAAGGCAAACGTTTGGCTTGCCAGGTAAAAGTAAGGCAGGACATGAAAATCCACGTTCCCGAGGAAGTTTTTGGCATTAAAAAATGGGAGTGTGAGGTAATCTCAAATTACAACGTAGCCTCCTTTATCAAAGAATTTGTGGTGAAATTACCGGAAGGTGAAAGCCTTGAATTCCAATCCGGCGGCTACATCCAGATCGATGTTCCGGAAATCACCGTGGATTTCAAAAATATGGACATCACTGCCCACCCAAAATACCACGATGACCCTAAAAAGTTTCAGTCAGAGTGGGATAAATTCAAACTTTGGGATTTAAAAATGGTCAATGAAGAGCCTCAGTTCAGAGCCTATTCAATGGCCAACCACCCTGCAGAAGGCAACATCGTTAAATTGAACATTCGTATTGCCACCCCTCCTTTTGACAACAACACCAAAACGTGGATGAATGTCAATCCGGGTGTCTGCTCATCATACATCTTCAACCTTAAGCCAGGCGACAAATGTGTGGTTTCAGGCCCTTATGGTGAATTTTTCATCAAGCCTACGCAAAAAGAAATGGTTTATATCGGCGGTGGTGCCGGTATGGCTCCACTAAGATCCCATTTGTTCCACATGTTCCACACACTTAAAAACACTAATAGAAAAGTATCGTTCTGGTATGGTGGAAGAACAAAGAGGGAGTTGTTCTACATTGACGAGTTTCGTCAAATAGAAAGGGAATTCCCCAATTTTAAATTTTATGTAGCACTCGATAATCCACTTCCTGAAGACAACTGGCAGGTGAAGGAAAACATCGATGCTCCGGGAGATGGCTTCAAAGGCTTCATCATGCCTGTATTGTACGAGCAATACCTCAAAAACCATCCGGAACCGGAAGAAATTGAATATTACTTCTGTGGTCCGCCCATGATGAACCAGTCGGTAATCAAAACCCTGGATTCCCTGGGGGTACCTCCAGAAAACATAGCCTTCGACGATTTCGGAGGATAAATTTAAAGCTGGCAAAAGCCGGCTTTTTTTTTGACCTTTTTATGCCAACAAATACATCTTTTCACTGTTAATGTAGCAACAACAAATCAGGCATGAAAAGACTATTCCCACTCTTGTTTACCCTTGCATTTACGCTGAGCGCACAAATGGGCATTGCCCAGGTAATGGGTACCCTCGAAGGTAAGGCAACCGATGCCAACACAGGCATTCCCCTCATTGGCGTTTCCATTGCCATCGAAGGTACTTCCTACGGTGCCATTACAGATGTGGATGGTAGTTATTTTTTGCAGGTTCCGGTAGGCAGTTACAACATTGTTGCTACCTATATAGGATATGCAACCGTGACCAAGTACAATCAGGTAGTCACTTCAGGCAATATAGTTCAGTTGAGTTTTGTAATGAACGAAGCAGCAGTGGAATTGCAGGAAATCACCGTCACTGCCAATTCAGCAAAATCAGCTGCAGCCGGTGACATCGTCACCCCTTTATCGGTCCAGCGTTTGTCTACCCAGGAAATCAAGAGCAATCCGGGCGGCAACTTCGACATTAGCCGCGTAGTGCAAGCCCTGCCAGGTGTTGGTGGAACAGCCGGCAGTGTAGGAGGCTTTAGAAACGATATAGTGATCAGAGGCGGGGGACCCAATGAAAATGTTTATTACCTCGACGGCATTGAAATCCCTGTCATCAATCATTTTTCAACACAAGGCAGCGCCGGTGGACCAACCGGTATTTTAAATGTTTCTTTCATTGAAGATGTAAAACTGAGTTCTTCGGCCTTTGATGCAAGGTATGACAACGCCCTGGCCTCCGTATTTGAATTTGACCAGCGCGATGGCAACTCACAAGGCATGGAGGGAAATTTCAGGTTGAGTGCCACAGAAGCTGCACTAACGCTCGATGGGCCGCTATCCAAAAATTTAAATTACATTGTCTCTGCACGAAGATCCTACCTACAACTCCTTTTTGAAGCCCTCGATTTGCCGATCAGGCCCAATTACTGGGATTTTCAAACCAAACTTACCTGGCAGGCATCAGCACGCACTACTGTTTCATTTATTGGGGTAGGTGCCATCGATGAATTTTCTTTCAAGCCCGCCAAAGACGCAACCGCTGAAAATGTGTATATCCTCAACTCCAACCCATTGATCAATCAATGGAATTATACGGCGGGTGTGAGTGTAAAACACCTTATTTCCAATGGTTACATTACGGCTTCTCTCAGCAGAAATGATTATCAAAATCGCCTGGATAAATTTGAAGACAACATTGCCATGGACGAATCAGACCGAACCTTGAAGGTAGTGAGCAATGAAACAGAAAATAAGTTAAGGCTGACGGTGGATAAGTACATAAATGGTTGGAAATATGCTTTTGGCGGTGTGCTCCAACAGGTAGGGTTTACCAACGATTATTACAATCGCATCCGAAAGGAATTGCGAGACGCCAATGGCAACATCATCCAAAATGCCCTTGCTTTCAATTTCAACACCGATTTGCAATTTTGGAAATACGGATTTTTTGGGCAGCTTTCAAGATCGGTCTTGAATGACAAATTGGGACTGACCTTTGGCTTAAGAACCGATATGAACAGTTTTACCCAAAGTGGCAACCAGCCTTTACAAACACTATCACCTCGTTTTGCAGCCGGTTACCGAATCAATGACCAATGGAAAATAAATACCTCTGTTGGTAAATACTTTAAAATACCTATATATACGGTACTTGGTTTTCAAAATCAAGCAGGCGACTACGTCAACAAAAACAGCAAATACATTGCCTCGACCCATTATGTAGCGGGCGTAGAATATTTGCCCAAAGAAGATCTGCGTTTTACAGTAGAAGGCTTTTATAAAAAATATGACCGATACCCTGTCTCTCTGCTCACAGGCATCTCACTGGCCAACCAGGGTGGGGAATTCGGTGCTATTGGCAATGAAGCCATAACATCTACCGGAAAAGGCGAGGCATATGGCTTTGAAGTTTACGGTCAGCAAAAATTGACGGGCAGTCTGTTTGCTGTTGTATCATATACCTTTGTGCGGAGTAAATTTTCTGGTGTCAACGGCTTGTCAATCCCCTCAGCATGGGACAACAGGCACCTGGTTTCACTCATTTTGGGCAAAAAGCTCGGCCGGGGCTGGGAGTTGGGACTTAAATACAGATATGCAGGCGGGGCTCCCTACACGCCCTTTGATGCCACTTTGTCTCAGCAAAACTACCTGACACTTGGCACAGGTATCCTGGATTACAATCAACTCAATACGCTTCGATTGAAAGGCTTTAGCCAGTTTGACTTGAGGTTGGATAAAAAATGGAATTATCAGAAATGGACCCTCGATTTGTTTCTGGATGTGCAGAATTTGCTGGTGACTCAAAATCCAGCTTATCCTCAATATACCTTCCAACGCCTGGCAGACAACTCAGGGTTTGCCACTACCGATGGTCAGCCCTTACAGGAAAATGGCAGCAACGCAATACCCTTGATCCTGGTCAATGATGATGCCATTGCCACGCCTAGCATTGGCCTTATTGTGGAGTTTTAATCTTACTTGGCAAACCAGTCGATGCCATCGGCATAAGCCAGGTACCATCTCTTGCTGGTAAGTCTTACCTGTAGAACAACTGCAGCATTTAGTCCTTGCGGAAGTGGCAGCTTGAATGGATTGGGAGGATCAAGGGCCTGGATCATCATGGTGTTGGACAAAAGGCACAAAATTTTGGTACCTTCAAACTGAAAATCTCTCAAATCGGCAACGGATATCTGCTTTTTCATCTGACCGAAGTTGTCAAAGATTACAAATCCATTTTCTTTGCTTCCTACAACGAGTAGATTGGCTTTTTCTGCCATCTTAAACGGTTTGAATCCAGCCAATCCCAAATCATTGAACACATTGGTTTCCCTGAGGATCTCAAAAGATGAATTGATTTTATAAATGCGCTGCCACTGAATATCGTATATCCATATATTGTTGTCGTTGGATAGTGCTGCAGCTGCTACATTAAAAAACTTGCCTGAATCCTGCAATTTGATTTGTTCCACTTCAGTGAGGGTGTTGTCCAAAAACCGGATGATGCCAAAATCACCGTAAAAAACCAGGGCCTTTAATGGGTTGGAAACATCAATAGATGTGATTTGCCCCAGGCGGTTGTCGGCAAAACTGTATTTTTTTATACCATTCTCATCGTATAGGTGGATTTGATTTTTTTGATCCACTACCCAAATTCTGCCAAGGGCATCGGTCTCAAAAAATCGGACATTTTCCCGAATCCATCGCTTTGGGTCTTCAATATTGTTTGTATTTGGCTCCACCTGAGCGAAAATATTCACACAGGAAAAAAGAATAAAAAATAAGAGTAAGGGCATAAAGGCTTTATTGGGCATAATGTAAAATTTGTGGACCGTGCTGGTCAATGCGCATATAGGTATTAAAATGAAGCCAATCTCCCAAATAGTGTAGGGTAACAGAAGTAGGTGCCAGACCATAAGACATGGCGAAATGCCTGTGACCAAATACAAAGTGATCAATAGAGGGTTTTTGCTGTAAATAGCTTCGGGCAAATTTTACCAGCCATTCATTCTCCTTGTCTGCAATTTCTTTGATTTGGCTTTCACCCAAACGGCCTCTTTTTGAAATGGATTTCATCAACCAAAGGCCAAGATTGGGGTGTAGCCGATGAAATAGAAACTGACATACAGGATTGGAAAAGATAGATTTAATTACTTTGTAGCCCCTATCTCCGGGTCCAAGGCCATCTCCATGCGCAATGAAGTACGACTTTCCAAAAAATTCTCTTTCTACACCGGCCTTATATAAGTTGACCCCCAATTCCTTTTGAAAATACTCAAACATCCACATGTCGTGATTACCCGTGAACAGGTTGACTTCAATGCCTGCATCACAAAATTCAGCCAGCTTGCCCAAAAGTCGTGTATGACCCCTTGGTATGGCCGAACTATATTCAAACCAAAAATCGAAGACATCACCAACCAGGTACAATTGCGCACAGTCGTGTTTTATGGAATCCAGCCATGCCACGATTCTTTTTTCACGTATGGCTGAGGCTTCCGGAAAATCAAGTCCCAGATGAAAATCTGAGGCGAGGTAAATATGCTGCTTCGTCACGTAAAACCTTGATGCTTATTTTTGAGACTTACCTATGCCATTGAGTTTGTCAATCACAGCCTGCACCGTTTTTTTCTGCAGCTCAATTTCTGCTTTTTTAGTGTCCTGATCTTTGAGGTTTACTTCGATATTTTTTTCGTTTTCGGCAATTTTCATCCTTGCCTTTTCGATGTCGGAGTGGTAATCTTTGTTTTTGTTTTCTAGCTTAGAAAGTTCTTTTTCAAAGCCTTTCAGCTTCTTTTCTTCTTTCTCCAAATCTCTTTTCACCACATTCTTGCGGGCCATTACCCAAAAATCCCATAAGAAGGTTTCCACTCCCCTGTTTTGTGCACTGAAATCAGTAGCATTGCTGAATCCTGTTCCCAGATCCACCCACAGGTAAGTGGTAGACAAGCCATTTCCCTCCTCAAATTTCGCATAAAGCGTCAATGGAGTAGAGCCATTAATGAGGGTGACAACCACTTTTTCACTGACAAATTCTTTTGCCTTTTTGTTGTGGTTGACTTTGCCATATTCTTTTACGTATTCTTTCCACGTATCTTCGAGTAAGTCTTTGTCTGCCCCTTCAATTTCCACATAGTAGGCGTTTTGCGGGCCCAAACTCATGGTGGCTTTTTGCTGGTTGACTTTTTGCGCCATTACAGCTGAGCTGATTAAAAGAAGGACAAACAGCGTGTGATTTTTCATTTTTACAAGTTTTTAAAAAGTAAAGATACAAAATATAGGTCCAATGCCATTGGTAACCCTATTCAATATGACGAAAGAAGCAGCTTTTAGTAACAAAACCTATTCTACGTGGTTTAATAAGCACAGGTTCAACAATAGGTGAGGGCTTGTATAAAAAATCAACTATTTTTGAAGTGTAATTGACAAAGACCGAAATAAAATTTAATGAAATGAACACAGTTCTGAAAGAAGCTAAGCAACGTCTTGCCCAAAAAGGGTTCTTAGATATTGAGGTAGATCCCAATCTCGACCTCATAGCTGAAATTAAAAAACTCAAAGCGCAAAAAAATGCCATCATCCTGGCACACTACTACCAGGAATCTGAAATCCAGGATCTCGCAGATTACATAGGAGACAGCCTGGGATTGTCACAAACAGCGGCAGCTACCAATGCAGATATGATTGTATTTGCCGGCGTGCATTTTATGGCAGAGACCGCCAAAATGTTGAGTCCGCAAAAGAAGGTTGTTCTCCCCGATCTTAAGGCAGGATGTTCGCTGGCCGATTCGTGTCCGGCTCCCTTGTTTAAAAAATTCAAAGAAAAATACCCGGATCACGTAGTGGTAAGTTATATCAACTGCACGGCTGAACTAAAAACACTCACCGACATTTGCTGCACTTCGTCCAATGCCCTCGCTGTCATTGAAAGTATACCCAAAGATAAAGGCATCATCTTTGCACCTGATAAAAATTTGGGCGCCTGGCTGGTAAAAAAAACCGGCAGAGACATGGTTCTGTGGAATGGCGCCTGTATGGTACATGAAATTTTTTCTCACGAAAAAATTGTGAAATTGATGGAGCGCTACCCCGAAGCAAAATTTATCGCTCACCCCGAATGTGAGGCCCATATCTTAGAAAAAGCTGATTTCATAGGATCTACCAGCCAGCTATTGAAGTATACCAAAGAAAACGCAGCTTCCACCTTCATTGTGGCAACTGAATCGGGCATCCTCCACCAAATGGAATTGGCCTCACCTGCAAAAACATTTATTCCGGCACCTCCCAACAATACATGTGCATGCAACGACTGTCCGCACATGAAACGCAATACCCTTGAGAAGTTATACCTGGCCCTTAAATACGAATTGCCTGAAATCCAACTTGAAGATCGGGTAATCAAAGAAGGTCGCGCCTGTATTGACCGCATGTTGGAAATCAGCGAAAAAGCGGGATTTAAAGCTTAATGGGTACCTGGCTACGGTCATGGAAGCAATCACGCCTCTCATTGGCCATCATTGCTGTATATGCATTTTTGGGCATGTTCAATGCAATAATAGCCAATGACCAGCCACTTTTGGCCAAGACACAAAATTCGTGGGTCTTTCCGGCTTTTCAAGACTTATTATTTGATTGGGGGCTTGCCGATCATGAGGCTTTGACCAATCAGGAACAACCTTTTCAAACTGCCATTTACCCTCCCATCCGATACAAAGCAGGCACCCTGGATGCCCAATATGCTTCATTTTTGTCTCCGCTCCAGGGTATAGCGGGCGGCCACTATCTGGGTACCGACCAACTGGGCAGGGATGTAGCCGCTGGTGTGGTAAGGGGCTGCTACACCTCCTTTAGAATAGGTTTGCTTGCAACATTGCTTTGTGCCATTTTGGGCGTTTCCCTCGGGCTTTTTATGGGCTATTTTGGTAATAATGGAATTCAGGTCAATTTGTCGCAGTGCGTTTTTATTGGGGTCTGGTTGTTTTTTTCAATATATTTTATGGTTTATCCCCCTCATTTAGGGGGATGGTTGTTGCTGTTTGCTATTTTATTTTGGTTGGCAACCTTGATTGCCATCCTGATTCTGTTGCAAAGAGCAGGTAAAACCAACATTGGCTTCCCTTTAGATGCTCTGTTGAACAGAATAATAGCCCTTAGACGGTCAATTCCTACGCTCATTTTGCTTTTGGTCCTATTTCCACTATTTGCAAAACCAGAGGTCAACAATGTCATCCTGGTGATATTAATCCTTGGTTGGACCAGCTTTGCCCGTCATGCAAGGGCGGAGACCTTGAGTGTCAAAGAAAGAGATTACGTGACTGCAGCCCGGATCATGGGTTCTGGTCACCTGGCAATCTTATACAGGCACATCTTACCCAACATTCTTCCCACATTACTTTTGTTAGGGGCCATGAACTTTGCGGGCAATGTATTGCTGGAATCCACCCTTTCTTTTTTAGGTATGGGGCTTCCACCAGAAGAGGTAAGTTGGGGCTCGTTGCTGAGTGAGGGTCGAAAAAATCCCTATGCCTGGTGGTTGGTAGTCTTTCCGGGCTTTGTCTTGTTTGTTCTCGTATTTACCATCAACCAACTTACCTATCAATATTTGGAGAAAGATGCCTAATTTGTGCCACACTACCAATGGTTAAACTTTTAAACACAGCTGATTTACATTGACGCTTAAAAAACTTGCCGGAGAAACGGCGATTTATGGATTGAGTCATATTATGCCCAGGGTGCTCAACTTTCTGGTCATGACTGTTTACATGACTTACCGATTCAATAACCCGGCAGATTTCGGTATTTTTTCAGAACTCTACTCCTACGCCACCATCATTTTGTCGCTCATGGTGTTCAGAATGGATACAGCCTATTTCCGCTTTGCCAGCAGAGATGGCGAGGCCAAAGGAGGCATGGTGTACGAAACTACATTTGCCATCATGGCCATCATCTCTACTGTAATGGTTGTATTGATGTTGGCGGCAAGTCAAAGCATTGCAGCTTTTCTGGGTTACCCGCAAGATGCCCATTATGTACAATGGTTTGCCTGGATCCTTGCCCTGGATGCATATACTACGCTGGTTTATGCCAGATTTCGACTGGAGGGAAGACCGTTTCGATTTTTGATGTTTAGGGTTGCCAATGTACTCTTCACTGTATTTTTTGTACTTTTTTTTCTGGAGTTGCTGCCGCGTTTGTGGCCTTCAATGATGAAGGCCGTTGGCCAATGGACCGGCATCAACAAAGAACTGGACTATGTGTTTTTGAGCAACCTTCTGGCCAGTCTTCTCGTTTTTCTGGCCATGGTTCCCGAGATGTTGAAGATGAGACTTGCAGTTAACCGGGGTCTGGTCAAAGATATTCTGAAGTATTCGTGGCCACTTGTCATCATCATAGTGGCAGGCAACATCAATCAAAACATTGCTGTGCCTCTGCAGCAGTTTTTGTTGGAGGGCAGCATTGAAAGCAAAAAAGCCATCAGTGGCATTTACAGTGCCGGTGCAAAGCTGGCCATCTTGCTCAGCTTGTTTACCACAGCCTTTAACTACGCTGCTGAACCGTTTTTTTTCAACCAGGCAGCCAAAGATAAAAAATACGAAATCAATGGTGTCATTGCCAAGGCTTTTACCATTTTTTCGGCGCTGGTCATCCTGGGCACCTACTTTTATATTGACCTTGTTTTGCTGATGATAGGGCAAAATTACAGGGGTGGGGTGGCCGTGGTGCCCGTGCTTTTGTATTCTTACCTTTTTTTGGGCCTGTACTATAATTTTTCAATCTGGTACAAGCTGGCAGATAAGACCCTGTATGGTGCATACATTGCCATGGGAGGAGTTGTAGTGACCCTCATAGCCAGTTGGATTCTGGTGCCTGCTACCGGCATGATGGGTTCTGCCTGGGCATCATTGGCATGTTTTGTGTACATGGCAGTGAGTGGCTATTGGCAGGGCCAGCGACACTTTCCCATTGCTTATCCAACAAAAGATTTGATAAAGTATGCTTTGATGACTGCCTTATTCCTCATCATGGCTTGGGAAGTGAGAAATTGGGTGTCTGATATCTGGATACGCATGACAATCAACACCGTTTTTTTGGCTGGATTTATAGGGTATATCCTTATCTTTGAGAAAGCATTTATCCGACAATACATTTATAAAGCAAAAGTTTAAAGTTGTGAAATATACCATCAACGATCAATTGGAAATTCCTGCAGAAGAATTGCTTGCAGGCACGATCATCCACAAACAAGGTGATGAGTACAGGTTTTTGTACAATGAAAAATTGTACGATATAAGGGTCATGGACTATGATGCTGAACACAAGACCTATCAGGTCAAAGTCAATGGCTATCGATTGAAGATCCAGCGTTCAGATAAGATCGATCAATTGATTCAAAAACTGGGCTTCAACCAACCACCCAAAGTTGCCCTCAAACAAGTACTCGCTCCTATGCCGGGACTGGTAAAAGAAGTATACATCAAAGTAGGCGATGAGGTACATACAGGAGACAACCTGTTTATACTTGAGGCCATGAAAATGGAAAACATCATCAAGGCAGCAGGCGATGGTGTCATTACTTCCATTGCTGTCAAGCAAGGCGACAAAGTGGAGAAAAACGGATTATTAGCCAAATTGTAATAATTATATGAACAAGATATTATTTGCCCTGATCGCTGTGATCATGATGGGCCTCACATCATGTGAAAACACAGAAAAAAAAGAAGTGCAGACCCTTTTTCAATCCGTAATGGAAGTACACGATGGGGTTATGCCCAAAATGGATGCCATTCACGAAGCCAGAAAGGCGCTGAAGGACAAAATGAACACACCGGATTCAACTGAGGTTTCGGCCTTGCTTGAAAAGTTGAGTAGTGCAGATGAAGCCATGATGGTGTGGATGGAAGAGTTTAATTCTTCTTTTGAAACCATGCCCATTCAGGAACAAAAAAAATACCTGGAATCAGAAATGCAACGCATTACCAAAGTCAAAGATTTGATGTTGGGTGCAATTGATGAATCACAAAAATGGATCAACGCTCATGAAAACACTGTCGCTAAGTAAGTTCTTTTTAGGGTGTGCTTTGCTTGCCTCTTCTTGCAAACCGGCACACGATTCAAAATTGCCTGTGTTGGGCAATCCGGTTACTGAGCAGGGAGTCACCAGGGAGCACACCATCAGGCCTTTTCAATACCTGAGTCAGGATAGCACCGTTGTGACCAACGACAGCCTTGCCAATGGTATTTACATTGCTGATTTTTTCTTCACCAGCTGCCCTTCGATTTGCCCCAGAGTAATGAAACAAATGCTTCGACTCCACGATGAATTTAAAAATGTAAAAGGGGTTAAGCTGGTTTCTTTTACCCTTGATCCCAAAAGGGATACCGTAGGCAAGTTGTCAATGTATGCCGAAAATTTGGGCGTAAGCCCCAACAAGTGGTTGTTTTTAACCGGAGATAAAGATTTTACCCTCGACCTGGCAGACGATTTTTTTGTTGCCGCCCTTGAAGACCCTTCGGCTCCCGGTGGTTTTGATCACAGTGGCAAGATCATTTTGGTTGATAAAAAAGGCAGGGTAAGGTCATTTTGTGAAGGCACCGACGCCACTACCATTCCCGATTTTATTAAAGATGTTTACACTCTGCTGGATGAAGATAAAAAGTAAGCTATTACTTTTTGCCTTGGGCCTGCTCAGCATTTCTTCATGTGATGATACTTATAGTCAGGGCCAAAGAATATACACGGCGTTGTGCGCCAATTGTCATATGGACGATGGCAGTGGACTCAACCAACTCATACCACGCCTCAAAGGCAGTTTGTATCTCACCGGCCAAAAGCAGGGTCTCGTATGTGTCATTCGCCAGGGTTTTCGGGCCGATAGCTTGGGCCTTACTTTAAAATACATGCCAGCCCATCCAAAGATGACCGATGTGGAAATGACCAATCTGGTTAACTATTTAAGTAGGAGTTTTGGAAACTCTAAATATTTTAAACTTGAAGATATCAGAAATATTAATTGTATTAATTAGAAAATATTAATTTTATGGGGTTAGAGTTATTGCCAGCAGATATATTGAAATTGTATGAAGTTCATGAATGGAAACATGCCAGTGCAATTTTAGCTTCAGATTTTCCAGAGGAGTATGCCGATATAATTGGACTACTGCAACAGTTTAGATTAAATAAAACTGATATTTTATCACCTGGTGGAAGAAAAAGTAATATAAGTAGTAAAATTGATGGGTTTTTATATAAGAGAGGGTGGAAAGAAAAAAAATTTGATACTAAAATTTTAGTAGATAGCCTTTATTCTGAAAGCCCAACTCATAAAATTGATTGTTATAAAAATAGAGTAGCTCTTGAAATTGAATGGAACAATAAAGATCCCTTTTTTGATAGAGATTTAAACAATTTTAGATTGTTATTTGATCTTAGGGTAATTAGTGTAGGTATAATAATAACAAGATCAGATGAATTACAACAAATATTTGATAAATTAAATAAAGGTGATTCTTATGGGGCTTCAACAACTCATATGAGTAAATTGTTGCCTAGAATAAATGGTGGAGGTGGGGCTGGGTGCCCTATTCTTGTTTTCGGAATAACTAAAAAACTGTATGATGAGAATGCTTAATTTATATGATTTTAAATCAACCGTTGCGAAAGATTTTGTTAATTCTATAAAAGACAAAAGTTATAAAACAATTCTAGCTGATCCCCCTTGGAGGTTTCAAAATCGAACAGGCAAAATGGCTCCTGAACACAAGCGCCTTAACAGGTATCCTACGCTTGATCTAAGTGAAATTAAAGAAATACCTGTCCATTTGGTAGCAGCAAAAAATGCACATTTATATTTATGGGTTCCAAATGCTTTACTTAAAGAAGGACTAGAAGTTATGGAAGCTTGGGGCTTTGAATATAAAACTAATATAATTTGGCATAAAATAAGAAAAGATGGCGGGCCAGATGGAAGAGGAGTTGGATTCTATTTTCGAAATACAACTGAAATTGTTCTATTTGGAACAAGAGGCAGCTTAAGAACATTAGATCCGGGAAGAAGTCAGGTTAACATTTTAAAGACCAGAAAGCAAGAGCATTCTAGGAAACCTGATGAAATGTATGATTTAATAGAACGATGTAGTTCTGGACCATATTTAGAATTGTTTGCTAGAGGTGCCAGACCTAATTGGGATGTATTTGGTAACCAAGCTGATGAATCATATGCCCCAGATTGGGAAACTTATCAATTCAATAGCAAGTCTGCTAAATAAAAAAGCTGCCCCCGGGGAACGGAGGCAGCAAAAAAGAGTTTTGGTTATTACGTCTTATCGAGGATTCGACGTAAGCAATTGTTACTTGAGGCCGATCATCACTTTGGTAGCTGCGTAGTCACCACTTTCAATTTGGTAATACATTACACCACTATAATCCAGGGCAGACATGTTGACTGTGAAAGTGTTGAGACCTTTTTGTCCCGCTTTACTTTCTTTCATCAATTGTCGGCCAGTGACGTCAAAGACTGTCAATACCGCTTCCTGAGATTGGGGAAGATAGAAGCTAATGGTAGTTACATCTTTGAATGGGTTTGGCTCGTTTTGATAAATTTCAAATCCATCTGGAGTGTCTTTTGCCAATTGTCTGAAAACTAGCTGTACGCTTTGTCCTTCCAGTTCTTCACCGGTATAAGCTATGCCTTCCATGGCTTGTTCATTGACAAAAAGCATGTCAGAAATTTTACCTGACCTAAGGGCTGTTACATCGAGGGTGATCAATTGAGCATTGCTCACACCATCGGCTGCATTCCAGCTCACAAGGGTAGTGCCATTGGTTTTGCCATAGTAAAACTCATCCGCACTTACCATATCAAACAATACCTCATTGATGGTCAAGCCCTCGGCCTGGATGGCCATCTGGAGTGCTTTGATGTTAAAGTCTTTTACAGGTATGTGTAATTGGTAAGTATTTCCTTTTACTACATCCATTTCTTCAACCATCAGATTGAGCTGTTTACCGCTTCTGTTTTCTGCAGGTGTTGCAGAAGCATTGGCTATGGCATTGTTGTTGACATCTCCGATTTTGATACCTTTGAAATCCTGACCGCTGACGGGTTTATCCAATTGATTAACTTCAACGCTCTCATCCAATGGCCATGGGCTCAGTGGGTTGGCAATTGGTGCTTTGGCATCCAGGAACCTCCAGCTTTGGTTGTTGATGAAGTTGGGCAGTATACCCAAAATTACTTTTCTCAACTCCACAAGGTCGGCCGCTGAAATTTTAGTGTCTCCGTTTACGTCTGCAGCGATGATGTTTTCTGCTGTGGTAAACTTGTTGGCACCCAGGATGTGACGTTGGATCAACACAAGGTCAAGCGTACTCAAACCGTTGAGCGGATCGTCATTTTTGCTCGCTGAAATTTTATAGTCGATGTACATTGGATTGTTGGGGAACATATAATTGCCCGTGCCATCTGTCTTCAATGTTTTGGCGATGGTGTTGGAAGCTCCGCTCAGACTAATCACTGCCTGGTTGATACCCTGATCCACAAATTTAAGGTTACCCGAAATAGGTGCAGATAAGCTTCCTCCGCAAGCTCCCTGGTTGTCGAGCAAGCTCAGTGTTACGTGGCAATAATCGAAATTGAATTTTTCGTCCCAAACCGTCATCTCTACTTCTGCCTGAGGCAGGTCATCACAATTGAAAATCTTTGATGAACTCTTGGAAGCAGGTACCCACCTCTGTGCGTCGCCGGCGTTGAATTCTGCTACAGTAGCATTTTCTCCTTTGCCTTTGAAGTAATGTTCTACATTGATTTTAGACAAAACAGGGTGTGCCTGATCAAATGTAAACAACAGGTTTCTGGATTGTGTACAGTTGTCGAAACTTCCCTTGTCGAAATCTCTGGCCCATAACTCTACCTGGCCATTGACCATGAGGGCAGAACTTAAACTCAAACAGTATGGAGTAGGTTTCTTTTTATCAACCACCATGAAAGTAGAACTGCAAGCGGTAAGGTTACCACAGCCATCACTTACTTTCCACTGGATCTTATGATTGCTCATACTTCCTGTGATGTCTTCAGGGATGGTAATGGATACCTGTTGTCCTGATGAAGTAGGTGACAAATACTTGTCTTTAATGCCATTGGCATTGCTATCGTTGTTGAATGAATTGTCGGTTGGTGACAAATAACTTGAGTATTCGTAATCGGTTATACCATCTCCCCAGAGATCCACCAATACGATCCACTTCAGCCATTTGCTGGCACAGTCTCCGTTGTCATCGGCTACATTGGTGAGCACAAGGTTTTTCAATTCACACTTGTTGCCATCATTGTCAGCGTCTGCGTTGTCGTTTACTTCAAACATTTCGTCTTTACAGGTCAATACCGGTGCTTCGTCGTCCAAAACTTTGATCACCTGGGTGCATGTCCAGATACCCCCGGTTTGCGGGTTGTTGGGCTGGTAGGTACACCAATCGATGATGGTAAACTTGTTTAATATTTTCATGCAAGCACCATCTTCTACGTAAAAGGTGTCGCTCTGCAGTGAATGTCCAAGCAAATTACATGCGCCGCCCGTATAGACTGGCTTGGGTTCAGCAGGTAAGTTTTTACAATCTGTAGTAATGTCTGGCGGACATGTTACATATACTGTAGCCGGAGGCGTTGGTTTTACATAGATGCTCTGGAAACAATAGATTTCCGGATGTCCTTTTACCCACCATTTTCTGCGTACTGATCCGGATCCACAGCTGGTAAGGTTTGTATTGTCTGAATATTCTACTTCCCCTGCTGCGCAAGTATAAAAGGAGGTAGCCCTGCCTGTGATATCGAGGTTTTTATAATCCTGATCACACTCCAGCGTAATGTCTTTCGGACAGTACAAGGTAGGTGCAAGCTTGTCTTCAACCCTTACATATGACCAGGTTTCATTGTAGTTGTCGCCGGCAGAACCAAAAACACCATTCATGTCTCCGTCATCCCATACACGCAACCATACTTTTACATTTCCGAATGGTACTCCGTTTTCTACACCGGTAAGATCGGCACAACAGAATTTTACAAAAGCACCATTGTCTGGATCATAATCGTCGTGATTGGGATCTGAAGACCCGTCGTGTGAATGCCCATCGGCATTGTAGGTATCGTTTCCTTTGAATCCACAAACGTCTTCATCTCTTCTCAATTCCAGTTTTACACCGGTACAACCATCGTGTGAACCATTGTCAATGCTGGCTGCATAGATTTTTGCTATTCCTTTCCCATCACCTCCATTGGTCAATGACACCACAACAAATTCTTTGCTGATGGCCACAGGTGATGTAAGGTCCCTCACAGATACGGTAATGGTATCTATGCCGGTATTGTCGCAGCAGTCAACGGCTTTATAATAGAATTTATGATCTCCTTTTGGAACATTCAATGCCAGCCAGCTTTTGCTTGCCTGGTGGTAAACAATTTGTGTTCCAAGAGGTCCACCCTCTACTCTGTAATCAACAGTAGATGAGCAGTTGTCGTGCAAGGTCACTGGATCTGGAAATGATACATTGGCTGTACAACCCCATGGGTCGGTACTTACCGTGAGATCATTGGCTATTACGGTAGGAGGCTTATTGTCTGTAGCTTTGATGATTTGTACAAAGTTGACGGTTTCTCCCGAACACCAATCCAATACGGTCCATGTTCTAATTACTTTACGACTATCAAGACAAGTTTGTCCGCAAGCAAGAATTTCTGCATCCGTTTTAGCAGCAGCCAGATTGCATGGTCCATCATTGGATATGATAGCACCATGCACGGTAGGCCATGCATAAGTTCTTGCTACAGCCTCCCCTAGTGTTGGTTTCAAATAATTGATAATGTCCTGCATTCCGGTTTTAGCCCCACAAGTCAATTGAACCAGTGGTGCAGGTGGTGTAACATCGGCAAGTGTAACAGGTGCTAAATAGAAATAAGACACACAAGGTGGTGATGTATTTCCATAAATGTCTTTGTACACATAAGTACGCTGCAATACCTTACCCTGACATCCGTTGTCAATCAGTTTTTCGGTTTCAATGATGGTGTAACTTGAGCAGTTTTCATGTACCTCTGGTGTAGGTACAAATACGGTGCCTTTCTGAATGCCTTCCAGGTCGCTGCACAGGAAGTGACAATCAGGGTCATCATTGCCCAATGCACATGGACAATTTTCTACAATGGGAGGAAGTTTGTCCTCCACGGTAATGTTACCCCAACAGCTATTGCCATTGGTGGTGTTGGTCACGGTCACCGTATGAAAGCCCGGACGGGTCACAATGGTACCGATAACATTGGAGATCTTCACCGAGAATACACTCCAGGGCTGACTGTACGTGCCCTCGAGGATCATGTCTGGTGTGATCTCTGCTTCACAATCGGCATCCAGTGATACCTGAACCAGGTCATTACACGCGATGGCGCCGTTTTGTTGGGAATAGCCTATAAGGCTGTAGAAAAGGAGAAATGTGAGTATAATCGGCTTGGGATACCGCCACACAATTCTACCAAAGGAAAATTGAGTTAATTTTTCCATGGTTAAAAGTTTTGGTTATTAAAAAAAGTTAATAGCCAGCACACCATGTGCTGCGTTCAGAATTAAGAAGGGAAATATTTAAGCAGATTATGCTGCAAATATAGAGCGGTTCAAAGCGTAGTGTAAAATTTTATTGTGGGTAATTTTTGAATTTTTTTTTTACTGATAAATAAAATTAATGATATGACCTTGTTTTTAATGCATCTCATGTTAAGCTCGTCAAAGCGTTTTTACTGGACAGGAGTCATGATTTTGTGATTATGCCGATTAAAGTCTACCCCTTTTTTTGATAGATTTTGAAATTTGACGCGTCCACCTGTTTGCATTATGATTTTTGGAAACTGATTTTATACAAGATTTTCATGCAGCAATTCCTGTATTCTGTCTAGTGCTTCGTCCAGTTGAGAAATGGGGGCAAGAAATACCAATCTAAAATGATGATCATCATGGTGATTAAAACCTTTGCCCGGCACCAACAAAACATTTTTCTTCACAAGCAATTGTAATACAAAATCCTGGTCATTTATAAATCGGTATACTTTCTTGTCTACAGATGGAAATACATACATAGCTCCTCCCGGAACAGCACAAGATAAACCTTGCATTGAATTGAGGCGCTCAACTACCATATTTTTCTGTTCAAAAAGTCGTCCTCCAGGTCTTACCGCATTTCTAATCTGTTCAAAGTTTTGCAAAGCAACCGGTATTGCCGCCTGGGCAAGGGCATTGCTGCACAACCTCATGGATGCAAGTAACTGAAGTCCATCCATAAAATCCGACGCCTCTTTTTTAAGCCCGCTCATGATTAACCAACCTGCGCGATACCCGGCAGCGAAGTGGTTTTTGGATATGCCGCCATAAGTGAGAAAAAGGGTTTGTGTGCCCAGGCTTGCACAAGACACATGTTTCCTTTCGTCAAACAAAACATGATCATAAATTTCATCGCTGCACAACACCAGCTTAAACTCTTCTGCAATAGCCACCAGTTGATTCAGGCAATCCAACGAATAAACAGCACCCGTTGGATTGTTTGGGTTGATGACCACCAATGCTTTGGTACGCGTATTTATCTTTTTTCTTATTTGATCCAGGTCTGGTTGCCATCCATTTTCTTCAATACATGGATAATGCACAGCTACGCCACCTGCCAGATTGATAGCTGCTGTCCAGAGTGGATAATCTGGTGCAGGTACCAGCACTTCGTCACCGGGGTTGAGCAGGGCCTGCATCGACATAAGAATGAGTTCACTTACACCATTGCCTATAACCACATGGTTAAGATCGGCATCCCAAATGCCCATTTGGTTGGCATATTGAACTATGGCTTCACGGGCATTTTTATTTCCCAACTGGTGGGTATAACCGCCAGATCTGGTTATGGCTTTTGCCAATTCTTCTCTTAATTCCACTGGAACTTCCAGGCCAAATGCAGCTGGGTTGCCTATATTAAGTGGGATGATTTCATGGCCGGCCGCCTCCATTTCCAGGGCTTTGAGGTAAATAGGACCACGAATGTCATAATGTACAAGTTCCAGTCTTTGGCTGCTTTGCCAGTGCATAGGCTTCATTTGGTGCAAATATCCGAAAATGGCCAACAATAAGCCACATCCCACTTAGAAAATGGATGTATTCGCAATTGAAAAATTAATATCTTTACCTTCCCTAATCAAAACACCACATTTATGACCGACATAGAAATTGCAAGGCAAATCAAGCTTAAGCACATCAATGATATTGCCAGCCAGCTGGGCATCGACGCTGAAAAGTTGTTCCATTACGGTAAATACAAGGCTAAACTGCCCATCGACCTGATCGATGAAGAAAAAATTAAAAAAGCAAACCTTGTCTTGGTCACTGCCATGTCGCCCACCCCCGCAGGTGAGGGCAAGACAACGGTAAGCATCGGCCTTTCCCAGGGCCTGAATCGCATAGGAAAAAAGACCTGTGTGGTGCTGAGAGAGCCTTCGTTGGGACCCGTATTTGGCATCAAAGGTGGAGCTACCGGAGGTGGATATTCCCAGGTTTTGCCTATGGAAGATATCAACCTACACTTTACAGGCGACATCCATGCCGTAGAAAGGGCACACAACCTGCTGGCAGCTTTGATAGACAACAATCTTCAAAGCAAAAAACGTTCACTCAATCTCGACCCACGACAGATTTATTTTAAGCGGGTGATGGATATGAATGACCGGTCACTGCGTAAGATTGTCGTAGGCATGGGCGGCACAGGCAATGGTATACCCCGCGAGACGGGCTTTGATATTACGGTTGCTTCAGAAGTGATGGCCATCCTTTGCCTGTCCAATAGCATCAAAGACCTGAAACAACGATTGGGCAATATCTTTGTGGGCTATACCATGGACCAGCAGCCGGTTTATGCCCGGGATCTCAAAGCCCAGGGAGCCATGGCAGCCTTGCTGAAAGATGCATTGCAACCCAATCTGGTGCAAACGCTCGAAGGGTATCCGGCCATCATCCATGGCGGTCCATTTGCCAATATTGCGCAGGGTACCAATACCGTTATTGCAACAAAGACTGGTCTGTCGCTTGCTGATTGGGTAGTTACTGAAGCCGGTTTCGGTTCTGATCTTGGAGCTGAAAAATTTATGGACATCAAATGCCAAAGCTCAGGGCTGGCACCAAAAGTAATTGTTCTGGTGGCCACAATCAGGGCCATCAAATACCACGGAGGTTGCGATCTAAAGGACATCAAGGAAGAAAACCTTGCGGCCCTAGAAAAGGGCTTTGTCAACCTGGAAAAACACATTGAAAACGCTTCTCTCTACGGACTGCCAGCTGTGGTTGCCATCAACCAGTTTGCTACCGATACTGAAGCGGAACTAGCCTTATTGCAAAAATTATGCGCTGCCAAGGGCGCCAATGCCTGTGTGGCCAATGTATGGGGTAAAGGGGGAGAAGGTGCCGAAAATCTAGCCAGGGTAGTGGTAGAAACGGTTGAAAAGGCGGGTGGTCAATTTAAACCACTTTACAGCTGGACACAGCCAATGAAAGAAAAAATAGAGACCATTGCAACAAAGGTTTATGGTGCTGCCAAGGTTGAATATTCTCCCCAGGCACAATTGCAACTCAGAAGGATATCTAAGCTGGGCCTGGATGGTGCTGCGGTTTGTATTGCCAAGACCCAAAAATCATTGTCAGACAATCCGGATGTCATTGGCAGACCCAATGGTTTTACCATATCCGTAAGGGACATTGAAATTGCTGCAGGTGCCAATTTTGTGGTGCCCATTACAGGTGAAATGATGCGCATGCCGGGTTTACCCGAAGTACCATCATCTGAGGCCATTGACATTGATGATGAAGGCAATATTTCAGGCTTGTTTTAAGGTTTAAACTGAGGTACATGCAGCACCTCGGCTACATCCAGGAGTAAATCCGGAAATTGGCGGGGGCTGATAATGTCACCAGGCAGGAAGGAATTGATGCGTTGGTATTTTCCATCTTCATGGACAAAACATTCGATGAGTTTTTCTTCGGGCATGACGATCCAGTATTCACCTACACCACATTCCTCATAGACGCTGTACTTATCCTGTAAGTCTTTTTTACGGGTATGGGGAGAAAGGATTTCTATAATCCAGTCTGGTGACCCAAATACACCGGTGTCTTCTATAAGCCACGTATTACAAATGACGCATATATCAGGCTGCACTACTGTATTGGATTTTTCCCTCTTTCTATTCTCTACCGGAAGGATGATATCAGTAGGAGCCATAAACACCTGGCAGGGCTTATGGACAAAATAATTGGCAATCAACCGATAAAGATTGCCTTCAATAACCTGATGGCTTGGCCGGGGAGCGGGGCTCATTCTAAATAGTTTGCCCCGGATCAATTCTACCATTTCCTCAAATTCAAATTTAAGGTAGTCTTCGTAGGTGTAATAACCACTGTAATATGCTTCCAGTGGGTCATGGACTTCGGTGTCCAGGTCTTTTTGAGTAGGGTATTCCATCAACGTTTTAATTTGCAAAGATACTGGGATTTTGAACTACTAATCAAGTCCAATGCCTGGATGATAAAACATACAGCTTGTATAAAAACAATTAAAATTTTGAATTATCCTAAAAATCGAAAGAAGATTTTACCATAGCCTTGGAACCATTTGCTGCACCAAATTATTAATAATAAGATATTCATTTACAAAATTTTATTATATTTGTAATAATAGCTTTAATTAAGAAATGCCTACCGGTCAGGTCATAAATGAAACAGAATTAGCAGAGGTAAGGAAAGCCTTTGATCACCTCATGCAGAGCATGAAGTCGAAAATCAACGACGAAGATCCTGCCAATCTGGAAAAGGCGTACGCAATGGCCGTTGAAGCCCACAAATACCAGCGCAGAAAGACAGGTGAACCCTATATTTTTCACCCCATAGAAGTTGCCAGAATTTGTTTTGAAGAGATCGGTCTGGGACCTACTGCTGTCATTTGTGCTTTGTTGCACGATGTGGTAGAAGATACCGACATGACACTTGAGGATATACGTCTGGCTTTTGGCGATAAGATATCATCCATTGTAGATGGCCTCACCAAATTGGACGGTAGCTACAACGACACCGAGAGTCCGCAGGCAGAAAACTTTAAAAAAGTATTGAGTACACTGGTGCTGGATGTAAGGGTGGTGCTCATCAAAATGGCAGACCGACTTCATAACTTGCGTACCATACATGGCCAACCCATCCATAAGCAGTTGAAAATAGCGGCAGAAACAAGTTATATTTATGTGCCTCTCGCTCACCGTTTGGGGCTTTACAAGGTGAAAACAGAATTTCAGGACATCTGTCTGCGGATTTCAGAGCCAGAGGTATACAATGAGATTCAGCGCAAACTGGAACATTCACAGGCAGACAGGAACAAATACATCAATGAGTTCATTGACCCGCTCAAGCACGGACTCGAAGAGCTTGAAGTAAAATACCGTGTGACAGGCAGGCCCAAGGCTATTTCTTCCATCTACGAAAAGATCAAAAAGAAGGGAGTAGAATTTGAGGAAATCTATGACTTGTTTGCTGTGAGAATCATTGTAGATGTACCCGTTAATAAAGAAAAAAGTACGTGCTGGCAGGTGTATTCTGTTATTACAGACGTTTATAAGCCCATACCCGAAAGATTAAAAGACTGGGTGACCACACCCAAAAGCAATGGTTACGAATCGCTGCACACTACTGTCATTGGTCCCAAAGGAAGATTTGTAGAAGTTCAGATCCGTTCCGAACGAATGGATGAAATTGCAGAGAAGGGATTTGCTGCGCACTGGAAGTACAAAGGAGTAAAATCGCAGGAAAGCGTTTATGATTCATGGCTCGACAATGTAAGGGATATTCTGGATACACAGCATTCCAATGCCCTTGAGTTTCTCAATGATTTTAAGACCAACCTCTTCAGCGAAGAAGTTTATGTGTTTACACCCAAAGGGGATATGAAGATCCTGCCTATGGGTGCAACCGCCCTTGATTTTGCCTTCGACATCCACACCGAGTTGGGATATAGGGCTACTGCCATTAAGGTCAACAACAAGCTGGTGCCTATGGGTTATAAACTCAACAATGGTGACCAGATCCAAATTACCACCAGCAAAAATCAAAAGCCAACCGAAGAATGGCTCAAGATGGTGGTAACCGGCAAGGCACGAAGCAAAATCAGATCCTCTATGAAAGAGGAAATGAAAAAGAGGGGCGAATATGGCAAAGAAGCTTTAGAAAGAAAGTTGAAAAACATGAAAATCGATTTTGAAGAAAATGTCGATTTTCTTGTCAAACAATATGGCTTTAAAAGCAGGGCCGACTTTTATTATGCCATAGCCGAGGAAAATCTCAAACTTTCAGACATGAAAGATTTTTCTGTGGAAAATGGCAAATTGGTTTTACAGAAAGAAGACATTCCGGAAGAAGTAGGTCGGGCTCCCGAAGAAATCAAACGCCCAAGGAGGGTGGCACTCAATAAGTCCAAAATTTTGGTCAATGGGGAGTCAGGTGACTTGTATGATTTTTCATTTGCCAACTGCTGCAACCCTGTTCCTGGCGACGAAATTTTTGGTTACACCACCTCTACCCAAAAGATGAAAATTCACAGGACCAATTGTCCCAATGCCACACATTTGCTGGCCAATTACGGATACAGGGTATTAAAAGTGGAATGGGATGACAATAAGGATGAAAATTTTGTGGCAGATTTGCGCATAACAGGTGTTGATAGTGGGGTAGGTGTGATTCAAAAACTCACCAACCTGATATCCAATGAACTGTCGCTCAACATGAGGGCCATCAGCATCCAGGGCAATGAAGGTTATTTTGAAGGTAAAATAAGCATCTTTGTAGCCAACAAAGATCAGCTCAACATCGCCATGCGAAGCATAAAACAATTGGAAGGTATTTCTACAGTAGAAAGGGTTGAACCCGTGAAAAAGACTTAATAAACATGGAAGTAAGTGTCAACAAAACAGATAACCTGATTCAGGAGGTAAAACAAATTTTTACAGCCTATCTGGAAACCCACGAACTCAGGAAAACACCGGAGCGATACGCCATCCTGGAAGAAATATACCGCAGGAATGACCACTTTGATGCAGAAGCTCTTTTTATCCATATGAAAAACCAGAATTACAGGGTAAGCCGGGCTACGGTTTACAATACCCTTGAATTACTCGTTTCCTGTGACCTGGTTACCCGCCACCAATTTGGTAAAAACTTTGCTCAATATGAAAAGTCCTATGGATTCAGGCAGCACGACCACATGATTTGTGTGGATTGTGGCAAAGTGCTTGAATTTTGCGATCCCCGGATCCAGCAAATTAAAAACATGATGGGAGATCTGCTGGAATTTTCTGTAACCCACCATGCCCTCAACCTTTATGGAAAATGCCAGAAAAAGGAATGTCCGGGCAAGGAAAACAGTCCGCATACCTATGCCTGATCTGGTAAAACAAATTGTTTCCCTCTTTGAGCAAAATGCCAATGCAGAAAATGCAGCCGCTATGGCTGCCTATATGAAAAACAACTTTCCGTTCTGGGGCATTAAGACCGATTTGAGGCGTTCATTGGTGGCCCCTTATGTACCATTGTTTAAGGCAATGAAACCCGATGAACAGCAAAGAATCATAACCGAATTCTGGAAAAAACCACAGCGAGAATGTCATCAGGCAGCTTTGGATTTATCTTCCAAAATTGTAAAAAAAACAGACCTCAGCTGGCTGCCCTTCTGGGAAGACAAATTGATGCGTAATGCATGGTGGGACAGTGTAGACTATATTGCCCCTTCACTCATCGGTCCGTTGCTCATAGACAAGCCTGCTTTACAGGAAAAATATGCCTGGCAATGGATGGAGACCGGTTACCTTTGGAAACAAAGATCCGCCCTTATTTTCCAGATTAAATACCGTACCAAAACCAATGCACAGCTGCTCTTCGATCTGATATTAAGCTGCGCATCGTCCAAAGAATTTTTCCTGCGCAAAGGTTCCGGCTGGGCTTTGAGGGAATATGGTAAGTATGCGCCACTGGAGGTATCCCAGTTTGTCAATGAGCACAAGGATGTGCTCTCGGGCCTGACCGTGAGGGAGGCAGTAAGAAACTTATGAGCCAGGTATACCCCAGCGCTAAAGAAACATGAAAAAATTATCTTATATATTTAATTATCCCGAAATTCGCACCACTTATGAGAGAACCAAGTTTTTCATACCTCAATGAACTCAACGAAATTCAGCGCAATGCGGTGACCAACATCGATGGGCCGGTCATGGTTATTGCCGGACCCGGTTCAGGTAAAACCAGGGTGCTCACCTATAGAATAGCACACATGATCCGTATGGGGGTGGCTCCGGGCCATATTCTGGCTCTTACCTTTACCAATAAGGCGGCCAGAGAAATGAAGCACCGCATCGAAAGCGTAGTGGGACAAGAAGCCAATAGGGTATGGGCAGGTACCTTTCACTCGCTATTTGCCAGAATATTGAGAACAGAGGCCCACAGACTGGGCTTTCCCAATGATTTTACCATCTACGATACCGATGATACCAAAAGTGTGATTGACGAAATCATCAAATCGCTCAACCTCGATAAAAAAGTGTATGTAGCGGGGCAGGTGCGTTCGCGGATATCTTCTGCCAAGAGTAATCTCATTACCCCAAAGGCCTATGCTGCGAATGAAGACCTCATGGCCATGGATCGCATGAACCGTCGCCCTTTGATTTATCAGATTTATGAAAAATATGTAGCCAAATGCCAAAAAGCCGGGGCTATGGATTTTGACGATTTGTTATTGCAAATGTTTAAGCTGTTGTATCAAAACCCCGATGGCGTGCGGGATAAGTACCAACGGCAATTTCGATACATAATGGTAGATGAGTTCCAGGATACCAATTATCTGCAGTATGAAATTCTCAAACTGCTGAGCTTGTACGAAGGAAGTCCGAGAAACATCTGCATTGTAGGAGATGACGCTCAGAGTATTTATTCTTTTCGGGGGGCAACCATCGAAAACATCCTGCAGTATGAACATGACTTTAAAGACGTAAAGACTTTTAAGCTTGAACAGAATTACAGGTCAACTTCCTTTATAGTCAATGCTGCCAATGATGTAATTTCTTACAACTCCAAACAGATTCAGAAAAAAATCTGGACCAACCGGGAGGAAGGGCCCAAGATCAAGATCATCAAATCGATGACAGAGACCGAAGAGGGCAAGCGGGTGGCAGATACCATCATTGAGCAAAAAAACCGGTACAATCTGGCCAATAAAGACATAGCCATCCTTTACCGAACCAATGGTCAGTCGAGGATTTTTGAAGAAGCATTAAGGAGGTACAACCTCAATTACAGAATCTATGGGGGATTGTCGTTTTATCAACGAAAAGAAGTAAAGGACCTCATTGCTTACATGCGATTGACCGTAAACGACAAGGACGATGAGGCGTTGAAGAGGGTCATCAACTATCCCAGAAGGGGTATTGGAGATGCCACGATTGACGGCATCATGCAGATTGCCAACGACAACGACATGAGTATGTGGGATGTGATTGGCCGGATTGAATTCAACGCCAGAGCCAAAAAAAGCATCGGCGAATTTGTGACTCTCATCCAGGCATTTAAGGCCTATGCGCAATCACACGATGCCTACCAGACAGCTTTGTACATTGCCAAACATTCGGGTATTGTTGACCAGTTTAAAGCGGAAGGAACTCCTGAAGCTGAGGCGCGCATGGAAAACATTACTTCCTTACTGGATGGCATCCAGGAGTTTGTAGAAGACGACGAGCTGAGTGTCAATGAAGAAATATCTACGGATAAATCGATGGCACAATTTTTACAAAGCATTTCACTGATGACCGACGCCGATGAAGACAAAGGCGAGGTAGACACCATTACCCTAATGTCGGTGCACGCTGCCAAAGGACTTGAATTCAAATCGGTCTTTGTAACGGGGCTTGAAGAAAACCTTTTCCCTAGCTATCAATCATTGTCTACCCCGGATCAGATCGACGAAGAACGCAGGTTGTTTTATGTGGCCATCACGAGAGCAGAGATTTATCTGGTGCTGACCTATGCCAATAGCCGGTATCAATTTGGACAGATGCGATTCAATGATCCGAGTCGGTTTATAGAAGAGATTTCTGAAGAAAACATAGACGCCATTACTGGCATTACGCGGGAAGAATCGCGCCCTGCTTTTGGCGAACCCAAATTATTGGGCAACTTCAAGAAACCCGGTCTGGCTGCTCCCAAAATTGACGCCAGTCAGTTTAAACCAAGCCCGCCGGAAAGCATCAGGAAGGGTCAAAAAGTGCTGCACTTAAAATTTGGTGAGGGCGAAGTCATGCACATTGATGAGCGAAATGTGGCCACTATCAATTTTCCTCAAGCCACAGATTCCAAAGAAAAAAGAATTGTGTTGCAATTTGCCAAATTGCAGATCCTCGAATAGAACAATTGCAACTGATAATTTGCCATGATGTTATGCGCATTTATCGGAAGAATTATGGGAAGCCGAAAGCAAAAAAGTGGGCCAGGCTTTTGTGGTGTTTTTTCAAATTTAGGTTAAGGAATGGTGCAATTAAGTCAAATATGAATAAAATGTTATTTGTATTATATTGATATACAAACAAATATACATAAAAAAATAAAAATATACATAAATGTAGCAACAACATATTAAAGAAAACTTATATATTTGCGGGAGTGAATTTTATGTCCGTTTAGGCGGACAGATTTTCGATTATAGCACCTAACCTGAGATCTGATAGTGGATTAAGAGTAATTCATTAATAAGGTCCAAAATGAAAAAAGCTGTTTTAGCACCCCGATTTCTTAAAGGCATTATACCCATTCTTGCCTTTTTTGCATCACCATTTCTTTCCCCTCCTTTACAGGCTCAGTGTGTAGCACCTTCCGGTGTCATCCAGGGCATGGTATTCAGGGACAACAACAACAATGGTAAGCGCGAGCAGGGCGAACCTGCAGAATCCAATGTATTGGTTTCCATTTACAATTCCTCCGGTCAGCTCATTGCCAATCAGGCTACAGATGCATCCGGCAATTACACATTTGCGGGATTGACAGATGGGGGCAAGTACCGTCTTGGCTTCGATTTTTTGCCCAAATTTTCAAATTCATATCTGGGTGCGGACAACAAGTCCAACGTTCAGTTGATCACGGCTCCGGCCTGCAATGCCTCTTTGGGACTTGCTGCCAGTCATGCCGACTGTGGAAGTAACCCCGAAATTTTCAGTACCTGTTTTGTGCAGGGTGCCACCAACGGTGCCAACGGTACCATGGAAACCTTGTTGGGTATTGAATACAACTTCAATGGTTCTTCAACGCCGGTAAAGTATGCCATGCACAATGAAACTGGCTCCGTTTGGGGTCTGGCATGGAAGAGCTCTTCCAACGAACTGTTTTCATCAGCTTTCGTAAAACAATATTCCGGACTCACCCAACATGGTCCAGGAGCCATCTTTAAAACAAAAATTTCGGGTAACACCAGCGCAGGAACTCAGCTGTTTGCAAAGTTGAGCGACCTGGGCATTGATGTAGGCAACCTTGCCTTCACGGATGTTACCGATTGTCAGTATGGAACCCAGGTGGGTAAAATTGGACTTGGGGCATTGGCCATCAGTCCGGCTGAGGATTACCTCTACGTTGTCAACCTTTACAGGAAGTCAATCGTAAGGATTCCTACCAGCAATCCAACGGCTGCCAACACAGTTGAAATTTCAATTCCCAATCCTGGCTGTTCCAATGGAGAATATGCCCCATTTGCATTGAAATACTACAACGACAAGCTGTACGTGGGTGTCACCTGCTATGAGCAAACAAGCCAGTCTGCTGCCAACAGTGCGGCGGTAGTATACGAGATGGACCTCAACACCCAAACATTTACCAACATCTTTTCAACAACTTATTTAAAGGGTTATTGGAAAGATGAACCTTATAATGACTTTTCAACCCAGCATTGGTTTACCGATTTGGATTTTACCGATGATGGCAATATGATAATCACATTTACAGATAGAGTTGGTCACAAATATTGCAACCAGCCATCCAACAGATTGGATCATCAGTTTCCTGATATTCTCATGGTGTGGAACAACAATGGTGTTTGGACCCTTGAAAACAATGGAACAGCAGGTTCACTTACAGGTACTGGTGTAGGAAATACCCAGGGACCAGGCGGTGGTGAATTTTTTGGAAACGATTATTGGGTAACCCAACCCGCATATCACCCTGAAATTGCGTTGGGCAGTATTTATGTATTGCCAGGCACAGGTTCTGTGGTAACAGCAGCTTATGACCCGGGCACCAATTCTTATTCGGGTGGAATGCAAAGATACAGCACTACCGATGGCAGTAAATTGGGTGCAAAAGAATTGTACATCAGACAGACCACAACCTTATTTGGAAAAGCAACCGGCTTTGGTGACATCGTAGGAAGGTGTGGCCTTCCCAGCATCCAAATTGGTAACCTTGTGTGGTATGATGAAAATAAAAACGGCATTCAGGATGCAGGCGAATTGCCTGTAACCAACCTCAACTTGCAGTTGCTGGATGCCAATTGTCAACAAGTGGCCAGCACAACAACAAACAATGAGGGCCAATATGTATTCTCTGATTTGCAGGCGGGACAGCAATATTATATTTCTATTCCTGCACCATCGTTGGATTTCAACTACCAGTTGGTTTCACTCAATGGAAGCAATTATTTGTTTAGCCCCAATGTCAATCAAAATGCGGCGCTCGACAACAATGCGTCTTTTACAGCAAATGGTTGTGCCAATACTGTGATAGCAGTAAGTCACGACAGAACCAATCACAATGTAGATATTGGTTTGGTAGCCGTTTCGGGCTTTGACCTTGCCCTTAAAAATGAATTGATTTCTTCTGAATTGCCACGATACAATGATTGGGTTGAATTCAGAATGACCATATACAACCAGGGAGGTGTACCTGCCAAAAACATCAATGTTGTAAACTATATTCCAGCAGGTTATACCTTTAGTCTGGCCGACAATCCGGGCTGGACAATCGAGGGCAGCACAGCGAAGACTACCATACCTGGTACTTTATTGCCAGGTTCCAATACATCAGTAGTCATAAGATTGAGAATCATTTCATCTGATCTCAATAAGTTGGTTGATGTAGCTGAAATTGCGTCTGCTACGGATCACAACGGCGTGGTGCAGACAGATGTAGACTCCACTCCAGATGCTAATATGTCAAATGACGAAGGCGGTGACGTAAACACCATTACCGACAATAAAATAGACGACAATGGCACCATCGACGAAGACGACCAGGACCCTGCTATGGCACGTGTTATGGACCTTGCATTGAAGCAGGTAATTCAAAACGAATGCATTTTGGGAGGAGATTGTGCAGATGTAAATGTTACTGTTTACAACCAGGGTACCATTGCGGTTTCCGGCTTTGAAGTGACCAATTACTTCCACGCGTTAATGTCATTTGATGGAGCAGCCAACCCAGCATGGGTCAAAGATGGCGACTATATCAAATACACAGGAGGTGCCTTGAATCCGGGTCAACAAATCAATATTCCGGTTAAGCTATGCGTCAAAGAAGGAGTATTAAATGATGGCATCGTCAATTTTGCCGAAATTTCTTCCATCTCTGTGAATGGTTTGAACACAGACAGAGACTTTGATTCAAAGCCGGATTCAAACAATACAAATGATGCAGGAGGTACTTATAATACCTCTCAAGACAACTACATCCTGGGTTCAGAAGGTATTGAAGAAGACGACCATGACCCCGTTTACCTCGGCGTGAAATTTGTGGATCTTGCATTAATACTTACTACCGAAGCCAGAAAAGTTGAAGAAGGCCAGGAAGTATGTTTTGATATCACTGTGTATAATCAGGGTAGTCAGACCATCAAAGAAGCTGATGTCGTAGATTATATACCTGAAGGTCTTAACCTGATCACAGATGGTTGGGCAGAAATTGAACCATCTATAGTAAGCAAGAAAATTATTTTCCAAAACGGATTAAATCCAGGCGAGAGTCAGGTTGAGCCCATCTGTTTTAAAGTGGGCGATATCAAAGATATTTATACCATAGAAAACATAGCTGAAATCAATGGTTCAGCAGATATTTGTAACAACGATGTTTCATCCAAAGACATCGATTCCAAAGCAGATCATAATAAAGATAATGATTTGGGAGGCCATCCACAAACCGATACCGATAATTTTATTAATGGATTGCCATCCATAGACGAAGATGACCACGATCCAGCGCTTTTGATCAACTACAGAGTCATTGTTGATGCGTGTGAGTGTATTCACAATGCAACCAATGCTGTCAACGGACAGTATGAGCAAAATATCAGAGTGAGAGGCCCTGTTGGCATGACCTGGTACATTGACCAGGTAACCAACTTGTACAATGGTGATGCCAGTGCGGATCCACCTTCTGCTCCGGTTCCGTTTGTTACCGGCCCATCTGGCTTTATTCTGCAGGAAGTGTATGTGAATGCAACCACCAGAGATTATGTATTGCCAGGTATTTTTGAAGACGGCAAACACTGGACCCTTGTATTGAAGAGCACCGCTGATGACTACGAACTTGTGAAAGGTGGAGGATGTGGTTACGATCCCATCCAAATCCTGGGTACTGCATCATTGTGTACAAGCACCCAACAAGTGTATGCAGCACCGTATAGTGCTGATGGTTACAACGTAACCTTATCAGGAGGTGGTACCATCATTGGCTCTACCAGCGATAGCAGTTCTGTTACCGTTCAATGGGGGGCTGTACCAGGAGTTTACAAACTTACATTTACAAATAAAAATCCTTTTGCCTGCGACGAACCGGGCATCCTCAATGTTTCAGTGGGAAATCCTGATCTTGCAATGGCTTGTAAAGGCCAAATCCAGGTTTCACTCGATGGCGATTGTTATGTTGAAATAACTCCTGCTATGTTGGTAGCCGGCAACCTAAATCCATCTGCTCCTTATCTGGTGATGCTAATGGACGACAAAGGTCAGCTGATGGCAGACAATAGCATCAATGCAGATCAAGCAGGAAAAACCGTCATTGCCAAATTGGTTGAAGGTTGTAGCGGCAACTCATGCTGGAGTACACTTAAAATAGAAGATAAAACACCACCGGTGATGATTTGCAATGACACAGTAGAAGTGTCTTGCTACAAAGCCGATACGTATCCTGGTCCACTTACCCAGGACAATTGTGGAGGAGCTGTTGAGATCGTTGTTTTGGATTCGTTGAACAAACAATTGTATTGCAATCCAAGATACAATATGTTTATTGATAAGACCTATCAGGCCATTGACAAATATGGCAATAAGTCTTCATTGTGCAAACAAACCATTGCGGTCAAGCGTATTGAGATAGACGACATCGTATTCCCTGCCGACATCGAAATGGCCAATGCCTTGAGTTGTAAGGGTTACGAATTGGATAAAGACGGACACCCTGCACCATCCGTAACCGGCGTACCCACCATCGAAGGATGGCCTGTATATCCTAATTTTGCAGGGGCGTGTAACATGGGTGTAGCTTATGACGATCGCGATTTTGGCTACATTGGATGTGCCAGAAAAATTATGAGAGTATGGACAATATACGAAGGATGGTGTACAACCGGAGAAATCAGGAGAGATACACAGACCATTATTATTTTGGACAGAGAAGCACCTTCATTTACTTGCCCAGAGAATGTAACAGTTTCAGCAGGGCATGGCAACTGCGAAGGTTTTGTGCAATTCCTGCCTGTAACTGGAATAACTGATGATTGCAGTACTAAGTTTACTGTAGATATAAAGTATCCTGGTGGTTTCATAGACAACAACAACGGAGGTTCCGCATATTTGCCAATAGGTGTTCATACTGTGACATACATCGTTTATGATGAATGTCTGAATGCAGATTCGTGTACCATTTTTGTAACGGTTTTGGATAAAACACCACCTGTGGTAGTTTGCGATAGAACTACAACCGTGGGATTAAATTCATTGGGTCAGGCATACATTTATGCAGAGACACTTGATGATGGAAGTTACGATGCTTGTGGTATGGGCTTTATGGAAGTAAGAAGAATGGACGCAGGTGCACCATGCGGAGACAATTTTGGATTCAGAGACATAGCTTCATTCTGCTGTGCAGACGCAGGTAAGGAGGTAATGGTTGAACTCAGAGTATGGGATCAATCTGGAAATTCCAACAGTTGTATGGTAAGTGTTCAGGTTCAGGACAAAACCGCACCAACTATATTCTGCCCTGCCAATGTAACCATTTCATGCGAAGTAGACATCAACATCAATAATTTATCAGCTTATGGCACCGCTACCGCACAAGATGCTTGTGGTGTGAACATAGTTGAGACACCTACCGCCAATGTAAATCAATGCAGGGTGGGTGAAATACAAAGAATTTTTGTTGCAAGCGATGGAAATGGCACTGCCAGATGTACATCGTATATATACATACAAAAGCCAAGCAATTCCTTAAACATAGTTTGGCCATTAGATTATGCTACTACCAATGGTTGTAGCCCATCTGATTTAGATCCGGCCAATTTGCCATTGGCGTATAGCAAGCCAAGATTTAATGATGGTGTATGCGATTTGGTAGCTG
>ERZ724519.25-NODE-25-length-52273-cov-5.057394_pt1 | contig 52273 bp, 42 predicted proteins | sample MGYA00376052_ERZ724519 | MGnify/ENA primary metagenome ERZ724519 (study PRJEB28724, sample SAMN07190883) | activated sludge metagenome | isolation source: activated sludge of sewage treatment plant in Hong Hong | place: Hong Kong | collected 2016-03-17 ... | reverse complement strand
CAATGTATTTGCCTACCGTTATTTCAGGGGTACGGAAGTAGTGAGCACCCAATTTCAACTGGGCTTCACCCCGGATTTTGTGTACAGGATACAGTTTTGAGTCCCGGTACTTAGGAACCGTTTTCCTTCAAAAACGCGCGAATCCGTTCGTTCAGACTCGACATTCGTTCCCCGTGCTGACTTTCATCAAGGCCCAGGAGTTCATCCTGTTCGCTTACCCGCAGGGGTACGATGAAGCTGGTCGCTTTCAGGATGATCCAGGAACCGCCGAAGGTAAATACACTCACGATGGCCAAAGCGAGCAGATGGCTCATGAAGGTGGCTGTGCCGCCGTATATCAGGCCCACGTCTTTCGCAAAAACGCCCGTCAGCAACATACCCGTAATACCGCCGACGCCGTGGCAGGGGAATACGTCGAGCGTATCGTCGATGCCCGTTTTGTTGAAGTAAAACAACACGATATTGCTCACGATGGCCGCCGCAAAACCGATAAAAAGGCTCTGGCCGATGGTGACAAATCCGGCTGCGGGGGTGATGGCGACCAAACCCACCACGGCGCCAATGCAGGCGCCCATTGCCGAGGGTTTGCGGCCCATCAGACCCTCATAAAACACCCAGGTCATCATGGCGGAGGCAGAAGCAAAGTTGGTCGTCGCAAAGGCCAGTGCCGCCGTCGAGTTGGCGCCCAACGCGGAGCCGGCATTAAAGCCGAACCAGCCGAACCACAGCAGTCCCGTACCGAGAATAATATAGGGTATGTTGGCCGGACCATGGTGGTTGCCCGTTTGACGCGTTTTGCGGTGGCCCAGCACCATGGCGCCTGCAATGGCCGCGAAGCCTGCGCTCATGTGTACCACCGTGCCGCCCGCAAAGTCGAGCACACCCATCTTGCGCAAAAAACCTTCGGGATGCCAGGTCCAGTGCGCCAGCGGGGCGTATATGAAGAGGGTAAACAGGCAAATAAATACGATATAGGCCGTAAACTTGATGCGCTCCGCAAAACTTCCGGTAATGAGTGCCGGTGTAATAATGGCGAATTTTAACTGGAACAGTGCGAACAACACAAATGGTATGGTGGGCGACAGGTCGGGATGCGGGCCCAGGTGTACGCCCTGAAACATAAAATAGGTAGTCGGGCTTCCGATAAATCCACCGACAGAGTCGCCAAAGGCCAGGCTAAAACCAACAACTACCCACAGAAAACTCACGACACCCAGCGAGATAAAACTCTGTAGCATGGTCGACACTACGTTGCGGAAACTCACCATGCCGCCGTAAAAAAATGACAGGCCGGGCGTCATCAGCAGCACCAGCCCGGCAGCGACCAGCATCCACGCCGTGTCGGCAGGATTTATGTCGCCTGCAGGAGTTTCCGGCGCCGGAGTAAACAATGCAGCAATCGAAATTGCCGTCAGAAGGAGGAAGGCGATAAGCCATTTCTTGCGCATTTCAGAGAAGTTTGGTTTTTCAAAAAAGAAATCAATCCCGGCGGGCATGGGGTGTCGCCGAATTTTACTGTCGTGAAAAAATGGAAAAAGCAGAAAAATTTGGTTCAGGCGTAAAAAGCGCCGGTACACGCCACCAAAAATAGCGTATACCGGCGTTTTTTTGCAGATTCGACACAACTTTTGAAAAGTTATCCCGCTCCCGGAACGAGGTTATTTGCCGCTCCCGGATTTAAAATTGCCCGGCCCGGTGATGATCCGGAAAGCGAAAAAGGTTGCGCCAAGGGCCAGGCATAAACCGAGTGCCGACATAAGGTAAAACTTGACGGTCCATTCGAAAGCGACTTTCAGGCGCTGGGCCAGACTGATTCGTGTCTCCTCGCCTTCGTACATCGAAAACCGGATCGTGCAGAACTCGTTCTCCTCATCATAATCGCCCAGTTGCACGCCCAGTTCCTGGAGCTGTCCTTCGATTTCCAGAATCCTGTTCTCCAACCCGATGTATTCATCGATACGGCCGCTGCGGCTCTTCAGATCGAGCAGTGAATTGCGTATTTTTTCCAGCGAGACGCGCTTCGCATTCAGTTGGAGAAACTCATTGGTCTTATCCGTTTTGGTGACCGAGCGGGCAATGATCCTACCGATTTTTTGTATTTCCACATAAAAACTGTCGAACTTTTCCGGCTGCACACCGATGATCAGGTTCAGGTTGCGCCGGCCCTCGTTGCCGGTGTTTTGTTCATACTGAATCACGGCGTCGAAACCTTTTACGGTACGCTTCAGGGCTGCCTCGTCTTCTGCGAACCGACTGCTCTTCGAGCGCAGGGTTGCGATTTTTTCATACTTCTGTGTCAGTCCCGATCCGGCCGGCCCCTCCTGCGGGTGCGGGGTCGTCTTTATTTTTTCAGATGCGTAGTTTTTGCGCGATATGGAATAGTCGTCGCTGCCGGGGCTGGCTATGTTCACCACACCGTTTTCAAGGGCAATACCCGGGTAAAAATAGCCGTATGTCAACCTGCAGATGAAAAGCAGTACAAAAAGCCCGAGGCTCCAGCCCAGCATTTTTTTCCATTGGAAACCGTCAGATGCTTTCATAGTAAATTAAAACATTTTAATATTCTGTTTGAAAACAAAAATAGCACGCAAAATATTGATTTAAAGCCGGTTATCTCTTTTCAAACAGCCACCATGCCGGCCTGCGCCGGACGATTTTATAATTACTGGAAATATATTGCCTGATGTGACCAACGGCCTCATCCGGATCGTCGGTGAACAACAACAGGTCCATGTCTTCCGGCGAAATGGTTCCCTGTTCCGCCATGAATTGAAGGAAATCGCGCAGGGGTTGGTAAAACTGCGTGCCCATGACGACAATAGGAAAGTTCTCGATCTTTTTGGTTTGCACCAGCGTCAGCGTTTCGAAAAATTCATCCATCGTGCCGAATCCGCCGGGAAAGATCACAAAGGCAAAAGAGTATTTGACCAGGAGCACCTTTCGGACAAAAAAGTAGCGGAACAACACAAACTTGTCGAGATAGGGGTTCTCTTTCTGTTCGTGTGGCAGCACAATATTGCAGCCTACCGACAGCCCCCGGGCTTCCCGCGCACCGCGGTTGGCGGCTTCCATGATCCCTGGCCCGCCGCCTGTCATGATAGCCATACCCAGTTCGTCGGCGATACGCCGGCTTACATTGCGGGCCGCTTCATAGTGCGGGTGCCCTTCCTTGAATCGCGCGGAGCCGAAAATGGTTACGCAGGGACCGATGAAGTGTAACTTTCGGAATCCCTGAAGGAACTCCCAGAATACCCTGATTACAAAAAACAGTTCAAAACTTCGGGTCTTGGGGCCTTCCAGAAAACTGGGTTCGTGGGGATCAATAAGTGGTTTTGATTTAGGCATAGTGTTGTTTTGGTCGGGACGGAATAGTCAAACAAATATGAAAACGTAAATGAAGGGATCAATGCACGAACATGCGAATTTTTTCTGCGAATATCCACCAAAAATTGTTTTGCGGAAGTCATAAGGCTCCATTGGCGCGGGTCGGCGGGATTCGCGGAAGTAAACGTACCTTTGCGGCCCATTGACCCTTTATTGATTCTATACACCGTTTATGGCCGAAAATTTTGTTGATTACGTCAAAATAATGTTTCGCTCCGGGAAAGGGGGCGCAGGCAGTGTGCATTTTTACCGCGGCCCGGCGATGCCCAAAGGGGGGCCTGACGGCGGCGACGGCGGTCGTGGCGGCCACATCATCCTGAAGGCCGATCCACAGGAATGGACATTGCTTTCATTGAAATATACCAAACACATCTATGCCGAGGATGGGCAGAGCGGTCGTGGCGGACTCAAAACAGGGTCGGACGGCAGCGATGTGATCGTGAAAGTGCCGTTGGGAACGGTGGCACGCGATGCCGAAACGGGCGAGTTCCTGATGGAAATTACTGAAAAGGGAGAAGAAAAGATACTGCTGCCGGGCGGCAGAGGCGGTAAAGGCAACAACTTTTTCAAATCGTCTACCCACCAAACACCCCGCTATGCCCAGCCCGGCGAACCCAAAATTGAAAAGTGGGTTATTCTGGAACTCAAGGTATTGGCCGACGTGGGCCTTGTCGGCTTCCCCAATGCGGGCAAGAGCACGTTGCTCAGCGCCGTCACGGCGGCCAAACCCAAAATCGGCGATTACCCCTTTACCACGCTGGTACCACAACTCGGTATCGTCAAAGTGCGGGAGGGCCAGACGTTTATCATGGCCGACATTCCGGGGATCATCGAGGGCGCGCACGAGGGCCGCGGACTGGGTCACCGGTTCCTTCGGCACATCGAACGCAACAGCGTCTTGCTGTTTACAATTCCTGCCGATACCGAACGCGTCATCAGAGAGGAATACGCCATATTGACCAAAGAACTGGAGGAGTTCAACCCCGACCTGCTCGACAAACCGCGCCTGCTCGCGATCACCAAGAGCGATCTCATCGACGAGGACCTTGAAAAAATGCTTCGCGAAACACTGCCTTCAGGTGTGGAAGTGGTATTTATTTCAGCGCTGACAAACAAGAACCTCCAGCAATTGAAGGATGTCTTGTGGAAGATGTTAAATGTCGAATGACCGAATGCCCACGTCGTCTCCCCGGCGCGACCGTTCTGCATCATTCATCATTCATCATTCATCATTTCTACAACGCCCCGTACTTTTCCAACAGACCTCCCAACGCTTTTGCATCCGAGGCGATATAGTCGGCCCCGCAGTCGAGCAAGTGCGCTTCGTGGCCGTCGTGGATGTGGGTTGCCCCGAGAAAACCCACAACCCGGAGCCCGGCTTTCTTGGCGGCAGTGACGCCGGTCGGACTGTCTTCCACCACAATAACATCAATCGGGTCGAGTTGAAGTTGCTGCATGGCGTATTCAAACACGTCGGGATGTGGTTTGGGGCGTTCGACATGTTCGGCGGAGAAAATATGTCCGTCGAGTGCATCATGCAGGCTTACGTGCCGCAGACAACGTTCTACATGGCGCACGCTGCCGTTCGACACCATACTTTTGGGTGTCTTCAGGTTGCGAAAAATGGCGGGCATTCCGTCGATAGCGCGCAAGTCGCGCTCAAAACCCTCGATATGTAATACCCGCAGGCGATCGAAATAATCATCGGGAATCTGAATACCGTATTCGCGGCTGATGATGTCGATAATGTCGCGCTCGAGCAGGCCGGGAAAACGGCGGCTGTATTCCTGTTCGGTCATTCGAAAACCGTAGCTCCCGAGCAGTTGCAGGGTAGAGCGTACGGCGATGATCTCGGAATCGACAATGGTTCCGTCATTATCAAAAAGGACGTGTTTCAGCATGGCGCAAAAGTAAGGGAAAGCGTGAGTCCAGACCTCATAGGTTTTCAAAACCTATGAGGTCTGGGGCTGTCCGACCGGCGAATACCGCTTACTGCTTGCGGAAATATTTTGTCAGTGCCTCATTCCCGGAAAGCAGGACAAACGCATACATGCCTTCCGGCAGTGTAGCAAGGTCTACCTCGTGTCGAACGCCTTCTTCCCGTACGGTACCCGACAAGACGAGCCGCCCCGATTGGTCGAATATTTGCCAGACGGCCTCGGCGTCCAGTGGCGCCGGGAGGTGCAGCGTGAGGATATCCGTAGCGGGTGAGGGGTACAGCCGTATACCGGCATCCTTGCCTGCAGCAGCCGTGACAACCGGGCTGTACGAGAATGTGCCGTCGAAATCGACCTGCCTGAGCCGGTAGTAATTGACACCCCTGACCGGCTGGTCGTCGGTATACTGATAACTGCCGGGCAGGAAAGAGGTACCTGCGCCGGCGACGCGCCCGATCTCTGCAAACTGGCGCCCGTCGCTGCTGCGCTCGACGGAAAAATAATCGTTATCGGTCTCGGTGGCAGTGCGCCAGAACAGATCAACGGAAGCAGAACCTGCCTGCGCCCGGAACGACAGCAATGTAACAGGCAGTGCCGAAAACTCGCTGATCAGGATATTGTCGAGGGTGATGGTACCTGTTCCGGTGGAGAAAATAAATTTAAACTCATTCAGGCCCACTCCGGCACCGGCTGCATTGGCGTTCATGTCGTTGAAAATGAGCGTATTATTCACCCAAACATCAATCTTGTCATTGGCAACGCTGGTGGTGCTGCCGTCGGGCCCGGAATAGTTGGCCGAGGCGCCGGAGTTGTTGCTAAACAGGGTAACGTGGTTTTCACCGTTGAATGTCACGCTGTTGACGCTACCGTTGATGTTTCGGATTTGAAACCCGCCACCACTGATCAGGTTGATGCCGATTTTGGTATGAAAAGTGGCGCCGGCATCACCGGCGGTGATGTTGGAACTAAAGCCGTCGCCAAAATATAATTGTGCTGCAGTTGTTTGGTTGGCAGTTGCTGCGGGCACCTCCAGGTCAAACTCCGCCTTCATCAACACCGGGGTGCTGCTAAAGTCTGTATTTCGGATCGCGCCGCCGGCATTGGCGCTCGTTCGTACAAATTCGAGCCGCCCTGCATTGATCGAGACCGTTACGCCGCCACCCGAAGCGCCCAGCACGTCGAATTGGGTGTTGTTCGGCGGGGCCCCCACATAGTCGGCAAGTACGGTAGAGGAGTTAAAATCCTGTGCAAATATCTGACTATGTGCAGCATATGGAAGGAAGGAGCAAAGGATTACAATACCGTACAGGTGCTTCATAGTTGAAAAGGTTTGGTACTGGTTTTTTATTAAACGGTGTATTGAACCAACAAATCTACTGCTGTGCCGCACATCTTGTTTTGGGGTGATCGTTACTTTTTTGTAAATAACAGAATGTGGGTAGACGCGGATCGGTCGTTATTTTTTACCGACTCCATATCAGAATAAAAGAAAGTAGAAAACAAAAGGCTGCAAGGGCGATTCCCCGTAAGGGGATACTAAACCAGTATCGTTTTGCCAGAAACAGGTAAAAGGTCATTGTCGAAATATCCAGCCATTGCATTGGCAGGGAATTGAGCAATACCTCGAAGTGTTCAAGGGCAAGTATGATGTTAACCAGACCGATAAACATCGCTCCCGAACTGTGGCTGGCATTAAATCCGACCCAGGCATTCCACATGGTGGTTTGCCGGGTCAGTACCGGGAAGTCTGCCTTCATACGTTCAACGGTTTCCGCCTGCCTGGCCAGAAACTTGTCGCTGAAAAAGGTGTACACCAGGTGTATGGTGCCCAGCACCAGAAATATCGTGCTGCCGGTAATAATCAGATATTGTTCGGGTGCCATTTGATTTGCATTTTGCCTGGGAGTTTAGTCTTAACCATCACCTTTTCACAATTTGCCGTACAAACCGCCCGCTTTCCATTTGCACACTCAGGAAATAGGTACCGGCGGGCAGCACACGCAGGTCGACAGGCAGGGCAAGTTGCCTGGTCTGGTGTGTTTGCATAAAAATGACCTTCTGTTGTACGTCGGAGAGCGTAAGGGTAATGTCTTCCTGCCGTTCCAGCTCAAGTGCAACCGAAACCAGGCCGTTTGTCGGGTTCGGCGACAGCGAGAACCTGCGCACCGACGTCGGGAGTGTGGTGGAGGAGATTTCCACAAATATGGCATCTGTAAAAGAGCGGCAACCATCGGGGTCGCTTACTTCCAGGGAGTAATACCCTGATACTGTGGCCACGTATACCTTTTCCGTGGCGCCCGGTATGGGTTGTCCGTCAAGGTACCACTGGAAATTCAGGTTCATGAAGGTAACCGCGATAACCGAGTCCCCCGAGGCATATATAGGCGGCGGTACAAGGATGGCTGTCGAGACGCCGAATTCCGAAGATTCAGATTGGCAAACGGGCCCCTGGAACACCACGGTGTACGGACCACCCTGGTCGATCAGCAAGGTTTGGCCCGTTGCTCCAGGAATAAGCGTGCCGCCGACAAACCATTGGTAGGAATATCCGTTCGGGGCTTCAGTCGAGGTCAGCGTCATCGTATCTCCTTCACAGATAGCCATTTCGGGGGCTGTAATGACAGGTGTCGGCGGATCGGGCATCGCATTGGTCATTTCAAAGGTGTCGATTCGCGCACAACCGTTGGCATCTGTGGCAGTGACACTGTACAGGCCGGCTTCGAGATACACGATGAGGTTGCCGGTCTGCCCGTTTGACCAGGCATAATTAACCGGCGCAGCGCCGCCCGTCGTTTGCGCTTCGATGATACCGTTGAAGGTGCCTGTGCAGATATTTTGCTGTATGACACTTCCAGACAACTGAAAGGTTGAGCACAATTCCTTGACTTTCTGTATTTTACCACTGGCAATAAGCGCAACATACAACTCGCCGTCACGGTCTTCGCCGAAACTGCTGTACTGGTTGGCGCTGAGGTTGGCGAGTACGCTGGCACTGAAAGTGCCGTTGGCGTTCTGTCGGATATTCCACCAGCGGCCACTGCAGTAGTCGGCGAAAATATACTGCCCGTAGAGGTCGGGATATTTTGATCCGCGGTAAACGAATCCGCCGGTGACCGAACAGCCATTGGCATTCGAATGCAGGTAATCAAATATCGGGAAGGTATAGTTGGACGCAGGCTGACAGCCTCCGGTGAGGTAGGCGGCGTTGCCTTCGTAACAGCGCCAGCCATAGTTCCGGCCGCCTGTACCGGCGGGTTCAAAGTCGATCTCTTCGCGGGCGTTCTGGCCTACGTCGCCGATCCACATATCGCCCGTCAGCCTGTCGAAGGAAAAGCGCCAGGGGTTGCGCAGGCCGAGCGACCATATTTCCGGGAAATAGGCCGGGTCATTGACAAACGGGTTGTCGGCAGGTATGGTATAAGGCTCTGAAGCGCTGCTGTTGCTGACATCAATGCGCAGTATTTTGCCGAGGAAGGTGGTTTTTTTCTGTCCGTTGCCCTGGGGATCGTCGGCCGAGCCGCCGTCGCCGAGCCCGGTGTACAAATACCCGTCGGGGCCGAACTTGATGCTGCCTCCGTTGTGGTTGCTGAAAGGCTGATCTTGCGTGAGCAGGATCAGTTCGCTGTTCGGGTCGGCCTTGTTGGGATTTAACGTATCGCGGGTAAAGCGCGACACCCGTGTGTCGCCATCTGTCTTGCGGGAATAATTGACATAGAAATAGCCGCTCTGAGCATAGTCGGGCGGGAAAGCCAGGCCCAGCAGGCCGCGCTCGTTCTGCGCCGACTGCACCCGGTCGACGATGTTCAGGAATGTGTCCTGCAGGCGGTTTCCCAGGCTGTCGAGCATCCAGATCATGCCGCGTTTTTCCACAATAAATAAACGACTGTCGCCGCAATGTGTGATATCGACCGGGAGTACGAACCCCGTGGCATGGTCAATGAGTTGTATTTTGGGTTGTGCAAAAACTGCGAGAGGAAAAAGAAAAAGGATAAAAAATAGGAAGTTTCTGTTCGTCATGGACGGGTGCCTGTGAGGTGAAAAGTCAAATATGGAAGTAAAAGTACCCTCGAATCCGCAAACCAAAAAAAGGCATCAAAGGGATGTCTTCAATTAGCGTATTTGCAGCAATCGCCGGCTGGAAATCTTAACATCCATCCATTTTTCGGTATTGAGCCGCTCCAGTAAATTTGGATGCGTTCAGCCGCTTCAAAAACCGGGTACTCACATTTGCTTCAAACATTTAAACACAACCGACATCTCCTGTGAAACTGTTTACCGGGAAACACCTGTTTCTGGTCGGCGTACTACAATGCCGTTACTAAGTCAGCACTGCATGGACGAAACTATGCCTCTTTGGGACAATGGGAATGTGGACTTTAAAAAGAAAACCGCCAATAACAATAAAACACCTGCCATGAAATTAAATCCTGTATCCACGTTGAGGATTCCCGGCAACCTGAAGATAATCCTTGAAGACGAGGAATACTGGGAAGACGATTCCTTTGATCCCCTGCTGATAACCATTCAACCTGTTGTATATCAGGGGAAAAACGTGATTTCTTTCCAGGCCGAATTCGAGCCGCCCGATGATTCGGACGACATCGACGGCGACGAATGGGAAGAAATCATACGCGACTATATCCGGGAAAAGGACCCCGGACTGGAAACCCGCATCCACGGCGATTCGGAAAGTTCGACTTGTGTGTTATGGACCGACAATGAGGCCGATTTCAGGAAAATGCTGGGCTTCATGATCGAGGTGCTCGAACAAGAGCTCGGATAACCCGGGCTTGGTATTAATAGTTCCGGGATACCCAGATATACTCAAAACAAGGCGATCATGCCATTTTTTAATCAAAAACAATAAACCAATGAAAATTCACGCCACTATTTCGGTTATCTTGCTTCTGACCTTTTCCCCGGTTTTCTCCCAGTCCACTGACCAGTTGCCGCCTGAGGGCGGTGGCGAGTATATTTTCACTACAGATAAACCCTGTTTGTCCGGGAGTGAACGTACCGCTATTATGGAGCAGCTCGGAGAAAACATAACTGCACTAAAAAAAGAAGGAAAACTGAAGGAGGATATTCAAAAAATGGTCGTCAGTTTTGACTGGCCTCTGAGGAAAGACCCCGGACTGGAATTCAACGACTATTACGGCATATCCAATTTTGTCGATCAAAATGCCGGAGGCGGTATTCTCGATTACAACTGTGACAGCCGTACCTACAATGGACATCACGGAACCGATTATTTTACATGGCCTTTTCCGTGGTACATTTATGACAATAATTTTGTTGAAGCCATAGCCGGAGAGGCCGGAACGATAATCGGAAAAGACGACAACCAGGATGACGACCATTGCGCATGTAGCGGAAACTGGAATGCCGTTTATATTCAGCACGCCGACGGATCTATTGCCTGGTACGGCCACCTCAAGAAAAATTCCCTGACGCCGAAAACGGTGGGACAAACGGTCTCCAAAGGCGAATACCTGGGCGTTGTAGCCAGTTCAGGGTGCTCGACCGGGCCACACCTCCATTTTGAAGTATATGACAGTGGAAACAATCTGATTGATCCCTATCAGGGCAGCTGCAATAGTTTGAACGCCAATTCCTGGTGGGCATCACAACCCGCATATCGGGAACCAACTGTTAATGCGGTATTGACCCACAACGCAGCACCCCTGCAGGGGTGCCCGGGCGTAAATGAAGACCCCAATATGTCGAATGACTTTTCACCCGGTCAGACCATCTATACCGCAGCATACTATCACGACCAACTCCAGGGAGATGTATCGACATATCGAATCCGCAAACCCGACAATTCGGTATGGCAAACCTGGAACGCCACATCACCCAGTACATATAATGCATCCTGGTGGTACTGGACCTGGGTGCTTCCCGCAGGAGGCCCTTTCGGCACCTGGTCATTCGAAGTGGTGTATTACGGGCAAACCTTTACCCACCCCTTTAATTACGCCCAGGTGCTCCCTGTTGCGCTCCGCACTTTTTACGGCAAGGTAACCCCAGATCAAAACATTATGCTCTACTGGAGTACGACATCCGAGGCGGGTAACCGGGGCTTCGAGGTGGAGCATTCCACAGATGGCATACAATGGGATAATCTTGGTTTTGTCCCCGGAAATGGTACATCCGCCCAGATTAATACCTATGGTTTCCTGCACAAAACCCCTGCAAGCGGCTTCAACTATTACCGGCTCAAGCAAATAGACGACGATCAGAACGTTGAATATTCTTATGTTGTAAACGTGGTGTTGGAGCGGAATGGCAATATTCAACTTGCGCCAAACCCTGCACGAGGCATCATAGAAGTGTTAGGCATTGGAGATGAACATCCGGAGGTGATACTGTTCGACGGAATGGGGAACAAGGTCAGGGAGTTGATATTGGACCGATCGACCATCAGCATCACGGATATCCCTGCCGGCCTGTATTTTATGTCGATATGTATTGACGGGCAATGTACTGTAAAGCGGTTTGTCAAGACCTAGGCTATTCATCAGATGACGGCAGTCATCCGACGAATGCCATCTCCGGATGAATCGTTTCGTAAACCACACTATTCTCCCACAAACTGCATTATTTCCTCCACAAAATTGCGGTGATTGGCCAGCCGGGGCACCTTGTTCTGGCTGCCAAACTTGCCGCGGGCGCGCATCCAGCGATGGAAAGTGCCGCGGGGCACGGTGTGCAGGTGCAGGCGCTGGAGTGCCAGCCCCTTGAAGCGCTTGGCTTCATAATCCGAATTGATGCGCTGGAGTTTCTGGTCGAGCACCTCGTTGAAGCGCTCCAGATCGGAAGGCTCCCGCTCGAACTCGACGATCCATTCGTGTCCGCCACGACCCTTGTCGCCGGCAAAATAGACGGGAGCGGCTGTGTATTCCGAAACGATGGCGTTCAACTCGCGGCATGCTTCGGCGAGCGCCTTATCGGTGTCGCCAACCATAACCTCTTCGCCAAAAGCGTTGATAAACTGCTTGGTACGACCGGTGATGCGGAAGCAGTGCGGGTTTCGGCGCGTGAACATCATCGTATCGCCGGGCAGGTATCGCCACAGGCCGTTGTTGGAGGAGATCATTACAGCGTAATTTTTCCCTACCTCCACATCGGCCAGCAGCACCGTTTTGGGGTGTTCTTTTTCCCATTCCTCTGTCGGGATAAATTCGTAGAACACACCACTGTCCGCAAAGAGCAGCATGTCCTTTTTATCCAGGTCGCATTGCGCGCCGAAATAGCCTTCAGAGGCGTTGTAAATTTCCTGGTATACGAAATTATCGCTGGGTATCAGTGCCTTAAATGTTTCGCGATAGGGTTCAAAGCCCACGCCGCCGTGCATATAAGCCTGCAGATGCGGCCATACCTCCAGCATATTGTTTTTGCCGGTTTGCTCGAGGATCAGGCGGAACAGGACGATAAGCCAGGTAGGTACCCCGCCGAACATGACGATATCGTCGCGGCGACCGGTGAGATCGGCAAAACGCTGGAGTTTTTCTTCAAAGTTGGGCAGCAGCGCCGTTTTGAAATCGGGCGTATGAAAAGCGCGACCAACAACCGGCATATGGTGGGTCATCAGCGAACTGATGTCGCCGATACGGGTTTTGGGATAATCAGCGAATGTCTGGTAACTTCCGGAGAGCAGCAGGTTTTTTCGCCGGAATACCTCCATGTCGGGTTTGTTGTGGTACAGCAAGGTCAGCGAATCCCAACTGCCGGCGTAGTGGTTGCTGTACAGGTTGCTCATCGGAACGGGGATAAACTTGCTTTTGTCGCTGGTGGTACCGCTGCTTTTGCTGTACCAGTTGACCTGTCCGGGCCAAAGCACGTTCCGTTCGCCGCGCATCATACGATAAATCTGGTCTTTTACCCCTTCATAATCATGGGCGGGCACACGCTGCGCAAACTCCTCTGCATTCCGTATGCCTGCGAAGTCATATTCCTTGCCGAATTCAGTATTGCGCGCTGTATCGAGTAAACGTTGCAACCACCGTTCCTGGGGTTCTTCCGGCCGTTTCATATAGCGCTCGATGCGCCGCATACGCAGGCGCATGTACTGCTTGACGAGTTCGTTGGCCAACCATTTCATAGGCAGCGAGCAGTTAGTTCGATTTGTTTTGCAGATACAAAATTACGACATAGCCGGTTAGGCAGGTTCACAGTTTATCAAAGGACTCAAAAATGTTTATTTTTCAAGACATTTGGGTCTAATTCCGTTGTTGTCAATGAATCTCGCCAAACATAAAGACTTTGATTCGTTTTACGAAGCTTTGTTGCCTGTAGAAAAAACCATTTGTCTCCGGTTGCGCGAATTATTGTTCACCCATTTTCCACAAATAAAGGAGCAGTTCGGGTATGGTGTACCCTATTACCGGCTCCACAGCAGGATATGTTTCATGTATCCGGCATCTTTTCCGTACAGTGGCCACGATGCCGGGGTTGCTTTTGGCTTTACGCGCGGCCACCTGCTTTCCAACGAGCAGGGACTGCTCGACATGGGCGCGCGCAAGGAGGTGGCTTACGTTCGTATTCCATCGGCAAGCGCCATACCGGAAGATGCACTGCTGGAGATGCTGCACGAAGCGGTGCTGCTCGACGCCGAACTGGCAGGCAAGCGGATCCGCCGCAAAAAGTGAGCATTAGTGTCCCAGGTACAACACCGTATCCAGCACCGGCCGGGTGTTCAGCGAAATCTCGATGGGCAGGCTTCCAAACGCTTCATGGGGAAAATGCAGGCTGTCGTACCCGAATGCAACGATCCAGTGACGGCCTTCCGGTACAGATTCTATACAGCCGCGCGCGTCTGCGCCCGTTTGGAACGATGCATCGAAAAACGCCGCGCCCTTGTCGTAGCCCGGAAAAGTATCGCTGAAGTATTTCAGGTACACCGTAGAACCAACCAACGGATAGTTGTGGTGGGTAGTTTTGATACAGACTTTGGTAGGCAGGGGTACTGTTTCCGGGCCTTTGGAGCAGCCGGAAAAAACAAGGACAACAGCGGTAATCAGGAGTATGCGCATAGTGCGAATGTAGTGCGGAAATCCTTTTCCGCCTGAAAGTTTTAAATATAATACGGTACCTCTTTTCCTTCCGGAAACAAGGTGCAATACCTGATTTTTCCTGCAACGCGAAAAACAGGAAAAACCGGTGCTACCTATTCAACGTTCTGACGCCCAAACCGGTTGGCTATTCCCGGCAAAACCGACATATTTTTTACCTTTGTGGCGCCAAACCAACATCCTGCCAAAGGTCATACAGGCTCTAACCAAACTTAACATCCACCACATTATGGCAACGACAGCAAAAAAATCCCCGCAAAACGGCCAAACAGTGCCTAAATCCCCTGTTTCCGGCAACCGCATTATTACGCTCGACGAGTTTATCATCCGCGCCGAAAAGGACTTCGATTTTGCTACCGGCGAATTGACGGGTTTACTTCGCGACATCGGTGTGGCGGCAAAGATCATCAACCGGGAGGTGAACAAAGCCGGCCTGGTCAACATTATCGGGGTAGCCGACAGCGGTGAAAACCAAAGCGGCGATATGCAGCAAAAACTCGATGTGTACGCCAATGAAAAACTGATCGAATGTCTCCAGAATTCCGGCGAGTGCTGCGCCATCGCTTCGGAAGAGAACGACGACATTATTCATGTGCCTTCCGTAGGCTCCAAGAAAAGCCAGTATGTCGTCATGTTCGACCCGCTCGACGGCTCTTCCAATATTGATGTAAACGTTTCTGTGGGCACTATTTTCGCCATTTACCGGCGTAAAAGCGACTCATCCGGTCCGGCTACGAAAGCGGACTTCCTGCAGGCGGGTGTTAAACAGGTAGCCGCGGGTTATGTATTGTACGGTACCTCCACTATCCTGGTGTATACCACAGGCCGCGGCGTGAACGGGTTCACCCTCGACCCCAGCATCGGTGAATTCTGCCTCAGCCATCGCAACATGCGTATGCCGGAAAACGGCGCTACATACTCCGTTAATCAGGGCTACTACTCCAAATTCGACCTCGAAATGCGCCGCTATATCGACAACTGTTCCGATCAGAACTACGGCCTGCGCTATATCGGTTCTATGGTAAGCGATATACACCGTATCCTTATCCAGGGCGGTATTTTCCTCTATCCCAGCACGCGCAAGTACCCCAAAGGAAAACTGCGCCTGCTGTACGAATGCAACCCGCTTTCCATGATCGTCGAACAGGCGGGCGGCAAAGCCATGAACACCCAACTCAAACGCGTACTCGATGTGGTGCCGACCGAACTGCACCAGCGCTGTACCATCGCCATCGGTTCGCCCGCAATGGTAGACGAGTTGAAAGCGTTTATAGAGCGGTATTCGGCTTTACCCTTGTAAATGCAATACCGAAAGCGATAAAAAAAAGCACCTGTGACCTTATTTGTTTTGTTTTCACTGAACCTGATCAGTCCTATGCTCGGTATATCTTTTACCAATATCTGCGAGGCAAAGGGCAGTATCTATGTGGGCGTTTATGCAAAAAAGGCCGATTTCCTTAAACCGGAAAAGGCCTGTTTCAAAAAGATTATTCCCGTATCGGTGAAGGGTAATCTCGATTTCGACTGCTCCGAACTTGCCCCCGGCACTTATGCCGTGAGCTGTTTCCACGACCTCAACGACAATGGCGAGCTCGACACCAACTTTTTCGGGATACCCGTCGAACCGTACGGTTTTTCCAATAATGCGCGTCCCAAATTCAGGGCGCCCAGGTGGGAAGAAGCGTGTTTTCAGGTAAAAGAGGGCGGCTTAAAGATCAGTATCCGCCTGGAAAAATGGTAAAGGCGGCTGTGTTTGGCCGGGGCTGGTTACATTTGCACGCTAACAAGGTTTTATTGCTGCATTGTTTCATTGCTGACATTGTCTATGCCAACAATGAAACAATGCAACAATGTCAGCAATCCAGCAATAACCACACATGATCCGCGCAGAAAACGTAGTAAAAACATTTGGGGAACAGGAAGTGCTTCAGGGTATCAACTTCACTTTTGAAGCCGGAAAAAACAACCTCATCATCGGGCGTTCGGGAGCCGGCAAAACGGTTCTGCTCAAAATCCTGGTAGGTCTGCAAGTCCCCACCAGCGGCACGGTCTGGTACGATGACGTCAATTTTACAGCCCTCGACAAGCAGGGCATGCGCGCCATCCGCATGAAGATCGGCATGTTGTTCCAGGGCTCTGCCCTTTTCGACTCACTGACGGTGGAACAGAATATCCGGTTCCCCATGGATATGTTTACCCATAAAAGCCCGCAGCAAAAGCTCGAACGCGTCAACTACTGTCTCGAACGCGTCAATCTCAGCGGCAACAACAAAAAATACCCTTCCGAACTATCCGGCGGTATGCAAAAACGCGTCGGCATCGCGCGCGCTATCGTACTCGAACCCCAATATCTCTTCTGCGACGAACCCAACTCCGGTCTCGATCCGAAAACCTCCATCCTCATCGATGAACTGATCAGCAGCATCACCAAAGAAAATAATATCACCACGATCATCAATACCCATGATATGAACTCGGTGATGGAAATCGGCGAAAACATCTGTTTCCTGCATGAAGGCCGCCTCGAATGGAGTGGTACCAAGGAAGAGGTACTCGCTTCGGACAATGAAAACCTCCAATCTTTTATTTTTGCCTCGCCGTTCCTTCAAAAACTCCGTAAAGCGGCGTTGAAATGAACTTTCCAGCAAACAGGTTGGTGCGTTATGGAACCTCGACCGGGCGCCGCACTCAAAATGAGACGCCCGACCGGAGTTGGCCCGGCGGCGTTCTCGTGGTGTTTTTTGCGTTTATGCTGCTGTTTTCCTGCAACAAACCCGCTCCCCAAACCCTGTTCTCCGAAATAGCCGCCTCCGAATCAGGTATTGATTTTCAAAACCGCCTTCCCGAACAATCGGACGAGGGTATGGATATCGTCCGGTACCTCTATTACTACAACGGCGGCGGGGTGGCAGCCGGCGACCTGAACAACGACAGCCTGCCCGATCTGTACTTCACGGCCAACCTCGGCCCAAACAGCCTCTACCTGAACAAAGGGGACTTCCGTTTTGAAAACGCCACCGCAAAGTCCGGCACTGGCGGTACCGGCTCCTGGAAAACAGGCGTCACCTTTGCCGATGTTAATGCCGACGGCTGGCTCGATATTTACGTGTGCCAGGTAGGCAATTACAAATCTTTTAAAGGCAAAAACCAGTTGTTTATCAACAACCGGAACGGAACGTTCACGGACCGCGCTGCCGAATTTGGCCTCGATCTCTCGGCCTTTTGCACCCAGGCCGCTTTTTTTGATTACGACCTCGACGGCGATCTCGACTGCTTTATCCTTTGTCACAGCGTGCACTCGCCCGAATCGTATAAAGACACGGCGATCTCCCGCCGGTACGACCCGCTGGCCAGCGACAGGCTGTTCCGCAACGATGGGGGAAAGTTTACCGATATCACCCCTACCTCCGGGCTGCACGACGGCAAATCAGGCTATGGCCTCGGCCTCGTCGTCGGCGACGTGAACGGCGACGGGTTCCCGGATATTTACGTCGCCAACGATTTTCACGAAAACGACTTTCTATACTATAATGTCCGGGGAAAATATTTCAGGGAAGGCATTGTGGCCAGCACGGGCCATACCTCCAATCTCTCCATGGGATGCGATATGGCGGATGTCAACAACGATGGCTTCCCCGATATCGTTACCCTCGACATGAAGCCGGAAGACGAGCCGACCCTCAAGGCCAGCCAGCCCCCCGATCAATACCAGGTGTACGAATACAAACATTCGTACGGCTATCACTGGCAATTCCCCCGCAATTGCCTCCAACTCAACAGGGGAGGCGCAGGGTTTTCCGAAATCGGGCAATTGTCGGGGATCGCCACTACCGACTGGAGCTGGAGCCCGCTGTTGGCCGATTTCGATCTCGACGGCCGCAAAGACCTGTTTGTTTCAAACGGCATCCCGCACCGGCCCAACAACAACGACTACCTCAAGTACATATCCTCCAATGAGGTGCAGCGCAATGCCACCGACCAGGACCTGATTGCAAAAATGCCTTCCGGGGCGGCCGCCAATTATTGCTTCCGCAATTCGAGCGACCTGCGGTTTGAGGATGTTTCCCAAAACTGGGGATTGGCGCACAAGGGTTTTTCCAACGGCGCCATATACGCCGATCTGGACAACGACGGCGACCTCGATCTGGTGACCAACAACCTGAATGAACCCGCCTCTGTTTTCCGGAATGACATACGGGCCGGTCATTTTCTGAAGCTCAGGTTTTCCGGCACGCCGGGAAATCCTTTTGGAATCGGCGCCCGGATACAGGTGTTTTCAGGAAATATCATGCAATATGCTGAAAATCAGCCGGTAAGGGGATTTCAGTCCGCGGTGGAGCCAGGGGTTTTGTGCATCGGGCTGGGAGAAAGCACCCTCGTCGATTCGCTGGTCGTTACCTGGCCGGATGGTGCTCGGGAAACACGGTATGGCATAGTTTCAAACACGACCTTGTTGCTGTCGGCAACTCAGGCGGCGCCCCATTCACCGGGTGAATTCAAGGCGCCGTCCGAATCGGCGCCACAGCAACGCAACGATCTCTCCGACATCGCCCGCGAGAAACTCATGCCCTGGTCGCTCGCCGCACAGGGGCCCAAACTGGGTGCACTGCCCCAGACACTAAAAAATGCCCTGCCGGCCCTGGTCACGGATACCTCCTGTATTCGCCTGGCCGATTTCGACGGCGACGGCGACCTGGACCTGTTTGCCGGCGCGCGATGGCTGCCCGGTAAATATGGCCTCACGCCAAAATCATATCTGCTGAGAAATGACGGGGGAAACAGGTATTCCGACGCTACAAACCTGCTGCCCGGCGGCTATGAGGTTGGTATGGTCTGCGACGCCCTCTGGACCGATACCGACGGCGACGGCAGACCCGACCTCGTCGTTTGCGGCGAATGGGCGGCGGTGACAGTGTACAGGAACACCGGCAGCGGTTTTGAAAAAACGGAACTCCCGCAAACTGCCGGCATGTGGAATTGTATCAAGGCAGCCGACTATGACAACGACGGCGATATGGACCTTATCGCGGGCAACCTCGGCTGGAACAGCAACCTGAAGGCTACACCCGCCGAACCGCTCGGCTTATGGGTAAAAGACTTCGATGGCAACGGCAGTACCGACCCTGTGCTGACCTATTACCGGCAGGGGAAAAACTATGTTTTTGCAGATAAAGACCTGCTGGTCAACCAGATGCCGTTTTTGAAAAAACGCTACGTCGAATACGGTAAATACGCAGAAAGCACCTTTGAAGATGTGTTTCCGGAAACGCTCCGGCGCGGCGCGATCAGCAGAAAGGCGGAATTGCTGGCCTCCTGCTTCCTTGAAAACAAGGGAAACGGACAATGGGCCGTTCATCCGATGCCCATTGAGGCGCAGTTTAGTCCGGTATTTGCCATTTTGCCGTACGATTTCAACGGCGACGGGCATTTGGATGTATTGCTGGGCGGCAATTTTTACGAAGTGCAGCCTGCCATCGGGCGTTTCGACGCTTCGTACGGTACCTTGCTGCTCGGCGACGGCAAGGGCGGTTTCCGCCCGACATCGCTTTCCGGCACGGGGATATGGCTGCCCGGTCCTGTTCGCGACCTGGCCATATCGGACGGCCCAAACGGGCAAAAACGCCTGTTGGTGGCCCGGAATGGTCTGGAATTGCAGATAATTGACCTTTCTTTGCCCATTCGATCGCATGTGCAATGAAAATCGCCCGCTCTTTTCCGCGCATTGAAAGCGCCGTATTTTACCTGCTGCTGGCCGCCAATCTTATCCCGCTGTGGTCGGTACACTACTTTCTTACCGGCGACGGGCCTTGCCACCTCTACAACGCAAAGGTGTTGCTCGATATGTACCACAGCGCGGAGTTGAAGGCGTTTTACAACCCCTGGCTGGGAATCAATTACTTTTTTGAGCCCAATTGGTTCAGCCATGCTGCGCTCGAAATGATGATGGGCGTGGGCGTGGCGCCCTACCTCGCCGAGAAATTCCTGCAAACTTTTTACGTACTCGCTTTCGGCCTGGGTCTGCGCTACCTGATCCGGCAGATCAACCCGGCGGGTCTTTTTATGAGTTCCTTCGGGCTGCTGCTCTGCTACCACCACGTGTACCAGATGGGCTTTTACAATTACAGCTGTAGCCTGGCCATTATGTTCTGGGTGGTGGGCTACTGGCTACGGTACCGCAGCGACTGGACCACGTGGCGTATGCTCCTGCAGGGGCTGGGCTTTCTTGTCTTGTATTTTTGTCACCCGGTGGGGTTGTTTTTTGCATTCCTGCTCATCGGCAGTGTGCTGCTGGCCGACCTCTTGGCGGAAACAAGAGAAAAACGACCTGTACGGGAGGTGTTTCATGTCTTCCGGCAAAAAATAATTGCCCTCACTGTATCCGCCTTGCCGGTGTTGGTTTTGTTGGCCCAGTATGTATTCAAAAAGGGCATTAACCCGACGCCGCGCAGCGAATCGGACCGCCAGATATGGGAAGATCTGTATCGCTTTACGGCATTGTCGACGATGATGCAGGCTGAGAGAAAAACAGCCCTTTTGGTGGCAGGATTGTTCCTGGTACTGGTATTGGGCGCCCTTACGATAAAAATAAGGTCGAAACGCCTGCAATGGACCGATGCGTTGTTTGTCGTATTCGGCCTGACGCTGCTGATCTATTTCCGGCAACCGGGCGGCATCGCCGGAGCGGGCATTTTACCTATCCGTTTGCAGTTGCTGCCATACCTGATGCTGTTGCTGTGGCTGGCTTCCGTCGAATTTCCCAAATGGATTCGCCTGGCCACCCTGGTCTTCAGCATTGCTGCACTTGCTGCACTGATGAGCATCCGGATTCCGCACAACCGCATGGCCTCCGATGCGGCCGAAGACCTGGTCTCCGCCGCCGCTGTCATACCCGACAGGGTGTCTGTGCTGCCCATCAGTTTCGACCACAACGGCCGGCATGCGAACGGGGAAGAAGTTGCCGACGCCATCTGGCTGTTCGTACACGCTGCCGACTATATCGGCACACAGCGGCAGGTGATCATGCTCGACAATTACGAGGCGGCTACACCCAACTTTCCGCTGAGCTGGCGTCGGGAACGCAACCCTTACAATTGTCTGGAAAAAGACGGCAACAATTTCGAAGGGCAACCGCCGTACGCCGATTTTCTGCATTATCCGGAAAACTCCAACAATGCCTCTGTCGATTATGTGGTGACCTGGTGCCTCGACCGGAAAAAATTTGGCGACCATCCTTTTGTCGAACATATCCGGCAGCAACTGGACGAAGGATACGATCTGGTATACACCTCAGGAACAGGACTGGTTAAGGTGTTCAAAAGCAAGCGGTTATAGGCTTTGTTTCCCGCAAATCTGCGGGAACCCCACTCCCCGTATTACACAACACCCAGTTCCCTGATGGCCAGCCAGGCCATAAGCCCCATCCCTGTTTCCAGTGCGGCCTCATCCACGTCGAACGTTTCGGTGTGGATCGACGAGGTGATACCCCGCTCGGGGTTGCCGGTGCCGAGGCGGTAGAAGCAGGCGGGCATGACCTGTGAGAAATAGGCAAAATCTTCGGCAGTCATGCGCAGCGGCAGATCGACCACCTTGTCCTTGCCGAGCAGTTCGATGGCCCATTCTTTGGTGCGCCGGGTAAGCGCCTCGTGGTTGTAGAGCACCGGATAGCCTTTCAAAATATTGAACTCGCAGGCGCCGCCCATGCTTTTCACCATGTCAGTGGCAATCTTTTTCATACGTTTATGGGCCTCTCCGCGCCACTTTTCGTCCATGGTGCGAAAGGTACCTTCCAGTTTTACCTCGTTAGGGATGACGTTGGTGGCGCCTCCGGTGGAATTGATCTTGCCGAAGGTCAGCACCGAAGGAATGCCCGGGTCGCCATACCGGCTGACGATCTGTTGCAGCGCTACGATCACCTGGGCGGTGATGACTACCGGGTCGATGCACTCCTGGGGCATGGCCCCGTGGCCGCCGCGGCCTTTGATGGTGACGTATATCTCGTCGGCCGAGGCCATATAGATGCCGGGTTTGAGGCCGATCATGCCCGCGCGCAGGGGCGGGTGTACGTGCTGGCCGAAAATGCTCGCAGGGCGCGGCTTTTCCAGCACACCCTCTTTGATCATAATGCTCGCCCCGCCGGGCAGCCGCTCCTCACCCGGCTGGAAAATACACTTTACCGTGCCCTCAAAACGGTCGCGCAAGGCGTGCAGGATACGCGCTGTGCCAAGCAGCGACGAAGTGTGCACATCGTGCCCGCAGGCGTGCATAACGCCTTCATTTTGAGATTTGTACGGGACCTTGTTTGCCTCCCGGATCGGCAGGGCGTCCATATCGCCGCGCAGGGCGACGACGCGCTTTCTGGGGTTTTTTCCTTTGATCAATGCCACCACCCCGTTGCCGGCCATGCCATGCCGGTGCTCGATGCCCATTTCGGCGAGTTTATCGGCAACAAACCGACCCGTTTGTACCTCCTCAAACGACAGTTCGGGGTGCATGTGCAGGTGCCGGCGGTTGGCGACGGTATCGGCGTGGTATTCGTGGGCGAGGCGGAGGATTTGTTCTTTCATGGGCTGGAAGAAATTATTCAAAATCTTCTAATTTCAGTGTTTTGATGGCTTTCGCTTTGTCAGGGGCGATAGGGTGCTGCTCCCAAAAATCGCTATTTAAAAACTTGATCAATCCTTTTTTCCCAATCCTGTAGGTTTCTTTTAATTTCACTATGGCCGGGCTCAAGTTGGAGGGTAGGCTTTTTTCTCGTATAAACGCCCGCCGTCGACCAGAATGGGTATCAGTACCTTGCTTTCACGAAGGGCCGTTTCGATCTCTTTCCTGACCCAGTCCTCTTCATCATCGATCCGTCGGCGATGGTGTTCATCCGTTGCACTAAGCCAATCCGGTCCAATCACTGCGAGGACAACCGAACATTCCAGCAGCATTTTCTCAAGACGGTCGGCCCATTTTTCACCCGGCTTGATTTCCTCAACATCCTGAAAAACAATGCCTTGACCCAAAGAACTTTTCAAACTGTCAAACAGTCTCCCGGCCTGGGCGGCGGCATCACTGCGGCGGTAACTGAGGAATATCCGGTAAGGCATAGGTTGGTTTGTCAAGTCGAGCAACAAAACTACCAAAGTTAATGCTTAACGAAAATTGGCAGCAGCAGATTTGCCTGACATTTTCATTACTTTTGTACAATAATGTACGACACATGACGGCTTCTATTTCAGCACAGGATCAAATCGCCAATTTTCTCGCGGAAGCCATTCCGGAGAAAATCCTTGCGTTTAAATTTGACGCGTCCATTCAGAAACGCATCGAAGAACTGGTGTACAGGAAAAAAGAAGGAACGGTTACGCCGGCGGAAAATGAAGAATTGGAACGTTATCTTGCTTATGATCTGCTGATCGGCCTGGCCAAAGCCCGGGCCAGTATGTATGTTGAAAACTCATGAGCCGAATCCCCAAAAACCTCCGGGAGCAAGTCGCTCGACGTGCAAAATACCGTTGCGAGTACTGTCTGGTACCGGAGCGTTTTCTGGCTACAATTTTTCATATAGATCATATCCGCAGCCTGAAACACGGTGGGCTGACAACCCAGGCTAATCTGGCCTTTACCTGTCCTCACTGTAATTGCAATAAAGGCAGCGATGTTGCTGCTTTTGCAGATACAGAAGGTGAGGTGTTGGTTCGGCTGTTTAATCCAAGAAAAGACGTGTGGGAAGAGCATTTTTACATTCGGAACGGGCTCATATTAGCCAAGACGACGGTAGCAGAAGCAACCATAAGGATTTTGGCCATTAACGAGCCGTATCGGGTAGTTTTTCGGAAGGCTCTTGCGGAAGCGGGAAAGTATCCATGATGTAAAACCAGCCCCCCGCAAAATCCACCCCCTCCATTTTGCGTTTTGTCGTAACTTCACCCCCTCGTAAACTTGCGCATACCGTTTTGAAACACTTCCTGCCACACTTTATCCAGGAAAACTACCGTCACGGCAATCTGGAAGGCCGGCTTCATGCCTACACAATGTTCGTCGATCTCAGCGGGTTTACCCGGCTGACGGAGAAGCTCATGCAGAAGGGCCCTGAAGGCGCCGAGGAGCTGTCCTATGCGCTCAACCATATCTTTCAGCCCACGGTAGCCTTCGTCTACGAGCAGGGGGGCTTCATTCCCTATTTTGCCGGCGACAGTTTCACTGCGATTTTCCCGAACAATAACGGCGGCCCCTCCAACCGCGAAACGGTGGCTATCGCCCTGCGGGTGGCGGAGACCGCACAATCCACGCTCCGGCGCTTCATCAGCGACCAGGAAGACGAGGATTCGCTCATGTCGGAATACAATATCGGCATCAAAATCGGGCTGTCGGAAGGAGAAGTGGAGTGGGGCATTGTCGGCAACCACCGCAAGGGATACTACTTCAGGGGTGCGCCCATCGACGGCTGCTCGCAGGCGCAGGTGCTTGCCAACAGCCTTGAGGTGGTGTGCGACGACCGTTTTCTGCGTTTTCTGCGCCCGGAGATCATTGAAAGCGAAGCCATCGGCGATGGGTTTTTCAAACTGAAACTCGAGGGGATCAACCTGACCGATTCCGCCCCGGATACCAATTCTGCGCCGAAACTGCCCAAACCCGACCCGGAGGTCATGCAGGAATTCCTGCCCAAAGAAGTGTTCGACAACCCCGGCATCGGCGAATTCCGCAATGTGGTGAGTGTGTTTCTTTCGTTTACCGGTGTGGATACACACGAGGCGCTCGACCATTTTGCCACCGTCATACTAGAGCAAAGCGAAAACTTCGGTGGCTATTTCAAGGAGATCGATTTTGGCGACAAGGGCGGCGTCATGTTCTGCATTTTCGGCGCGCCGGTTTCTTTTGAAAACAACGTGGATCGCGCCCTGGAATATATCACCGCCGTGCAGGACGACCTGATGCACCTGGAGAACATCACCGGTGCGCGGTACTGCATCGGCATCACGTCGGGTACCGCCTTTACCGGGGTAATCGGCAGCAAGGAGCGTTGCCAGTATGCGGCTGTGGGCGCCCGCGTCAACCTCGCCGCGCGCCTCATGATGAAGGCCGAATGGGGCGAGGTGATCGCCGACGAGAACGTACAGCGCAACCGGAACTTTAAGTTTGCATTCAGGGGAGAGGGGCATTTCAAGGGTTTTGAAGAAAGCATCCCTACATATGCCCTCAGCGGCCGCAACCTGAGCGGCCGCACCAGTTTTTCCGGCAACTATTTCGGCCGGCAAAGCGAACTGAAAACGCTGGTTAATTTCATGGCGCCGCTGCGCGAAAACCGCTTTGCAGGCGTCGCCTTCGTTTTTGGCGAAGCAGGCATCGGCAAGAGCCGGCTGAGTTATGAATTCCGGCGCAGCCTGCGCGAGACGATGGCGGTGAGCTGGTTCACCTGCCAGAGCGACCAGATCCTGCGCAAACCCTTCAATCCGTTCATCTATTTCCTCAAATACTATTTCGAACAAAGTCCGGAGAACAGCGCAGAGCGCAACCGGGAGATGTTTGAAAACAATTTCCTTGAACTACAATACGAACTGACGGAGAACCGGCATCCGGAAGCCGACGCCGTGCGCCGGGAGATCGCGCGTACGCAGAGCGTGCTGGCGGCGCTGGTGGGTATTCAATACAACGGCTCGCTTTGGGAACAACTCGACGCGCGCGGACGATACCAGAACGCCCTGTCGGCCATGGCCAATCTTTTTGTAGCGGAATCTCTGCTGCAACCCGCTGTGATCGAACTGGAAGACGCGCATTGGTACGACGAGATGAGCCGGGAATTCCTCATGCAGTTTATACGCAGGGCGCAGGGTTATCCGCTGCTGTTCCTGGTGACGAGCCGTTACGAGGACGATGGCTCCAGGTCGTTCATTTTCCGCCCCAACCTGCTGGAGGAACTTAAAATCCCCAACGTGGAGGTAGACCTGAACTTCCTCCTGCCCGACGACCTGAAATCCTTTGCCGAAGTCCGGCTGGGCGGCAGTCTGCACCCCGATCTGCTGGAACTGATCCAGCGCATGACCCAGGGCAACCCGTTTTATGTGGAGCAAATGGCCGACTATTTCCGGGAGGCCAACCTGCTGAAAAACACCGACGGGGTGCTGCAGCTCCAGCAGAAAGACGACATCCAGATGTCGGATTCGGTCAAACAGATCATGATGGCGCGCATCGATCGCCTGAGCGGCCTGGTAAAGGAAACCGTGAAAGCAGCGGCGGTGATCGGGCGCGAGTTCGAGTTGCCGGTGCTGTCTGCCGTGATGGCCCGGCAGGAGGAGTTTGTCAGCAAAAACGGCGACCTCGACCTGGTGCTTAAAGAACAAATCCAGACGGCCGAAAAATGGCAGATATGGCATGCCATGAACGAGTTGCGGTATATTTTCCGCCATTCGCTCCTGCGGGAGGCGGCCTACGATATGCAGTTGCGCACACGCCTGCGCGAGCTGCACCACCTGATCGCTGAGGCCATCGAACAGCTGTACCCCGGCTCCGAGGAGCGCTATGTCGACCTGGCTTTCCACTACGAACAGTCGGAAGACACACAAAAGACCAACAAGTTTCTCGAAAAGGCAGCCCGTTATTCGCAGCGCAATTTTCTGAACCGGCAGGCGCTGAAATACTATGAGAAGCTCATCGACAACCTGAACGGCCGCTCCAAAAAGAATAAAAAGATTATCAAGTTGCAGCTGCGAAAAGGCGCGGTACACGAACTCGTGGGGCAATGGGAAGAAGCGGAACAGGACTACCGTTCTGCACTCAACTTCGCCAAATCCCTGAATGACTGGTACCTGATCGGGCGCAGCAACCGCCGCCTGGGTCAACTGCTCATGTTGCGGGGCAACTACCAGGAGGCCAAAAAACACCTCGATGTGGCCGTTACCTGCTTCGAACTCGCCAACGACCAGGTGGGTATTGCCAAAACATATGGCAACCTGGGCACCTTCTTCTTCCGCCAGGGCAGCTACGACGCTGCCAAAAGCTGGTACGCCAAAGCCATCGAGATCAACCGTTCGGTACAACGCGACGCCGAAAATGCCGCTATTGTGGCCAACCTGGGCCTTATTTTCATGAATCAGGGGCATTACGACGAGGGTATCCGCTGGCTGGAAGAGCAACTCGATATCGCCGAGCGCGCTGCCGACAAGCAGGGCCTGACGACTTTATACACCAACCTGGGCATCATTTACCTGGAAAAAGGTGCGCTGGACTCCGCACTGCTGTGCCTGGAAAAAGGGCTTGCCCTGTCGGAAGAACTGGGCAATAAACTGTTCATGACCATTTGTATCGGCTCCATCGGTTCGGTTTGGGAGAAAAAAGGCGATTACGAAAAGGCCATGCAAAACTTTGAGCGCGACCTCGTGCTTTGCCGGGAACTGGGCGATAAACAAGGCACGGCCATTGCTTGCGGGCTGATCGGCGACCTGCTTTCCGTGATCGGCGAGTTTGACAAAGCCATCGGATACCTGGAACAAAACCTCCAGCTCTCCCGCGAACTGAATTACAAAAAGGGAATTGCCAAGGCGCTCAATACACTGGGCGATACCTGGTTCTACAAGAGCGACCACAAACGCTCCATCAATTACTACAACGAAGCCATCGAATATGCCCGCGAAATGGGTAACAAACTGGTGCTGGGCTACTCCCTGATCGAAAAAGGCCTCGTACACGTACATGCAGGGGAACTCTCCACCGCACGCCAACTCCTGGAAGAAGGCCGCGATATCGCTTTGGCGCTCGGCAATGCCGATCTGACCTTCGGCGCCAATATCCTGCGGGCACAGGTCATCATGGCCGAAAACAACCGCCCGGAAGCGCTGCGGCAGTTGCAACAGCTCCTTGCATTGGCACGTACCGAACGCGAAGAAGCTGCCGTTCATTTTGAACTGAGAAAGGTGGCCGACCATCCAACGACGCATCACCTGCGGGCACTTACCCTGTACCGCAGCATGTTTGCGCGCACTCCGCAGTATATTTACAAGGTGCGGGTGGAAGAACTGGAGCGGGAGGCAAAAGTCTGATCCTCAATCAAGGTTGAATTCTTCTCCAAGTTGTGGTATCCCCACATCCTTAAATCCGTGCTCCAGCAGGTAGTCGCGCCATTTTTCCTGCCGGTCAATGGTACCGTGTACCAGCCATACCTTTTTACACGATTTGGTCTGATTGCTCAACATATCCAGCATTTCATTGCGGTCGCCATGGGCTGAAAAGGAATCCATCACTTCGATATCGGCCAGCACCTGCTTGTTGTGTCCCAGGACATACAGGCTTTTGGCGCCGTCGCGCAGTAACCCGCCCGGAGTGTTCGGTGCGCAGTAGCCCACGATCAGGAAAGTGTTCCGGTGGTTTTCGATGTTGTGCAGCAGGTGGTGCCGGATGCGACCGGCATTCATCATGCCCGACGCGGAAATGATGATACAGGGTTTGTTGGTGCTGTTGAGTTTTATGGAACCCTCGCTGCTCCGGATGTAGTACAGGTCGTTGAATCCAAAGGGATTTTCGTCTTCAATCATGTAGCGGTGTACCTCTTCATCAAAACATTCCGGGTGGTTTTCAAACACCTGTGTGGCATTGATGGCCATGGGGCTGTCGACATACACGGATACCTTGGGAAGCCGCCCGGCGTGCTGGAGTTTATCGAGCATATACACGATCTCCTGCGTTCGTCCGACGGAAAAGGCCGGGATGATGAGTTTACCTTTTTTCTCCACGCAGGTATGGTTGACGATCTCCACGAAACGCTCCACTTCATTTGGGGCCGTCTCGTGGTCGCGGTCGCCATAGGTGCTTTCGCAAATCAGGTAGTCCAGTTCAGGCATGGGCAGGGGATCGCCCAGAATAGGGCGGTTGGGCCGGCCGATATCGCCTGTGAATCCAAAGCGGGTAGTCTTCCCGTTTTCCTTTATCTCCAGCGTTACACTGGCGCTGCCGAGGATGTGGCCCGCGTCGCGGTACATGACCCGGACATCCGGGTGTATGTGGAACCATTGCTCGTAGTTGTAGCTGGCAAATTGCCGCATCGCCTGGCTCACGTTCTCCATGGTGTACAACGGCTGGCGTTCCGGCTCGTTGAAGCCCTTTTTCTTGTTGTGGTAAGCCGCATCACCCTCCTGTATCTTGGCGCTGTCGAGCAGCATAATAGCGCAGAGGTCGCGTGTGGCGTGCGTGCTGAAAATTTTACCGCCGAAACCGTCGGCAACCAGTTTGGGCACCCTGCCGGTATGATCGATGTGGGCATGGCTGAGCACCAGACAGTCGATTTCTTTCGGGTCGAACAGCCATTTTTCATTAAATCCGGCCATCGATTTGCCGTCACCGGCCTGGCCGTCGTCGTCGCCGCCCTGGTAGAGGCCGCAATCGAGCAGAATCTTAAAACCGTCGTTAAGAGTAATGAGGTGCGCCGAGCCGGTCACTTCACGGGCGGCGCCGCAGAATTTTATCTTCATGGTGTTACTGTTAGCAGGGATACAATTTGTTCCAAAGGTATACATTCTTTTATTTGCCGCGTATGGAGGTGTCGCCCGGACAGGCTGTTTAAATTGCAAAATTTGGCGGACAATCTCTGATCCAAAAACACTATGTTTGCCAACAAAACATTTTTATATGGCCATTTTCACCCTCAACATTAATGGTACGCAACACAGCGTCGACGCCGAGCCCGACATGCCCCTGTTGTGGGTTTTGCGCGATCTGCTCAATCTTACCGGAACAAAGTTCGGCTGTGGTGTGGCGTCCTGCGGCGCCTGCACCGTGCTGGCCGACGGCCAGGCGGTGCGTTCGTGCGTGTGGCAGGTTCAAAATGCCGAAGGCAGCCAGATCACCACCATCGAAGGGCTTTCGCCCGATGGATCACACCCGGTACAGAAAGCCTGGGAGGCGATTGGGGTGCCGCAGTGCGGCTATTGCCAGGCCGGTCAGATGATGACGCTGGCAGGGCTGCTGAACCAATATAAAAAGCCTACGGAAACACAGATCAGCAACGCGATGAGTGCGGTATTGTGCCGCTGTGGCACCTATCACAGGATACGGCAGGCCGTGCAGATGGCTGTTGAAGAAACGAATAAATGAACATTTAGGAACATTTAGCGCCGGCTGAAGCCGGCGGTACCGGTATGAAAAAAACAGCCATTGATCGCCGTCATTTTATAAAAATTTCTGCCCTGGGCAGTGGTAGCCTGGTACTTGGTTTAGTCCTGCCCGGATTCGGCAGGGATGCGGGAAACATGCCCTGCGACCATTTCCAGCCCAATGCATTTATCCGTATCGACAAAACGGGGCAGGTGACCATTTTTGTGGCCCGTCAGGAGATGGGACAAGGGGTGAATACCTCCCTGCCCATGATCGTCGCGGAAGAACTTGAGGTCGACTTTCAAACAGTCCGGCAGGAGATCGCCCCCTTCGGCTCCCTTCCGGAAGGCGCCCATGATACCGGCGGCAGCCAAAGTGTGACAGGCTCCTATGCAGAACTGCGCAAAGCCGGAGCCGTTGCCAAAACCATGCTGATTGCTGCTGCGGCTAAAAAATGGGGTGTCGACCCTAACCTTTGCAAGGCGGAAAACGGCGTGGTTACGCACGTCACTACCGGCAATTCGATCAGCTACGGCGATCTCGTTTGCGACGCGGCGGAGCTGCCCGTCCCAACGGAAGTGACGCTGAAAAACGTGAAAGATTTCAAGATCGTCGGCAAGGGGCAACGCAAGAAAAATCTGAAAGATATCATCACCGGACAGGCGAAATACGGCATGGACCTGAAAGTGCCGGGCATGCTGTACGCCGTTGTCGAGCGCAGTCCCGTATTGGGCGGTACAGTGGAAAATATTGACGCTGAAGAAGTGCTCGCCGTGCCGGGTGTAGTGCGGGTTGTTTCATATAACGGAACCGGAAAACCCATGCACGCGCGTGCCGGCGTGGCCGTGCTGGCCACCAATATCTGGGCAGCCATAAAAGGTCGGCGGCTGTTGCGAATCAAGTGGAACGAGGGTGAAAAGAACAAGGATAGTACGGCAGAATTGTTCCGAACTTTTGCCGATCTGGCTAAAAAGCCGCCGCAAAAAACGGTGCATACCGCCGGCGACGTCGACGCAGTGAGTGCCGGCAAGGCCAATACCCTGAACGCGGAGTACGCTGCACCCTTCCTCGCCCACGCCATGATGGAGCCGCTTAACTTCATCGCAGAGGTGAAAAATGATCAATGCGAGCTCTGGGGTGGACTGCAACTGCCCCACTGGACAGTCGACACCATTTCCAAGGAGTGCGGCATTCCGAAAAATAATATACGGGTCAACCTCGCGCTCATGGGCGGCGCTTTCGGGCGGCGGCTCATGTGCGATTTTGCCCTCGAAACGGTAAAAATCGCGCAGCAGGTTGACAAGCCTGTAAAGGTGATCTGGGATCGCACCGACGACATTCGTTTCGACAATTATCGCCCGGCCAATTACCATCGTCTGGAGGCCAAATGGGATGCAAAAGGCATCCTGCAGAGCTGGGAGCACCATGTGCTTTCCACGCCGATCTCCTGGATGACCGACGGTCCCGGTACGGATACCGCCGAAAACCTGGGCGGGGCGGAGAAGGATTTCTGGTACGCCGTGCCCAATGTAAAAACTGCCTATACGCCCGTTGACTTTAACCTGCACCGGGGCTGGCTGCGCGGGGTGGAGCCGGTGCAAAATGTATTTGCCGTCGAGTGCTTTATCGATGAAGTGGCGCAAAAACTAAAAAAAGACCCCCTCCAGTACCGGCTTGGCCTGCTGGAAGGGCGTGAATCATTCAAGGCCTACTGGGACAAAATCGTCGAACCACAACGCCTGGCGGGTGTGCTGAAACTGGCTGCCGAAAAGATCGGCTGGGACCAGCCGCGCAAAAAAAATCACTTTATGGGTATTGCCGGGCACATGTTTTTCTGCGATTCCTACGCTGCACATGCCATTGAAATAGAACGGCTGGGGCCCAAAAAATTCCGGCTTGTCAGGATCATTGCGGCTATCGATTGTGGTTTGGTCATCAACCCCGACGGTTTAATGAACCAGATGGAGGGAGGTACCGTATTCGGCCTGGGGCAGGCGCTGAAAAACGAAATCACAGTGGAAAACAGCCGAGTGGTGCAGGACGGCTTTTTCAATTACGAACTGGCGCGGTTCAGCGATGTGCCCGACATAGAAATACACACGGTAAAAAGCGACGCACCGCCCGGCGGAGTGGGTGAGGTGGGTGTGGCAACGGTCTCCCCGGCACTCTGCAACGCGCTGGCTGCTGCGGGCAACCGACCGCGGACGCTGCCGATCAAAAACGAAGGATTTACCTGGGAATAATGCTTCCTGCCGAACTGCAATTACATCTGGAAGAACTGCTCGGCGAGCGTTTTGCATCGAACAAAGCCGTAGGCGGCGGCGATATACACCGCGCAGGTGAAATCACAACGGTATCAGGCGGACAGTTTTTTGTAAAATACAACACAGGTCTGCAAAGCGCCGACATGTTCCGGACGGAGGCGCTCGGCCTTGCGCTGCTGGGGGCATCCCGTGTGATCGCGGTGCCGAAAATTGCTGCACAGGGTTCTATCGGCAACTTCTCCTATCTATTGATGGCGTTCATCGCCCCTGGGCCCCGTACCCGCCGTTTTTGGGAGTCTTTCGGACAGGCCCTGGCAACATTACACGGCACTACTTCAGCGCATTTTGGCTTTAGCCACGACAATTTCATCGGCAGTCTGGCACAATCGAATTCACGGCACGATAAATGGGCCGATTTCTATAGTCTGGAGCGATTAAAACCCCAGATGCGACTTGCCAGGCAAGGCGACCTGCTGGATGCCGGCGATGAAAAGCGGCTGGATACCCTGTGCAGCAAACTTGCCGCCCTTTGCCCTGAAGAACCGCCTGCACTGACACACGGCGATCTGTGGAGCGGCAATTTTTTATGCGACCGGGAAAGCAGACCCGTGTTGATCGATCCTGCAGCCTCCTTCGCACACCGGGAAATGGATATGGCGATGAGCCGCCTGTTCGGAGGCTTCGACGACGTTTTTTATCAAGGTTATGAAGACACCTGGCCGCTGGAACCCGGCTTCGACGACCGTTTGGAGGTCTACCAGTTGTATTACCTGCTGGTACACGTAAATCTGTTCGGCGGAGGCTATGTGGAAAGCGTGCGGCGTATTTTGAGGCATTACGTCTAGTGGTCTTCCGGTCGGCCCAGTATTTTACCCTGCTGGTAATTCTTCTTCAGCTCTTCCTCTTCTTTTATCTCCGCTTCAGTAGCGACAGGTGCGTTCATGTTCGAGAGGTCGGGCTGACCGGCATCTACCCAGGCAGTGTACCAGGCGCAACTCACGGCATGAATGGCGGCGCGCATCCGGCGCTCGATCATACCCTGCAACACATCCTGGTAGGCGGCAGAATAATCCCGGCACGGCGCCAGAACGGGTTTCCCGTTCCGGACATCGGGGCACATTTGCCGGTCTGTTGGAAAACTTTTACTCAGGGCTTTTTCCATGCCCAGCACGCTGTCGACCATACTGTTGCTGTCGAAAACAGCCTGCCAGAAAAATGCCTGCGGATCAGGCACATATTCCGGCTTGCCTACAAAATAATCGTAATCCTCATCGGCAAAAAGTTCGGGGATACGGCTTTCCCAAAAACCGTGGATGCCATGCTGTTCCGTTTTTTGTCCGTTGTAATTGCTCGTCGTATGCAGCGGCACATGCGCATCGCCGATGTAGTGGCCCATATCGGCACAGAGGCGCAGAATGCGTTTGGCATCGCGTGCGCGAAACGCATCTGTAAGGCGACGCTGCATGGATTGCAGGTGCCAGGGCAGGATACCGTGTTCGGACAGGTAGTCGCGGTAAAAACCGGAAATAAAGGGCGATGCGCCGGGAGCCATGATGCCCTGTTCTCTGAAAAAAGCCAGCAAAGAGTCTGTGTTGACAGCCTCCTGGGCTGTGAAGTACAAGGGTAGAATCTGGCGGACAAAAAAGCGGCGGTACGCCTGTTTTTTCTCATCCGGTATCGTATTGCCCGGGTCATTGGGACCGAAAAAGCCGATGGTGTCGCCCCGTTCCGTAATGCCGAATATTTCGGAGTGTTGCAGCAAGGCGTCCGTCCAGCCCAAAGGCAGATCGTTGAATGGCGGCCCGTAGTTGTCGAGATCGATATAATGCCGCGGCGCTTCGTTTTTGGTGGCGTAGCGCCGCATATCGGGGTCGACCGCGTGATCGCTCAGCCAGTCGATATTCGGTTTGAAAAAGACCATCATTTCCGGCGGCAGGGTCAGTACTGCCAGCCGGTTGATGCGTTTGTGTGCAAAGAAACCCCAGACCGGCGGTTTTAATGATGAATGATGAATGATGAATGATGAATCGCCGGGTTGTCCGTTGGCGTCGCAGGCACAGTCCATAGTACGGAAAGCAGTCGGGAAAATGATCCCCGTTGCAACCACGACCAAAGCAAAAAAAATATTTTTCATGACACTATTTCCGTTCAAGCGTCCGGTCAAAAGGGTTAAATTCATCATTCATCATTCATCATTCATCATTCATCATTCATCCTGCGCAACCAGTTTTTTCTCCAGATCCTCCAGCGAAACGCCCTTCGTTTCGGGCATCATTTTCCAGACAAACAGCAGCTGCAGCACCATCATAAACGCGAAAAAGGCAAAAATGACGCCCCCGCCATATTTGCCGTTGAAATAGGGAAACAACCCTGCAATGATTGCCGCAAAAACCCAGTGGGTGCTACTGCCCAGTGAATTGCCATAAGCGCGGACGCTGTTGGGGAAGATTTCGGAAATAAAAACCCAGATCACGGCGCCCTGTCCAATGGCGTGCGAAGCGATAAAGGCGAACAACAACAGGGGGACAAACAGTCCCGACAGTCCGTAGAAAAAAGCCAACGCCACACAAGACAGCGATACGATATAGCCAATGCTGCCGATATACATCAGAAAACGGCGGCCGTAGCGATCGATCAGGGCCAGCCCAAGCATGGTAAAAATGAGGTTGACGAGGCCGATGCCTGTTGTCGACAGCAGGGCGGCGCTTTCACCGAGACCGGTTTCCTTGAGGATACGCGGTGCATAATAAATGATGGCGTTGATGCCGGAGAGCTGGTTGAAGAAAGCAAAAAGAAAGGCCAGCAGCATGGGGAACCGGAATTTTCCCGAGAAAAAATGCCCGATACCCGACTGTTTATCGGTCGATGGCGCCTGAATGGCCGCCACAGCAGCATCTACGGTGACGGGGTTGATCTGTGCGAGAATTTTCCGCGCGTCGTCGACGCGGTTTTTGTGCGAAATCAACCAGCGCGGGCTTTCCGGCACAAAAAAGGCCAGCAACAGGTAAACGACCGATGGAATCGCCATAACGCCGAGCATCAGGCGCCAGGAACTTTCGCCGCCGCTCATACCGATCAGCCAGTTGGACAGGTATGCAACCAGAATGCCGAGTACGATATTGAACTGAAACATCGCTGTGAGCCGCCCCCGGATATCCTGCGGCGCGATCTCGGCGATGTACATCGGCGCCACCACGGAGGAAGCGCCTACGGCCAGTCCGCCGATAAAGCGGAAAAACATCAGCGTTTGCACATCCGGGGCGAGCGCTGATCCCAGAGAACAGATCAGAAACATTGTCCCGATCCAGAACAGCGTCGGTTTTCTGCCCCAGCGTTCTGCCGGCAGGCCGCCAAATACCGCTCCTGCAATGGTGCCGTACAGGCCCATGGCCACCATTTGACCAACCATAAAATCGCTGAGGCTCCATTGCGACTGAATGGCCTGCTCGCCGCCCGAGATGACGGCCGTGTCGAATCCGAACAGGAATCCGCCCAGGGCGACCGTGATGGACCAGAAAAATAACTTGTTGGTGTTTTGCATGATGTGTGTTGTTGGTTAATTCGTCGAGCAGATCATCAGGCCCGCATTTTTACCTGCACGTCCATTTCCTCGTGCAGGATGTCGTACAGCAGGTCGTGGTAATGCGGGAAATCGGGCAGGTTGTTGTGTCCGGCTTCTTTGATGGGATAAAGCGTGATGTTTTGCGGCGCCAGGTCGCGCAGCATTTCACTTTGCCGGTACGGGATCAGGCGATCTTTTTTTCCATGCAGGATATGCACCGGACAGTGTACTTTCCTGATAAAACGGTCGGTTCGGATATGGTACCGCAGCAGCCAGCGGACCGGCAGGATAAAGGCATAACGCGAAATATGATACAGGAAAGAGTAATAAGGGCAGTCGAGCAACAGCATATGGGGGTGGTTCCACGAAGCGATACGTGCCGCGAGTCCGCTGCCCAGCGATCGCCCGTACAGTACGATTCGTTCTTCGTCGTAAGTCTCCGCCAGCCATTTATACACCTGTTGCAGGTCGGCATAGAGGATTTCCTCCGTGCGGCGGCCGCGGCTTTTTCCAAACCCCCGGTAATCGAGGATGAAAAAGTCGAATCCCTTGCCTACAAAATCCTTGGCAAACTTGCCCCAACCCTTGATGCTCCGCGAATTGCCCTTGATGTAAAATACCACGCCCTTGCTGTTGGGCACCCTGAAGTGAAGGGCATTTACCGTGCCGCCGTCTTCCATCTCAAAATTGACTTCCGTAAAAGGGAAGGGGTATTTGTAGGTAAACCACTTTGGCAGGCGCTCCGGCCGGAAAAAAAACAGGTCCTGGGCGATATAGAATACAACACACAACCCGCCATAAACGACAGCCACCCAGAAAAGAAGATCAGCCCATGTTGGCATACATTGGTTGTTTGTTCAGGGCGAAAATAGAGTAGAATTTGCAGAATTACAGAACGAACAGAATTTGAAATGGGTGATGCCTCATAATTCTGTTCGTTCTTTACTGCTGCGAGATCTGATCCTCCCAGGCTTGAGCGAGATCTTTCCTTCCGATCATATTTTTCCAGCCTTTTTTGGGATTTTCCTTGATTGTTTTCAGCAAGGCAAGTTGCCGGGGCGATAGTAATTCGTCGGGCGACTGGCTATTGCCTGCGAGACTGTTCGCCCGACAGGCCTGAAGCGTGGTCATCGGCACGAATTTGTAATCCGTCTGGGCGAGGTAGTATTTAGGCTCACGGTCGCTGCGGAAACCTTCGTTTTTAGAACAAGCCTGTATGCCTTTAGGCTGGGTCTTCTTTTCGAGGTCTTCCTTTTTTACAATAGCAGGGTTGAATTGCACGCGCACCACCTCGCGACCGTCCTGGAACCCCGGTTCCGTCTCTACGACGCCGGGAATAGTCCCGAAGGTGCCTTCGCCGCTCCAAAAGCAGTACATGGAAAAAGTGGCGGTCTCGAGCCCGGCCTCGCGTGCGAGTAACTCCTCTTCCAGCAGTTCGAGGTAGCGCGGGGCTATGGCGCCTGTGAGATCGAGTGCTCGGCGCATACCTTCTACAAGTTGATAGGAGGAGCGAAAATCACCCATGCGCAGCACAACATCGCTGTAGTCGGCGCGGACGATACGAACCACGGGGTTATTCCAGGCGGGTTCGTCGAACCGCTTCAGCGCTTCAGCGTCCTTGCCGCCCTTGTTGTTGTAGATACACACGGGCACAAAATACGTTTCAATGGCCTCCACGATCAGCGGGTGCGAGAGCGTGTTGTTGCCGTAGCGGGTGCAATTGGAACAGCCGGGCACTTCCTGGAACAGGATGAGGATGGGTTTGCCGCTCTTTTCGGCTTCTGCTTTGCCGGCGTCAAGATCGCGCAACCAGTGGACCTTGCCGAGTTCTTCAGGGTTATCCGGGGCCGGCGTGGCGTCGTCAACGGAGTCCATGGGAGGGGTATTGGTGGCAGGACGGGGCGTTTCGTTGGGAAACAGAAAAAAAGCGCCTGCTGTGAGCAGTATACATGCAGCGGAAAGCAGTTTTACGATCATGACGCAGAGTTGTTTTGAAAACACAACGTCAAATATAACCGCAATGCGTGCTTTGAGGCGTGAGAGAATGGCGCAAATGTTGGGGAGGCGACAAGTTGATAAGCCCGGTCGACCATTTCGAAGTATGGCAAATGCACTTGCCCATTGCCGCTCATTAGACCTAATGCAAGGAGACTGTCTCCCTACCGGTTACCGGACAACATTTGAATTTTGAGATCGACAGCCTGTGCCTGTGCGGCATTGCCCGTCAGGGTATAGGCTTGCGACAGTGCTTTCAGGGCATCTAAATTGCCGGGTTGTATTTCAAGCAGTTTATTGAGCCACTGTATGGCGTCGGCCGGCTGACCGGCCTGCATCAAAGCCTGGCTCAACAAGGCAAGAATCTCCGGGTCAGTGGCATAATGCTGTTGTGCTTCGGTCAGGTATTGCAGGATTTGCCGGATATCGCCCTGCCGGGCAATTAATGCTTTGGCCGCTTCCCGTAACGACAAGGCCAAATTATTGACTGCTGACGTATAGCCTGGATTCAACTGCACGGCAAACCGGTAATCTCTTGCGGCCAAATCAAATTGCTGGAGCAGGAAGTAAGCATTGCCGCGCATGTACAGCGCAATCAGCGACGTCGGAAAAATGTCGAGGGCCGTATTTTGATACTGCAGGCTGCTGTTCAGGAGTTGCTGGCGTTTGGCAGCATCCTTCTCTGAAAGGGCCTGCTCGCACAATTCAGAGCCGTAAGCACAGTTTATTTTAGAGCTTTGGGGCGATATTTTGACATCGTGGGCAAAGAGTTTCCGGTTAGACGACCAATCGGTATTGCGCAGCACGGTTTTAAGCGACAATAAGGCAATCACGGTCGTGGCGATGCCCATTTTGAGATACGCTTGCCAGGAGTTCCCGGGCGTGAGCCCTATCCACCAGGATGCCGTTAAGAGGCAAAATCCTACAGATGGCAGGAATAGAAAACGCTCGGCCATATTGGTGCCCACCGGAAAAAGTAAATTGGAAACAATGCTGATTCCGGCCAGGTAAAATAATACACTGAAGCGCTCCGTTTTGGCTTTTCCTGATTTAAAACCCCTGAAAACGAACGCCACCAGCAATAAATGGAACCACAGGCTGGCCCATACCCCAACATTGGCGAACGTCATGATCCCGATATGGCGGGGATAATAATCACAAGTCAGCGGATGCGGGAACAGCAGGAGCAGGATGTATTTGCCCAAACAAAACAACACGGTAGCCAGGCGTTCCTGTGTGGAAAAATGCACCCAGCGGTTTCCATCCAGTTTGACAAAGGGATTGTTCATCAGGTCCATGGGCGGATCGCCAAACGACCACCCGACCACGCTGCCCCGCAGGATCAAAAATACGGCGGCGGCGAGCAGGGCAGGCCAGAGATACCGCCCGATCTGGCGTAAAGCAGCGCCCCGGAACAACCACAAAGCCGCAGGTAAAATGGCGAGAAAAGTGAGCGCATTCTCTTTGCCGAGCATACCGGCCAGCAAAGATGCGGCGGCAGCCCAGGCAAGTGCCATCCGGCCTGTGTCAAAAGCCCGTAACAACAGATACAAGGCCCCGAGGCCACCGGCCAGCGCTGCGATCTCGTCGCAACTTTTTATATTGTTCACCACCTCCGTATGGATCGGGTGCACCACGAAAATCAGGGTTGCCAGACCGGCCGTCCATTGTGCTTTTTTTTCCGTGGGTTGATGCCGGAGCAACAGCAACAGGGTACGGTGCAGCAGCCATGCTGTACCGGCGAAAAAGAGCACCGTAAACAAATGATACGGCCAGGGTGTGGCGCCCAAAAACTGGTACAATACGGCAAAAAAGGCCACAGTAAGCGGCCTGTAGCGACTGCCGTATACCTGTGTTTGTTGCAGATACCCGGCAAATGCGTCTTTGGTAAAAATCTCTTTCAGGCCGCCGATACCTTGTTTGGTAAATACATTCTCGCTGATGACCACCTTGTCGTCGATGACGAACCCGTGCGAGAGTGAATTCGCATACAGGACAAACGCCAGGGCAAAAAGCAACACGCCCTGGAGGCGGGTGTTGTGGAATATACTCCAGCGAAATATTCCTTCCGGAAATACTCCTTCAGAGGAGACAGCAGGAGGCACTTTGGTGCTTTTCGACGGCGGAGCAGGTTGCCGTTGCGGTTTGGCCATAATACGCGAGATTATTTGCAACGCAAAAAAACAAAAAAGGAAGCACTTCCTACCTACCCTGCGATTTCTGCTCCCCGGCTGCTGTGGCTGCAAGGACGCCGGTCAGTCCATAATAATGCCTATATCTTTAAAACCCGCAAGATCCTCGTCCCGCGCTCCGAAAGCACCCGCACCATATAGATCCCGGCCGGCTGATCGGAAATATCTATTTCATATCCCGGTGGTAGCATTTCGGATGCAAAAACCTTTTCACCGGATAAATTATAAATCTCGACGGCGGCACTTGCCATCGCACCGTTTCCTGTGATAATTGCGAATTGCCCGTTGTTTGGATTGGGGATCAAAGCAACTGCATCGCTTTGCGTCAACAAGTCTGTTCCCGTGCTCATAAATGTAAAAGCAGCCGAGGTAGCCATACATCCGTTGGCGGTTGTGACAACAATGGTATAATTGCCGTTTTGGGTCGCGGTATACGTTGACGCGGTAGCGCCGGGAATAATATTGCCGTTCCAGTACCATTGATTGCCGCTTGCGTAGTTGGAACTCAGAGTTGCTCCGTTTGCTGTAATAACGGGATGGACGATATCAAATGTCTGTGCACAACTCATTCCGTTGTAGGTCGCCCGGAAGGTATAGGTCCCCGCCATTGCGGGTAATGGTTTTGTCCAGGCGCGCCAGCTGGTGCTGTTGTTATTGGTGCTGCTGTATGTCCAACTGTTGAATATCGATCCGTCGGGATTCAGGATACTTGCGTCGCCGGTCATTCCTGTTGTTTCATTTCGCAGGAATACATAGAATTTTGCCGATCCCGGTGGCAGACCCGGGCCCTGGAACGGCAGTGCGTAGCAACTGCTTTCGTTGGGCGTTTCGGTGACCGGGCAGCCGGGCACTACAATATCAGTTGTATGCACCGAGGCTTTTACGACGGCCGGTTCCGTGTAGGGTTTTTGAGCTGCCCACCAGGATATTGCATTTAAGGCGTTACAGGGTCCTGCATAAGGATCGACCCGGCTGCCCGATGTGCTGCCGCTCCAGACTTCAAAATGAAGATGTGGCCCTGAAGAGCTGCCTGAGCTGCCGACCACCCCAAGATACTCCCCTGCAACAACCGCCTGCCCTATTGCCTTGCCTGTGACGGAATTCTTTTTCATATGCCAGTACAAAGCGCGCGAACCATCGGGATGCTGCACCACCACATAATTGGCGGGCAGATTATTCACGGAGCAGTTTTTGTCAAAATTGCCGTCGGCTTTATCCAGAATGATACCCGCAGCAGCGGCAATGACCTCTACATAATCGTGATCCATTTTATAAAACGGGAATGGCGGAATGCCTATATCCGTACCGCCGTGTCCGTCGTAAGTTTTGGCGCCGCAGTTGTAATCGGTTATGGCGCCGACGGCTGCATTGTGGTCCACATAAGCGCCTATGGCGTAATAGCTGCAATCGGTGAAGCCATTTGCAGGTTTGAGAGGCCAGTTCAGCGTGGTGGTCATCGCGATTTTTTGCCCGGAATCGATCATTCCCAAATGCGCCAAATTTTCGGCACACCTTTGTTCAATTGCAGCGTATTGAAGTAGCATAATGCAGGGATTGCCGGCATCATTTGCTTCGCCGGAGAACGCACCGCTGCTTTCCAGGGAATCGAATGGGGCGCTTTGTGCAGAAGCATTCCATGCGGATACGAAAAAACAAAGCAGCAGGCAGACAGAGTGGTTTCGCATGATCTTCAAGATTGGTTTATGCTCAGAGGATATATGATGCCGATTCGCTGCTTGCCGGAAATACCGAAAGGTTTGCAAGGTGCATGATGCACGCCTGCTGGAAAACTGGCGGTGGTGACAGCCGGATCCCGGTTTCTGTATTCACGGCGAACAATGAGCCGAAACGACCCCAAATGGCGCGAAATGGCGCGAAATTATTCACCTGTTTGAGGGCATTTTTGTCGGTGCCTTTCCAACGATCCTGAAGGATTCCTGATTCAGGCAAATGTATTTCATTAAAACGACAGACAAAGAAGATGAAAACAGTGTTTTTATGGTTTCCAAACTGTAAAACCAGCATACTTATATTCGCAGTAGGCTGCCATTACCGCTCAGCCGGGCACTTTTTCAAGGTTACCTTTCACGCCGGACAACAATGAACAATCAATGCTTACCTAAATTTTAACACCATGCGTCAACTCACGATTACAGCTCTTACAGCCACTCTTTTTCTGATCTCTTCATGTGTGAAGGTTGAATCGGATACCGCCAATACTTACACCCCCAATGCACAAACCGGTTCGCGGCAGGCAAATATTGCCGACATCCAGAAATACAACGATGCGGTACTTTTGGGCACCCTGGATTTGCTGGACGATAACCTTTTTGTGAATTCGGCCATCAGTATTGCACTGGCGACATTCGATGTTTCGGAATATACCGACTACTACGCCTATTTTGATGAATTGTCGGCAGTTTTTGCCAATGCCAACAGAGACCTTTTGGCAGAAATGGTCAGTTCCGTATCGAACCATACGGCGGATCTAAGCATGGTCAATATCCTTAGAACAAATGGATTCGCCTATTCAAACGGTTACTACCTGTTCAGGCCAAGGTTGTTCCTGATCCATTTGGACGAGATGAGCTATCAATCGCCCAGCCAAGCTGCAAGGCTCGTTTTTTCAAATCAGGACCTGGGAAATATCCCGGTATGGAGCCGGAACCACCTGTCGAACGGATTCAGCATGAGTACATTGAACGTTTCAGACCTGGATGCAAATCCGGTTTGGGTTGTTTCCTCCAGCGTGGTTGATGTCAGAAATAACGAAGAGGTCGATCTGATCGAGTTTGAAGCAGGCGGAAAGAAAAAATGCAAGGAAAGCAATACAACCGGCTGGTGTGTGAATTCGGGCAAAGGCTGTAAGTGTCACTACAAGGATGCAATTAATGAAGCCTCGGCCAATTTCGGTTTGATCAACGCGTTTATTAACGGTACTTTGGATATGCAGTACTACATCGGTAATTGAATAGTTTAACGACTGTACCCCGGAATGATATTCCGGGCCGCGAAATACCATTCTGTACCCAGGAATGATATTCCGGGCCGCGAAATGCCATTCCGCGGTACCATTTCTTTAAATGGATCATCCCTGACTTCAGCAATTATTTGCACGGTAAGTCAGGGGTGATTTATTTACAAATATCACAGCCATGAAACTGCCTTTAATACTTGCCGTAATAGCCATTTTATTTGAAATAAATCGACCGGTTCCAGGTTTTCCACCACCTCCGGGGACAATGGAAATCGGCGACAATGCCTATATCGACAAACAACTGATAACATACCTTGATTATCAGGAGTTCTTGTTCAGTATAAAAACCCGCGACAGTGTTTTATACCGCCAAATGATCCCTGACGACACCCTGGTGACGTATAAGAAAAGAGTATTGTGGAACAACAGTGACTTCCAGGACTTTCCTGTCCTTGGACTCAATGAAAAGCAAATGACGGCATACAGTGCATGGCGGTCTGACGCGGTCAATCAGATGATCTTCAACCGGAGCCTTCGGTGCAGCAACTTTAAGTATTGGGAAACATTTGATGCACTTGATCCGGATAAAAGATACAAGGTGGCGTATGCCATTCCGGCAAAAGCGGAAATACAGGGTTCCACATTGAAGAAAGAAAAATACCACCCGGACGAATGGGCCTCGGATGGCATTGTGCCGGGAAAACAAACGGATAAAATCAGCAATTCAGCCCTGCGGGTATTCAGGTGCAAGGCGATGTACGTGCCGGTTAAATGATTCATTATCTTCTTTCTGCCCGGTATTGTAACCCGGAATGGTATTCCGGAATCTTCTTTCCGTCGAGTATTGTAACCCGGAATGGTATTCCGGGAAAAAGAATATCCTTCCGTCCCGGAATACCATTCCGGGTTACAGGGTGCTTCAATTTGAAATATCTCCATGCATCTTTACCGGATCAAGCACGTTGACCGAATATTTCGTTCTGTATGTACAGATCACTAACCAGTATTGCCTGCTTTATCACGCTGGCGTTGTTCGCTACAACTGCCGCTGCTCAGGAGCAAACATTTTCTGCCGCTCAAATAAAGGAAGATATAGATTTCCTGAAGTCCGAACTAAAGGAAAAGCACCCTAACCTGTATTTGTACTCCCGCCCGGAGGTGTTTGAGTCATTCTTTGCGGAATTGTATCAGCATATTCCTGATTCCATGACGGAACTGGAAGCCTACCGGTTTATTACCCCGGTTTCCGCAATCATTAAAGACGGCCACACCCTGTTTTTTCCCGGCGACCGCACGGTTGAATACTACTACCAAAACGGTGTTTATTTTCCTTTCAAGATATACTGGGACGGAGAAGCACTGTTCGTGGCCATGTCCTTTTGTCGCACAACCAAAATACCCGAAGGCGCCGAAATAACCGGTATCAATGGTGTTGCCGCGGCTGAAATAATGAAATACTGCCTCGAGAGAATGATGCACGACGGAGAAAACGAGACTTATCCGATTTGGGTACTAAACAACTGGTTCAATGAATATTACAGTTACTTTTTCGGTCATCCGAAAGTCTTCGAAATACAATACCGCCTGAAAGACGGCGTGTTGCGAAGCGAAACGATAGATGCGTTAAGCAGGCAGGATATTGCAACAAACAGGGCAAAAAACTATCCTGTACGGGTAATGGGCAACAAAAAGAAGGATGGTATCACCCTTGAATTCATCGACGGGTCAAAGACGGCTGTCCTGACGATCAAAGACTTTCACAGGGCAACTTTGAGGCAATCGTACGGGCAGGCGTTCCGCAAAACCATCCGTCAATATTTTACTCAAATTGGTGAAAAAGGCGTCGAACACCTCATTCTGGATATGCGCAATAACCAGGGCGGAGAAATGGGCTACGGAACCTTGTTGCTCTCTTACCTGCTGCATGAACCGTTTAGTATAGTTGAGGAATACTATAAGGTGGGCAGCCCCCATGCCGCGCCGGAAAACAGGAATATCAAGTGCAAGGGCCCATCGATGGGAACCTTCAGGCCCAAGTCCAATGCCTTCAGGGGGAAACTGTACGTTCTGGTCAACGGCGGCAGTTTTTCCAATACCTGCATGGTAAGTTCTGCATTGCGGCACTATAAAAGAGGTGTTTTTATCGGCGAAGAAACAGGCGGAAACCCGAATATTATCTGTGGTTCCGTCCAATACAAAACATTGCCGAACACCAAAATAAAGGTGGAAATACCGACCCTTCGATTCATCCTTCGGAACAAGGAACAGCACAACGGTAGAGGGCTGATGCCCGAACACCTGATCCGGCCCTCCATACAAGATGTGATCCAAAACCGGGATGTAGTGAAGGCGTATGCGACAGGGTTAATCCCAAAGTAGACCTCGTTTCCTTCCTTTGCCCGATGTATAGCCAACAAGCGACCTGCTATTGGCATTGTCCCGCTATGAACAAACATAATGATGCTGCTATTTGCCCGAAAACGCAGTTTTCTGTTCCTTTCCCACTGTTCTTGGCACTTCAGACCGCACAAATTCCTATACATTAGCCCCGTCACACTTGTGTTCATTTTTATTTTCAGATATATGAAACAGCACTATTCAACATACTGGCTCTTTATATTGCTGCTGCCGGTACTCTGCTATACTATTTCGGTACAGGCACAAACTCAAACCGTCAGTTCGCCCTCGGGTAAAATCAAGGTCGATGTCGGGCTGAACAGCGCCGGCGAACCGTATTACTCCGCCACCTTCAACGGAAAACCGGTTGTGGGTATGTCAAAACTGGGCATGATTACCGCCGAGCAAATACTCAACACCGGGTTTAAAGTTACGGGTTCAAAAAAATCAACCTTCGATGAAACCTGGAAACCCGTCTGGGGCGAAGTGGCGCAGATCCGCAATCATTACAACGAACTGGAACTGAACCTGCAAAATAAAAGCGGCCTGCTGGACATCACTTTCCGGGTATTCGACGACGGCTTCGGGTTCCGGTACGGCTTCCCGAAATCGGGCGATCAGACCCAGACGCTGACCGTGATGGAGGAAATGACAGAATTCCGGATGACCGGCGACCATACCGCCTGGTGGCAGCCGGGCGATTGGGACAGCAACGAACATGTATACTCCACCACTAAAATATCCGAAATAGACGCTGTTAGTTACCTGAATGAAACGGCCATTTCCACCCAGTTCATACCCGACTACAAAAGCGTACAGACGCCCATTGCCATGAAAACGGCCGAAGGCGTTCACCTGGCTATCCACGAAGCGGCGCTGGTCGGTTTCCCCTCCATGCAGCTGAAGGTGGATAACGCCGCACGGAAATTTTCAGCCTTCCTGATTCCCGGCAGCGGCGAATGGCGTAAAGCCGGCATCCAGACGGGTTTTAAAACACCCTGGCGGACCATATTAATCAGCGCCAACGCAGCAGGGCTCCTGGAGTCAAAAATGATCCTCAACCTCAACGAACCCAACAAACTGGACGATGTCAGCTGGATCAAGCCGGCTAAGTATATCGGGATATGGTGGGAAATGCACATCGGGAAGTCTACCTGGGACCTCTCCAATCAATCCGATATGCAGCAGATCACCGGATCGACGCGGCGCCCGCCGCACGGCGCCACGACCGAAAATACCCGGCGCTATATCGACTTTGCCGCTCAACACGGCTTTACAGGCGTATTGGTGGAGGGTTGGAATACCGGCTGGGAAGACTGGTTTGGTAAATGGCGGGAAGATGTATTCGATTTTCAAACGCCTTATCCGGACTACGACCTGAGAGGTCTTGCGGCCTATTCCGTACAGAAAGGCGCTCCGATTATTGTACACCACGAAACCAGCAGTGCCGTTACCAGTTATGAAAAATACATGGACCCGGCCTATAAGTTGATCAGCGACCTGGGACTGCACGCCATAAAAACCGGCTATGTCGGCCGCATCATTCCCAAAGGCGAGTGGCACGACGGGCAGTGGATGGTGGACCACTACGTCCGGGTACTGGAAAAAGCCGCAGCCAGCAAGATCATGGTCGATGCGCACGAGCCTGTTCGCCCAACCGGGCTGCACCGCACCTACCCCAACCTGATGGCCTGCGAGGCTGCAAGGGGCAACGAATTCAATGCCTGGAGCTCCGGCAACCCGCCCGAGCACGAGTGTATCCTGCCCTTCACACGCCTGCTGGGCGGTCCGATGGATTATACTCCCGGTATTTTCAATATCAAGTTCTCCGAATACAAGGCCACTCCCAACGACCGGCAGGTACACACCACTTTAGCAAAACAGTTGGCCCTGTACGTCACGATGTATTCCCCAATCCAGATGGCGGCTGATCTGCCCGAGCACTATGAAAGAAACATGGCGCCCTTCCGGTTCATTGAAGATGTAGCGGTGGATTGGGACGACACTAAAATTCTCAAGGCAGCCATCGGCGACTATATCATCACAGCCCGTAAGGCCAAGGGAACCAACAACTGGTTTATCGGTGGCATCACCGATGAAAATGCCCGCACCGAGACCATATCGCTCGATTTTCTGGACAGCGGTAAAACCTACGAGGCGACCATTTACGAAGACGGTCCGAAAGCACACTGGAAAGACAATCCGACTGAAGTTGGCATCAGAACGGTTGTGGTAAAAAAGGGATCGCAGCTAACGATGAAACTGGCTGCCGGGGGAGGATTTGCGATTTCAGTGATGGCAAAATAGAAGCGTACTGCCTATTCAACCCCCTCTCTGGTAATCTTCCAGCGCTTGTGGCTCCACAGCCACTGCTCGGGATGGGCCGTTATTTCCTGTTCCAATTGCCGGGAAAACGCTTTGGTGATGTCCATTTCAGCGGCAGTTGCTGATTCCGGGCTCAGGTCTTTGAAATGTATTTCATAAAATCCCCTGCGTATCCGGGTAATAACGTAGTGTACCACAGGATAATTGAACTTGCGGGCCAGAACGTCGGCGCCGGGAAGGGTGGCGGTATCCTGGCCAAAAAAGGGCACCCAGTGCGCACTTTTTCGGTTGCTGGGCGACTGGTCGGCTAAAAGGATATAGACGGCCGGCTCGCCGTTTCGCTGGCGCATCACTTTAAACACCTCGTCCATACCGATCAGGGTCATGCCTGTCCGGGAACGGCGGTTATTCAGATAGCTCTCCAGCGATTTGTTTTTGAGGGCTTTATACGCAGTTATTGTCGGGCCGTGGAGAGCCGGTGGCAAGGAAAGCCCCGAATATTCCCAGTTGCCGAGGTGGCTGCCCGTCAGGATGATCGGTTGCCCGCGGTCGAGGTATTGGTTGGGTATCTCCGGGTTGCGGCAGGGGCAGCGGCGTTCGATTTCCGCCGCTGAAGTGGTAAAGGATTTGAACGTTTCGAGGGTAACGTCTGTCAGGCTTTGATAAAACAGCCGGGAAATGCGTTGTAACTCCTGATCATCCTTTTCGGGGAAAGCGCGCCGTAAATTGCTGTAAACCACCGCCTTGCGGTATCCGATCACCCGGTATAGCAAGAAGGCCATGCCATCGGACAGGACATAGAGCACGCTGAAAGGGATAAGGCGGAACAGCTCAACAAAAATCCGCAGGAAAAAATATCCAACCATGAAATTCTAGCGGCAGGTCCGGCAGGGTTAGTGTTCTTTGGGAAGCATCAGCCAAAGCCGGCCGTAGCGGTTGATTTTTCGCGCCTCCTGCAAACCTTTCTGGCCGATACCGCAGTACAGGTCCATCCTTTTGGTCGTCAGAATAGCGCCGCCGCGGTCTTGTGCAAAGATAATGCGGTAGGTATAGCCTTTCAGTTTACCGGAAGGATCGATATCGGGCAGTTCGGCAAGCAGCGTGCTGCCGATCGGGATATACCTGGGATCAACAGCGACGGAATAGCCTGCTGTCAGCGGGAAGAACCCGCATCCAAGCACCTGGTCGTCGACCGGGGTAAAAAACACATAACGGCCGCCCTTGCCTTTGACCGAACCGCCAAAGCCGAAGTGCTGGCGTTCGCCGTCGGGAAATTCGACCAGGCAGTTGCCTTGCAATTGTGCGTTGGCGAGGGCTTTTTTACTGCTCAGCCAAGCCAGTTCCATACCGCGGCCTTCCAGCGCGCCCGCTTCAATGGCGGCCCGGTTGGGCACATCCTTATCGGGACGTTTGTACATGGGGACCGGGAATTCGGCGGTACGCACCCTGCTTGCCTTGATGACCGGCGTGTAGTAGCCCGTCATGCGCACCTTGTCTTTTTTCAGATCGGTATTGACCTTGTAAAAGTCGAAAGTGGTCAGCAGTACGTTGGGGTCGAGGAGCTGCACATTCTGCAGCAACTCCACCGTGCGGAGCATATCGTCTTTGGGAATCCCGGAAGCGCCTTTTTCTTTCACATCCGACCGGCGAAGGTACTTGGCCTGTTCGTACATGGCTTTCAACATGTCCGGGTCGAAGGAGAGATAAGGAATGGTATCCGGATGACCGGCGAGCAGCACAGCGGAAGAAAGATTGCGCTCGCTGCGGCTGGCGGTGGAGACCTCCACGGGGGTGATTTCGGGTGATTCGACGGTTTCGGGGGCTTCTTCAAGTGGCTTGGCGGTGTTCTTTTCGACGCCTGGAAGCCGGAAAGGGATGGTTATCCCGGATTCTACAAGGTTTGGATCGGAAGGTCTATTGCCCATCCAAAACATTGAAAAACAGGTTATTAAAAGGGCAAAGTCGAATATTACCAGTCGTTTTGTTCTTAGCATACTTCGAATTGGGAGGAGGTGCCGCCCATTAAATTATTAACAAATGTAACGCCAAAATCACACACCGGTTGCTTAATGAATTGTTTTTAAAATGTCAACGCGCCATTTCGGAGCCATTCATTGACCTTTAAAATGGCCACCATGGAGAACACATCCGTGATGTCGCCGCGCATAACCATGTCCACACATTCGCTGAAAGGGAGCCTTCGGATCTGCAGCTGTTCCGTCTCTTCCGGCTCGGCATCGCCGAACGCCAGATCCTGGGCTACAAAAGCCACGCCGTATTCGTCGGTCACAGAGTTGGAAGTAAACATTTCAAGAAGGGGGGTCCATTTTTGGGCAGTTATGCCCGTTTCTTCCAGTAGTTCCCGCCTTGCGGAATCGAGCGGATCAACACCTGCATGGCCACCGCCTTCCGGTATTTCCCACGAATATCGCCCCAGCGTGTAGCGGTACTGCCCCACCAGCCAGGTATATCCTTCCCTGTCGAGCGGCACAATACCTATTGCCGTGTTTTTCATATGCACGACGCCGTATACACCGTTTCCCCCGGAGGGGTTGACAACCTCGCGGTGCTCGACGTGTATCCAGGGATTGTCGTACACGGTCTGCGCGGAAATCGTTTCCCAGGGGTTAGGGGTTTTGTCGGGGCCGGAGCCTTTGAATTGAAAGGGCATTTGATTATTTTTGTCACAAATATCGAAATCCATGACCACTCCGGCAGCAGCGACAAGGAAATACACCGTAGCCGAGTACCTCGACATCGAGCGGCGATCCGGTGAAAAGCACGCTTTTTATAACGGAACCATTGAACCTATGGCTGGCGCAAGTATCCCCCACAACCGCATTGTCGGCAATATTTTTGGCGAATTGTTTAACATTTTTAAAACCAGGCCTGGTTTTGAAATTTTCGGCAGCGATCAGAAAATTTACCTTCCCAAGCTCAACTATTACCTGTATCCCGATGCGGTAGTCGTGGCGGAAGGGATTATCGTATCAGAGGAAGAGGCCCAGGCCATCATCAACCCGCTGCTGATCTTTGAGGTGTTATCGCCATCAACCGATCAGTATGACCGCAGCATAAAATTTGCCGAATACCAGAGTCTTCCGACCTTCAAAGAATATGTATTGGTTCGGCAGGATACGCCGGAACTGACCTTGTTTTTCCGGGAAGAACCCGACCTGTGGCGGACTTCCGAGGTATCGGGGCTTGACAACAGCGCACATTTGCGCTCGGTAACCGTAGACCTTGCCTTGAAAAGCATTTACCACAAGGTGTTTTCCTGATCTCACACGTAACCTTGTACCTTGTACATAACCCAGCCCGTCCACTCTTTCAACAGAAATTCCCATTTCATCAGCGCCTTCCAGTCCGGCTCGATCCATTGAAACCAGTTGCCCCGGCTGCTTTCGGTCATAAAATCCACCCCAAACGGATCGCAGGCCATCCCTGCTTTGTCGAAACAAGCCTCCGCCCGCCGCATATGCCAGGCAGAAGTGACAAGCAGGCAACGCCTGCCCAGGGCGAGACTGTCTGCAATTCGTTTTGAAAAAAGAGCGTTTTCATGGGTGTTGCGCGAGCGGGCCTCGACGATGAGCGCCGTATCTGGAACACCGCAGGCAAGCAGGAATTCGCGTGCGGCGGCGGCTTCCGGTGGCACGCCGCCAATCAGCCGCCCGTCGCCGCCAGACAGTATGATGCGTTTGATCCGGCCTGTTTGGTACAGCAAAAGGGCCGAAGTGAGGCGGTTGCCGGCCTGATGCAGGGTGAGTAGGCCCGTCGGCGATTCCGCGTTGAAGTTGACATACCCGCCAAGCACGATGCCTGCTTCGTATGCCTGGCGGATGTCATTGGGGCTGCGCCGGCCGGTTTCCCAGGTGCGCGCCAGTTGGTTCACCAGCCACGGATTGGAAAACACCAGCAACACCGCAATCAGCACTTTGACCGCTCGTCGTCTCCAGAGATTGTTCCTGGTGACCAGACTGAAAACAGCCAGTATCGCCATCCAGTTGAGCGGTTTTAACGCAAATACCAGCACTTTGGATAATATAAAAAACATAATAATATTCTGTTTAGCGGGTATTTTTCGGAAATTTGCGAAAT
>ERZ724519.23-NODE-23-length-53780-cov-6.497329_pt1 | contig 53780 bp, 58 predicted proteins | sample MGYA00376052_ERZ724519 | MGnify/ENA primary metagenome ERZ724519 (study PRJEB28724, sample SAMN07190883) | activated sludge metagenome | isolation source: activated sludge of sewage treatment plant in Hong Hong | place: Hong Kong | collected 2016-03-17 ... | reverse complement strand
AATGCCTGGATTAACCTTGTCGATAGTCTCGCAGTGTGTGGCTCCAGTTAATCCGCTTCTATTATTGAGCTTTTCCAACATCGCTGATTTATTGTATTCAGGGTGCCTCTCCGACATCGCTACGGCAGCACCTTCAGGATCGGTCGTAAATGCACAGACACCTAGCAGTGATTTCCACAGTGGCTCACCATCACATCCTGTGATGAGCGCAGCTTGCATCTGAGGGCAGTGGCGGAGCAACTTATTAAAATCTGAATCAGGGTATTCAGAAATCACATCATTCGGGAGATTCGTCATGTCTGGACGTTCTCCAGGAATATCTAGTGACAAGGCCTGATTTCTAGGAGGTGCGACTTTAATCTGAAACTGTTTCGCCAGCCTGTCAACGCTTTGTATGAATGCATCGTTAGGTATTTCATCAGCATTCATGAAGATTTCTACGGTCTTATCGTGCTTGCGATTCAGTGTGTTTGGCACTCGTAAGATGCTTGCACAGTCTGACTGCCTTGACGTGTCTATCTTAATAGTGGCAGCTAAGAGTACTGCCTCAAATTTCTTTGCTATCAGCTCCCACTCATCCTTAGATATTGCATGTTCTAACGGCCAATAGATGTGTAAGCCTCTCCCAGATTTTACGATTATGGGCTTAGGAAATTTGTATGTCTTGCAGAAGTTTTTGAGGTCTAATACAGCAGATTGCCAGGAGCTGTAATGGGTGTCTGGTTTTGTTTCGTCAACATCGAGATCAGAAAAGAAGCATTTCAGTTCTTTTATATTCTTCTTAACTCGAACGTGTTCTTTGTATTCCCCTGTGCTGGGGTTCTTTAATTTTATTGTCTCAGATTGCAAGCTACCTAAAGCGAAGTAAATTTCTCTGCCATTATCTCCAAGGATCTTGCCAGCTACTCCCGCAAGGAATGCATCTTGTCCTTTATGGGTTTCGTGAGTCCAGTGTCTGATCTTCCTGTCAGAACCTAAGCGACCTGTGGCAATGCATAATATTCCAGAAGGAGGGAGGATTTTCTTGAAGAACTCGACGACACTTAAATTCTCATCTTGCATTGTGATCTCCTAATTCACAAAGCAAAAGGATGCTTCTACTGCTAAATTCTCATTCGCAATCATGGTGGTCTCTTAGTCTTAAAATTGATTGGCAATCCGGTTTCATGGATGACCGGAAACCAAAAGACTATCACATGAGTCTAAGTCATGTCACTAATCCCAATCCTGAGCCAGGTCTGAGACATCTCCTTTTGTCGAGGCAAGTGTCTGTTTTGATTGAGCTTTAGGAGCAGCTTTTTTCGGAGGAGGAGCACCGTCGTCGTCCAAATCAAAGTCGTCAGAGTCATCTATGTCCTTCGTTTTAGATGCTGACTTTGCCACTTTTCTTTCCGATTTCTTAGGAGCTGCTGCTGGTTTCTCTTCCTCTTCTTCCTCGTCATCTCCTACAACATCCTCAAGCTCGTCTAGGATTTCGAGTGCCTTGTCATCAAGCGACTCTTCAGGCTCTTCTTTAGGAACTGCCTTCGGTTTGGCTGCTTTAGTTTTCGCAGGTTCCTTAGCCTTAGAGACTTCCGCTTTAGGAGTGGGTTTCTTCTCAGGTACTGGAGCAATCTCCTCTTCATCAGCTTCTTTCTGCTCTGGTTCGTGCTCTGCCTTCTCTACTGCTGGCATTTCTTTGCCTATGATCGTTTGAGTAGATTCGGCTTCGAATAATTTGTTAGCACAGTCAATCTCTTCCTCAGTTGCCCATCGAGCTGCCTGGAACAGTAGCTTAGGGTATGCAGTATTTGGATCAAACGTGACCTTTGTAACTACAGTAGAAATTGAAGTGACGCCACGAGCTTGCAGAAATTTTATGTATTGATCCCATGCAAATTTTTGCTGCGCCTCAGCTTCCTTATTGTCTTTATCCCATATCGATGTTTGAGGAACCTTCAATAATAATGCACTCTCTGCCTTGCCAATAAGCCCTACAGGTATTACAGCCAGTCGTTTAAAATACTGGCATGCTGTAGATTCTTTGCCAGCTTCAGTAATCCTAGATCCTTTCACAGCTTGAGGGCATGCAGCGCAATTAGATGCCTGCTTATCCTCTACATCTGCATCTGGCCTATCTCCAAAGGTACTCCAGCATGACGGAGACTTGTTCTCCCCCTCAACGAAAGAACCCTCAAAGTATGTGCGGGATCTCTTCTGATTAATGCCTACGACGATTACAGAAATAGATGGGATAGGAATCTTTTCTCCATCTACCATTTTAGTCAGTAATGTCTCTTCATCACCTTTTTTAAGTCTCCATTTAGAGCCTCGAAAGGTTATAGAAGGAACGGACTCATGAGCTATTACATCATGGCGCAGATCGGTTCTGTTCTTAATATAATCCGGCACTGCTGCAGGAGTGCTCGGATCGAATAAAACTAAATTGTTGCTCATAAAGGCTCCTTTATTTTGCTGCGGTTATTCTTAAGCTAGCTTCTCTAAACGTTTTGACTCCTGGAGGTACTGCACCATCATTTGCATCCATAAAGTCTCGGATGCTAGTGACGGAGATTCTCTTACCCAGGAATGTAAGAGGATCTTTATCTTTTAAAAAATCTCTAAATACGATCCAATCCTCACAACTGACCTTCATGTTCTGCACAAGGGTAGCTGTGCCTACTTCGGTCTTAAATGAATCAACTCCAGCATCAAGAGCTGCTTTCCTTATCGCAAGCTCGATCGTATCCATCTTGCTTGTGATTAACTCCATTTCCTGCTTTTGTTTTTCAGCAAGTGCTTCTTTTTTTGATCTTAGTACAATAAATGCATTTATTAATTTCTTCATATCCGCAGCCATCTTTAATCTCCTTTTAAGTAAAAATCATAAAGGTCAAGAACTCTATCCTGTCCTTTTTGACGGGTCTCAAGATCCTTATAGATTTTGTCCTCTATTTGATGTCCTGAAATTCTTATTACCGTCATCTTCCTAGTCTGTCCTTTTCTATTGAACCTTTCGATTACCTGCATGGCTTCGTCGTTGCTGTTGATTGGGCCATAAAAGATAAGTGTATCGGCTTCAGTGAGGTTCAGACCGTGAGACATAACTCTTGGGTGGCACAAGAGAACATGAGGGTCAGCTTCAGTCTTGAAGGCTCTAATTATCTCTCTGCGACGTTTAGGAGTCACATCTCCATTAATAACAGCACACGAATAACGTTTGTGTAGCTGCTTGTTAAGCTCATAGATGATCCCTTTAAAAGGAACAATCACAAGTACCTTTGCATGCGCCTCTTCAATGCATTCGATAAGAAGCTGAAGTCTTGGTCGGAAATCTAAGGGAACGTATGACTCAGTGGCAGGGTTTTTAACTACTCCGCACAAAAGTTGTCGTAACTTTAATAGCCTATCCGCCGCGTTAATCGCCGTAATCTTCTCGCCTGATTTGGCTTGCAGTACATCTTTGTTCCTCATATCAGAGAACATTTTCTTCTGCTCTTCCGATAGATCAGCCCTTCTATTTTTAAATACAACAGGAGGGAGATCAATACAATCTGCCTTCTTGTAACGGATGGCAGGTTGAAGTGCTTTGTAGACTACCTCGCTAGCATCCTGTCTAGGAAACCATTTATACGGCCCACACTGCCTCATTGTAAGATCTCGGAAATGAGTGAAGTATGCTGGCACTGTATTCGGTGTAGTCAGCCTAGCCAGCGCCCATGCATCTGTAGGGGCGTTTGGCGTTGGCGTTGCAGTCATTGGCCAGAAGATCATTTCAGGTCTCAGTAACTGCTGCAAGGACTTGTACATTGCTGTCCTTGAATTTATGTACACAGAAGCCTCGTCCAGGATCACCAGATCGATATCTGTGCGTCTTTTTAATTCTTTTAAAATTGTTTCTACACCATCGTGGTTGATGACGTAGAAGTCCACATCTTTCTCAAGATTGGCAATCCGTTTCTTCCGATCTCCAAAAAGTAAGGCTGCAGATCGATGCATTAAGAAACTAAATATCTCATCCATCCACACCGCCTCTATCGTAGAGAGCATGCATATCACCAAGCATTTGCGGACTTTGCCTTCTCTCATTAGAAAGTCAGCGGCCCACAAGGCACTTGCAGTCTTTGCAGTCCCTGCTTCATTTAAGACATAGAAACGTCTGTTCATTGTAAGCAGAGAAGCCGTGTGCTTCTGATGCTCCCAAGCAGGAAACGGCCCTGGCCAGTCGTAGTAATGCATTATCGGGCTGGGTATTTCTAATCCTATATTGTTCAGGATCTTAGTTTCATCCAGATAGTGAGGGATGGATACATTATGTCCCTTAAAATCTGTTATTTCGTACCTGCCTGGCAGGTAATCATCAAGCCTTCTTGTCGATCTTACCTTTAGAAGAATACTTCTCGTTTGCTCGTGTATTAACACGTTTGAGCCACTCCTCTAACTCTTTTGTTCCAGTTTTCTCATTGATTAAAAATACTTTCCCTCTTGCAGCTCGCATGTTATCGGCAGTGAGCGCTTGTCTATCTGTAAAAGTCTTTCCTTCAGCTTTAGTTTCTATTGAGAAGAAGAGACCGTGGAAACAGCAGATAATATCTAGCGAAGGCTTACCCATACCATTGAGCACAGGCCAATGCTGATAAATATCCTTTCCATAAGAGTTTAAGATACTCTTAACTCTCTTCTTTACTTTGCCTTCAGGAGTCATTACGTGACAGGTATGAGACCTACCTTGCTCAGTGATATGAGCAGGAAGAAGTCTGTGTCTCCGATAAGAGTTATATCACTTATCTGACACGCAAAGACTTTTCCATCCCCTGCACAATGCACTAAGAGAGTATCGCCCTCTTCTGGCCTTGTGTTGAAGACTCCTATATTACGTGCTATTGCACGTTGCTTATTTTCTAAGACTCTTTGAAATTCGTCTTCAGGAAATTCCACTTCTATTGTAGCCATAAAATCACCTCTATTGCAAAAACTGTAACATTCTCATCGCTTTTACGATGTCCTTATCCTGCCCCTTATCTTTTTCTCGAAGGAGGTACACAAGTGCATCGCCTTTCACCCAACCTCTAAATTCTTCAGGGGTTAAAACTGCTTTAAGGATCTTATAAGGTTCATATAGCCCCATGTCTTTGTATTTCTGCTCGTCTGGATACCCTTCTTTTTTAGTTACATCTTTGGCGATTGAATCTCTAAGCGTTGCAGCTATTTCTTCTGGAGGTGTTACTCGTTTCATATGCGCTACAGCAGATGCAATTATTGATTTCTTTTCTTCTGACATTTTAGGCTCCCTTTCTTTTTCCATTGTGTTCACAGTTAAGTACAGGACAATGTGCTTTGCATAGTCCTGACGGTTTCTTTTCCCACCTGTCCTCCTTATGAGCATTTCTGAATGCAATCAGGTCTGGCATAAAGTCATCCCAGAGTGCTTCCATATCGGCTCTTAAGAAGGTCTCCTTAGTGGACTTATTGTACGCTACCCACTCGAATGCAGTATGACAGCGTTCTATCTTTGGTTTGGTGTGGAAGATGTACAACGCAAATAACTTCAATTGCTTTGAATCCTCTTTCACCTTACCTGTTTTCCAATCGAGGATATAAGCCTCGCTCCCATACGTATGCAGAATATCCAGAATGCATCTCATCCAGACGTTACGTGCGAACCAGTCACATGCATCCATCTGGGTGCTTAATGCGCCTTTTATTTCTGCTACACGGTACCCTTCATCTGGCAGTTCTTTGAGTACTGTAAGAACTCGCTGCTTGATCCCTTCTGGGAATGTTGCAGGGAAAGGAACATTTTCATTTACGTATGCAGCGATCGCTCGATGCACCATGTCTCCAAACTCTGCTTCAGGCCCACTAAAATCCTCTTTATATTCCTTCGTTACCTTAAGGGCTTGGTACTTCCTTGGGCACGATAAGTATGTTTCTAATGCAGAATAACTCCACGGAAGTACCTTCATAGAATTAGTCCTTGCTTAGCGTCTGCACGGCTGTTACGGAGGTTACAATTCCGTCATAATCAGGATCAGTTGATTTGACAAAGGCTCCATTGAAGAATGTACCGTAGCGACCTTCAAGTTCTGTCACGACTAGATCGAGGACATCTACTAGTAAGATATCGCCTCTGTACACACTCGTTTCATAAAGAATATCGATAGCAGAAATGATTGCATGTAGATTAACTATCGTATTGCGACGATTCTTTTTGAGCAGTGATTCTGCGAGTTTTCGAATGTGATATGAAATTGCTTCTATTGAGGCATCCTTTGTAATCATCCCTTGCGCTGGAGATATGTAGCAACGACTGAAGTCTTGTAGATCAATTCCTTCAATAATCGCAATCATTATGCATACTACAATCATGTCACATAATGCATCATCTTCAAGTTCTGAATCGCCCTTGGCACAGATGTACTCATCGTACTCTGTGATAAGTTTTAGATACTGATCCTTTGAAGTTGCCTGGGTCGTAATGTTTCTGGATTCTCCCCATTCTTGAAGTCTCTCCCAGAGATACTTAAATTCTTTATGGTGTTTTGAGTCTTGTTCTAGAAAGTTAAGCATATTAAAGCTCCAGTTTGTGTACTTTTGCGATCTCCATAAGGTGTATCGCTTGGTAGATTGCATCATCAACGGCTACATGTGCCCGTAAGGATACGTTAGGGTATGGAACTCCCTTAAAAACATTCTTCACGGTTCTGTAACATCTGTTTCCCTTGAAGTTCCACGGTGAAGGCATGTTTAATTTTTTGTAAGCACTCTCCAGTAGAACGTTATCGAAATCAGAACCATTTCCCCACATACGAACATCGCTGGGATCGCTACAATGCTCATAAATCCACTCTCCGAAATTAGTAAGAGCTTCCATTACTCTCATAGACTGATTTGCAGGAAACGCAAATGCTTCTTGTCTTGCGTCCTGATCCTGCCTCATCCACCAATTAATAGTAGACGCATCTACTTTAAATCCGCAACGAACCGAATCCTCTAGCTCTATATGACTGTAGAACTGACTATCTACAACCTGTCGAGCTGGATCGAAGATGCATGCACCGATCGCTAGAATGCATGATTCAGGTTTGTTGCCGAGTGTCTCCAAATCTAACATGATATTTAACATCTATTTCCCCTTTATGGCTCCACTACTGGTTCTTGGAAAACTTCTATTTTTACTTACTGATACTGCTCTTAGGTTTTTTATGTCTAATGCACCTCCTCCTTTACTTAATGGTATTTTATGATCTACGTCCTGCCCTTTTTTCACCATTCCTTTCTTAATCATAATCCTCCGAGCTTTCCCTCTCAGAAGCTTGTTCGCGTAATCCCCTCTCCTTTTTGCTGTTTTGTGCTCTTGTTTGTAATCCCGAACATAGTTCTCGCTGCTTGGCATAAGAAATACCCTCCGCATTAAGTTGATCTGCCGTAACTACCTTGTAATTAATTACCTTCAAATGCTCCTTAGATAAGTCATGTTCAAATGGAGCATACTGGCCCTGCAAGACGCCTCGTTTAGTAGATGCATCATATGAGATGATTCTGAAGATGAGGTTAAAGCGCTCAGGGCGAGTGCATCGAATGAAGTATACTGTATCAGTCATTTTTCAATTTGTGTAAGTAAACCCTAACAATATGCATCTGTTTCTTCATTTGCTCCATTTCGGACAGAATAGAAGGCTCCTCCAAACCTCTCTTGAAGCGTTCCTCTATATCCTTAAGAGTAATCTCAGATAGCTCTAGTACGTTAGTAAAGAACTCGATCTGAATGTGCTTAGGAGCATCTTCGTTAATCCCCTGCATTTTTGATATTTCGTCTAACTCTTCTTTTGTAAAGTCCATTATTACTCCAATGCGAAATCGATCATCACTTTAGTCAGTACTGTTTGTGCTGTAAGCAATGAATAAGATATAAAAGAAAGTCCAAATGTATCGAGAATAGCTCCTGCTACAGTTTGCAGTAATAAGAGCGCTGCAGCGATGATAAGGCCTGATGTTATAAGATCAGGATTCTTTTTATTCATGTTGGCCCTTTCCTTTCAGTTCGTGCAGGGAATCAGCAAACACTAAAAGCATGATAACTCCTGAGAAACAAGCTGCTGATAGCGACATAGCGCCACCTAAGAATGATTGAACTGGATCAAGCATATTTTGCTGTTCCAGCTCGTAAATTTCCAGATGCAGCAATGTGGCAATAACCATAGAACAGGCATAAAACAGAAACGCATTTGCATTACTCGTGAATAGCATTTTAAACTCCTTTTAATGATCCCCATGTTTTCCCTAGTTTTGCGTCTACGGGCAGTGGTATAGGGATATCCCAGCCCCAGACTTCTTTATACGGTAGATTAGACAAGATGCCTTGAATCTTCTTTACTTTTGTAAGGGCGTTGGCATCGTCCCTAACATACATAAATAATGCATCATGTAAGTCCCATCCATACACAAGATCCTCATCGAACATCGAGCGGCACATGTTAATGCCTAACAACTTCATTTCCGCTCCTGTTCCTTGAATTCTAAAGTTAATAGCTATCTGTTGTTGCTGGTAGTCATTGAGGTTATTTAGCGGCACTCTAGCACCTCCCCTAGAGAATGCATATCCTTCGATGTTGGCTCGACGGACAGCTTCTTTCCAGTATACTGGAACTCTCTTATATGTTGATAGATACGTCTTTTTTATGTGCTCCGCTTTCGCTCTCCAGAGCTGTAAGTTATACTGCGTAAGCGCTCGTGACATCATAGTATCTATGCCAATACGATACTGGAGGCTGAGGTTACTATTAGATATTAGCAGCCCACATACCGTATAGCGATTTCTGCATCCGGCGTTGGTAATATCCCAGACCCTTTTGGCTTCGAGCTTTCCAGATTGTAGAACCGATCTTCCTGTGTTTTTATTGTCCAACAATGCAATTGGACTCCTACCATCTCCGGTGACAGCGATCTGAAGCCCCTTGGATGCAGCTTCTTGAAATTCGATCTGACTTCCGTCAGTAAGCCAGACGATGTGATCTGGTGTGAGCCAGATACCTTGATACTTGATAACATCTCTTTCTCCTTGAAAAACAGCCCCACCATGACTAACCCACTCCACCCCATCCCATACCTTGTCAGTAATGAGCACATCTTCTATAGGAACAAGACCTCTATCTGTCAGCACTGGCTGGCCTTCCAACACGCAAAACTTTCCTAAGTTCCTTGCAGCCTTTGCTCTAGGGTCTGAGTCGCTGTTATTTTTAACATACTCATAATCTAGATTCTCAATATTGGCTCCCATAAGAGCATGACCATCACCACCACTACCAAACAGATCGAGCATGATCGGATCTTCCGATTCAATCGCCATCAGGCGCATTTCTTGTCCAGAAAAGTCAAACTCAGCAAGTAAGAATCCTTCAGGTGCTGTCAAAATATCTCTAGCATTTTTACCTCTCTCCCACTGGTGTAGTGCAATGCCTGTCTGTCTCCTGTCTTTCCCTTTACCTTGGTATGACGAATAGGTAAACCGATGTGAGTTACCTGTCACAAATACAGTATCTTTACTTCTTGCTAGCCAGTACCCAGTTACGGTTTCAGTGCAAAATACAGGAGTGTTGCAAGCCATTTTCCTTACATGCGTCTTGGGGACAATGTTTGCTATAGGTCTTACATGATCGTCCGAGATATGGATCGTCCATATGCCACTAGATTCGGCATGCTTCCTGCATTTGAAGCCAGCCAAACTTGCAGCAGTCTGCGCCCAATTCACATTCTCTTCTATACTACTGCAATATCCATACCCACCGTCTTCATGAGTCCAGCCATCCCAGAATCGAAGCTCCCTTACAAATGCATCTAATCCCCCTGCCTCAGTGTTTAGTATCCAATTTCCAAAAAACTTCTTTTCTTTCGTGACCCAAGATGGCAGAGATCCTTTTTCTATATATATTTCTACTCTGTCTGGGTATGCTGGCAGAGTGTATCTTCTGTACTTAATGCCATTTAATTCGAGTAAGTAAGTCAAGCGCTCTATTTTTCTCAATTTTTTGAGTGTAAATTTTACCCTGCCTTTGTGCTTATCGAACCAAGCATCTGCCTGATAAGCTACCAGAAACATCATTTGTTCTTTTGACAGGCAGCCATTCGTATCTAACGTACCTGCAGTAGGTACAAAAACTCTTCTTTTTAACAAATCGATAGCCTTCAAATCGCACCATTTGTCTGTCTTTTGAGCAAGATGAGGTATGGTGTGCTCGGTAGTAAAGAAGCACCTCATTCCAGGATGGTCTACAGAAATCATCTCTGTAGCTATTGGGGCGACTACCTTATTTGCCGGAAGAAATTGCATTGATAAATCTTCTCTTACCTGCACAATGTCGCCTCCAGTCCAGTTCCTAAGTTCAACCCACCCTGATCTAGTAAGCACCTCCACATCTCCTGGAACACAGTAAGTTCCAGACATAATCGGCTCAGGTCTTGTAATATCTGCACCGTGATACTCAGCACTCTTTATCACAGACTGAACAAACTTACTCCCTTGCGTATTGCACTTTCTTAACGCAAGTAATGCAGCAAATCTTGGGTCTTTCTCATGCTTAATCGCGAGTTTCAAAAGACTTTCCTTGTCTGTTGCAGGCTCTCCTTTTGGAGTCTCTTTTATTGCTTTGTACCCCCAATCGACATAAATCATTTTTGCTAGTTTCTTAGGAGATCTTACAACGCTTATATCGTGTCCAAGAATCTCTTCATTCTCCGCAATGCGCTTGTTTATATCCTCGTGAAAAGGAGTTATCGCACTCTTGTTTATGCATATTCCATTGACGTAGGAGAGAGCAACATCAACGATGTTTCCGCATTCTACCCACGCTCCAACTCGCTCAGATTTGCTCAGCCCTCCCCAATATAACCTGGTTAGTTTAGTAGCGTACTTAGCATCCTTGTAGTTGTACACAAGCATATCTTGTAGTTCTTGTGCCGTTGTCGCGACAGTAGTTGCATCAATTGCATATGCTGCGAGATCTGGCCAGGTGGCACTGACATTTTCTTTAAGCCCGAATCCTATCCCACCTTCTTCCTTGCTCTGCCAAGGATTGTATCGCTTAAGTAACAGCATACCATCAAGCCACTTAAGTTTCTTCAGGTATGGAATTAAATCATAAGCACACAACCACGATACGTCAAACACAAGGTTCCATCCCGCCATAACGTATGCATGGTCTGCACACTCTTCTAACAGTTCGATTAGTGTACTTCTGGACGGATTCGCTATCCGTCTCCTAACAGCCTTATCCTCCGAGTAAAGGGCTATTGTCTTGATTGTTGCCTGACCAGTCCTTACCCTCCAAGGCTGAAGTGAGTATTCTCTTATACCTTGCGGAGTTTCTATATCTAGTCCACACAGTTTCATTTCTGGGTCTCTTCGTTTTCTCTGTTAATTTTAGAAGCCCAAACAGCGTTAATTCTTTATTGCCATTCCATTCGACGATTTTTAACAATTCCGAAGATCCGTAAAGGTCTGCGAGTATATCGAGAAATCGGCTATACGCACCTGTCAGAATCACTGCCATCAAGTATCTTTTACCTATGCAGTTCTGTTTAGGCGTTGACTTGTGATTCACAATCAATACAGATTCATCAGCAAGATCCTCAGCAGCAAGCAACTCCTTTACGTATCTACACCACGCAGATCGAACGATATCGATTTTTTCTGCGTCGCTCAACTCAGTCGTTTGATGATCATGCATCCGTCTTTAGTAGCTCCAAAAAACCTCTTACCTGACCTTCTTCCGTACTGATATGCAGCCCTCAATGCACGTAACCCTGCACCAGGATCTTTTGATAGGTCTATTCGACGGGAGTCGTTAACTCCCATCAAATGAAACGCATATCGCTCTCTCGGTCTTATATCATCCATAGTAGCAATATAACAACGCTACTTGTCTCACGTCAATGTACTTATTATTAAGTGACCAATCTCTTTTCCATTATGCACTAACTTAACAATAGGTCTCGTTGTTGGCACCTCAGAAGTTTTCTCTAATGCACTTATGTTGTGAAGAATCTTGTCTATCGGCAAGTTAAATCCGCTAGATGTTACGGTATAGTTGCATCCTTCGCTTGCTAGCTTAATCTTCAAAGAATCTTTGCTGGATTCCTTTGGATCAATTTTAAGGTGTCTGCAAATGATGTGTAGTATTGTCTCGATACGAAGGATACGAGAGCTTAAGCTATTGTCTGGCATGTTATTCTCCTTTTATTCTCTTAAATGTAATTAATGCTTTTATCGCCTTGTCCATCTCTGGTATAACAACTTCTAAATCATCGAAGTCCTTGAAATCTACGTGATCTGTAAGTCTTAAGAGTTCGCAGACTTGTTTGAGAATATCTTTTACAATATCGATAGTTGCTTTCTGATCCCCCCAGACAAACCCAGATTTTTTAACTGCGACGTAGTATGAGATCGCTTCTGCGAACATCCTAAGTCCCCAAATATCTGTCAGTACTTGATCTAAACCAAAAGTGTGCAGGAACGCGGAGTAAGTTGCTCTATCTAAATAATCCTTTAAGCTCTTCTCTGTATCATATTTATGAGCATCTTTTAGCACTGCGCATGCACTGCACTCGAATATAGATGCATATTCATGAAGATCTCTTGAGAGGAACGTATTAGGTCGGACACAGTAAACATCGATTTTTGAGTGGGCTTTTATAAAGCTGACAATATCTGCAAGAATCTTGTAATCTTTCACAACAGTATCTAAAACTCCCAGGATAACTGGCTTAACTATTTCGCCAGTACCTTTGTCTCTAAACCTAATCTTGCCATCCTCCCCCAATCCAGCAGCATCAAAGCAATCTGCGAGAGATAGAGACCACCCGTCATCACTTGATGGTTCTGTGACTACTGCGAAGTAATTTCGATCGTTAATGTACAGTTTCGCGAAAGAATCAAATCTTGCAGCAAAAAACTTCTGGCCATGCAAGAGGTTAAGGTCTAGAGTTTCTATGTAAGACAGCCACATAGAGAGCACTTTTTCCGCATCCTTATCTAACGTGTCCATATCAGGCCTTTAGAATCTGTATTGCGTTGAACGTTTTAAGATCTGTCTCTACGGAGTCCATAAAAGACTTGAAGTCTTTGTACTCATCTCCACAATCAGAACAAAAGAATTGCAGTGCGCCACTAGCTAACACTGTTTTTCTCTCTGCAGTTGTAAAAGCACTTTTCCGATGCAATTCTTTTCTGCAGCGACTTCCCTTTATGTAGTGAGAAGCAGCCTCTGCAAGTATCCTAAGTCCGAAGAGCATTCTAGTATCTGCTCGACAGATAACCTGTAGCAGGTTGGAGTAATTCTGAGACGCTAAAATTACTGCTAAAGATGTATCTGAACTAAACTTCGAATACTTGCCGAACACTTCTCTGGAAGGTATCGCGAAGAATGGAATTGCTTTTTCAATATCAGGATCTAGTCCAAACGACTCATCAACAGTAAATACATCTGCTGCGCCAAGTACTGACATAATTTGGAGTACTGACATAATTTGGCTATGCGCTTCATTGGAGTGCCTGTTAGTTGTTACTGAAGAACCGTTGAGCACACCATAAAAATAAGGACTTAGCGGACGACCATCCGTTTTGTCGCGATATTTAAGATTGTGGCTACCTTCGAACCACTGTATTGGGGTGTAGAGTTCTTTAAGGTTAACGTCTGTAGTAATATCTGCACCATGCACATACACAGCGAACAATCTTCTTTGGTAGCTGTAGAGTGTGCCTGATTCATCGTATGATAGCGTGAGTCTTTGCGGACTGCGCACACCCTTAAGACACATAATGTACTGCACCCAGGATTTTAATAAATCATTGTTTGTTCTTATAGCTGCCATTTTGAATCTCCTTAAGTTAATTATTTAATTTGATGAGTTCACTGAACTCAGTCGTTAAAGTCTGCGTATATCAGCTCACCGAAAGGAACCTCAACACCTTCAGAACTTGTAACCCATACACACGACACGTTTGAATCTGCAGGGAAACTTCCGAATAAATCGGTGAACATCAGTAACACGTCAGTATCTGGATATTCTGCATCTATCTTGTTAAACACTGGCTCGAAGCATGTGCCACCACCTCCCACAAACTCCAGTTTTACATCATAGTCACGATGCATCATCTCAGTAACTTTTAGAACTTGTGCATCGAAGTACATAATAGTTACTTCTTTAGGTCGGCACAGATGAAACAAATCGCTCAGGTGCGCCTCCATACTTCCGAGCTGCTCGTTACTTATAGACCCTGAGCAATCGATGCCTACTACAATACGTCGCAACGACCTTGAGTGCTTGACGGGCATTACAAGTCCTTTCGTAACGTACTCTCGATTATTCATCCTCGCCCATGTTGTTTCTGAAGTATCCTTGCTTACCATGTAATTCTTAAGCAGCTCATGCCACGGCAACTTCTCAACCATGACAATTTCTGCCAATCGCTGCATCCCAGCAGATATTTTCCCAGCGGTTTTCAATTGTTTCTGAATCGCGCTCTGCATCTGCTGTTTTATCTTCTTCTCAACCTCCTGCACGGGGACAGAGCCTTTATAGTCCAGCACATCCCTCATGCTATCATTAAGCTCTTTAGTAAAGATTCCCTCATCAGGTTGCTTTTGCATATCCTCAATCAATAAATCATAAACTTTCTCACTAGACATCCCATCAAATGCTGCGTTTATTAGACAATCTTTTGTAGGCATCGCCATTTGCTGACTAGCAAGCATCCCGTTAACAACATAATCCGCTGCTATGTTCCATATCAAGGGATTTCTTCCTCCGCGCCGTGTCGAATGCATCATCATTACATGCATTAATTCATGGGCGATCACGAATACCCTTTCAGATAATTTCAGTGCTCCGAACAATTCCTCATCGTACACCAGCTTTACGCCATCAGTCGCAGCTATTACTCGCATACCGCCATTAACGATTAGAGGATTCTGCGGCACACATTCAAGACTGTACAAAAAGTCGATGAAAAACAATCCTTCAGGGTGCAGCATTAACTTTACACAAGCATCTGAGAATTCCTTTGTCTGCTTTTTCATATTAATTCCTCGTTACAAGATCGATTAGTTCAGGTTTCGATTTCACCCACTCAACAAACAGGCCAGATTCGACTACCTTACGTTTATCTGCATTTCTGCTCTTACTGACAAGCTGGATAAACAGAACTTGAAGTTCTTGAGTGTATCTGTCCAGATACTTAAAAACTTTCTGAGTATCTTTAAATCTGACTGCTTCAGACAGCATAGCGATTACTGCATATTGATCTGCAACGGCTGGTGGTACTGAAGCCTCATCAGGATTTCTAACGATATCATCATAATTCACTAATTGCTTCATTGCAGATCTAAACGCTATAAATTCACGTCCAACAGCCTCTCCAATATCTCCGATAATTTCATCGTCCTCAAGCACTTCCTTATGCTTCTCGGCATCGATAAGTGCATTACTGACACGAACCCAAGCTCTAGGGTTAGCCCATGCGGAGTGATGTTTCTTCTTTAAAACTTCCTCGAAGTTATCAATAAGATCTTGTCTGATCGATAAAAACGCTGTTACTGATGCATCTACTCCGATCGATTCAAAATGAGCCAATGTACTCCTGCTATCGCAGAATACGGTGATGATCCTGCTGCGGGATAGTAGTGCTAATGATTGCGCTACAACTCCTGACTTGTGATTAAGATCATTCGAATCAGACACAACTATAACGTTTGCAGGCTTTCTAAACCCGCCCATATCTTCGTTGTTAATATACTTCTGCAGACACTTATTTGTATCCTGATCTGCATTCCAACTCTCTCCTAAGAAGATTAAACCTTCTACATCAGGATCGTCGTATGCATTAGGCAATCTTACATTGTGTAGTGTTACCAATTGTTTAGACTTCATGTCAGGCACAACGGCACTGAAATCCAAGGGAGTCATGGCTGGCGTATACATCTGCCACAGCTTAAATTTTTTGTTTGTTTCTTGTATTTGTTTGACGGCCTGTTCGATGATCGATGTTTTACCGATCCCTGGGTTGCCGCAGAAGTGCACGTTCGTTCCGGTACGAACTGCGCGTTTGATGATTGATGGTATTTGACTGATTGATGTCATTTTTAATCTCCTAAGTTAATTAATTATTTGTTGAGTTCACTGAACTCAGTGTATAAATCTGTAAGTGCTTGATTTATAAGTACATTATACCCTATTTGGAACCTTTTGTCCAGTGCTGAGGGTGTCCAGGGGGATGCATCTGCGTGTAATGTGTTGTGTTTTGTTGTATACTTCTACGTGTTGATTTGGCAATCTTCACTCGTGGTCTCCTTGCTATCCCTTTAACTCCTTGGAGGGGTAGCAAAACTCTTCCTTGCACGATCTCAGTAGTCGCCCGTAGTCATGCTTCGCACACTCATATCGCACCATCCAATCATCTTTGTTCTTAGCGCAGTTCTCAAGGTTTTCAGCACACATTTCTTCTATAGATTTTCTATCCTCCTCATTCATCGAAGTTCTTATCTTGCGAATGTTGTTTATTATTTCTTTTTTCTTTGCCCGTACCCAGCTTAACGAGTCCTTCGCAGAATACATCTCGTTGTAATAATCCTCAGCTTCATCTTCCTTCTCTAATCTTTCTTTCACCGATTCCATTAAGGTAATCGCATCTTGATATGCATCTTCTGCGTTACTCCTCGGAATCACATGAACCCGAAACTCATTGAACTGACTTATATTGCCATTCTCTATCTCAGTCACACCTACAAATACTTTCTTTTTCCCTTTCCGAAAATGAATAACAAATGCATCCAGTTTCGTAGTGTCTCCAGAATGGCTCTTGTGACTCATGCTACTGACTAGATCCTCTACGACCGATCTTCTAATGTGAGTGTATGCATTTGGGTATGCTCTATAGAATCTGTTTCCATTAAGATCTTTGCCCATACACAACTGCACATCAGGTCTGTTAGTCCTTCGAGGTTTCGTAGTCATAGCATCTCTTATTCCTTTCGAGATAGCCGCGACATGGATTATCGGATTAGACGCGTCGTCCTCACATAACTTCGATAATAGCGTGAAGTTTATGTAATACAACCACGCAGGCATGCATAAGCTATCCTCACTTACGATTTTATAGTTCATGTAGTCAACGCTAGTTCTCTCTAGTTTGTTCAAGATTATAGGAAATGCATCTCTTACAAACTTTTCATCTGCATACCGCTTGCCACTCTGATTCGCTACCATTCGTAAACCATTTATCAAATAGTTCTCTATGCGAGCAGCCTGGGTAGGATCTGGCTTCCTGTAAGTCTGCGATTCTCCTGCTACTATTTCGCTATACAGTGAGTGTATTTTTCTTTCCTTCGTGGAATAAAACATAGAAATCTCCTTCTTTTCTATATTGAAATATTTCCACGTTTGATCTATATTGAGTCCGAGCCAAGTCGAATACATTGGCTTTTGTTAATCAAACATGGAGATTCTTATGGCTGATGATAGTTCAGAAATCGTAAAAGAGCAGTCCGAAAGCGTTGCAGCAACTAATCTTAAAACATTAGGTGATGGCCCTGCTTTCTATACCAATCTAGCGTATGCAAACGCTGTTGCTAACCAGCAAGCAATGAACCAAATTAACTTGGCCATTGTTAGCAAAGCAGCAGAGTCTATTCTTGCTACCGATCCTCGTGAAGGTGGAGCAGATATTGCTGGGTTGATGCAGTTAGTTAAGGCAGCTCAAACTACCCCTCCAATTACTGGTAGCGGTATCGCAGGTTAACCCTCCCACGGGAAGTTCGCAGGGTGGGGTTTCCTCTTCTCTCCCTACTCTGTGAACTACTTATATTTAGAATTAGTCCCAGCAGTACTCTTAGACACATCCACTCTTCTTACTCGCTTCACTAATGGGTGTATTATTTTGTAATAGTACATCGTGAACGCTTTAAAATCGTAGGGCTGCCCATCACTCATTGTGGTAAGGCCTCTAGATCTAAGTTCTTCCCACAGTCCCTTTGCAGTAACCCTTTTCCCACTTTTATCCAATTCCTTCGCGATTTTCTGCGTGGATTCTTTTATTGTTGCTAGAAACGCCGAGTGTTTATCCCTAAGTAATCTCTTTTCATCAGTTGATAAAAAGTCATACTCAGATGGCTTCCTGTATGATCTACGTTCCCTATTATCTCGATTCTTTTGCACATGCGCAGCGACTTCTTTCTGCAACAATCTTAAATTATTAAGAATATCCTGCATATTGCGACGGCAACCCTCTTTAATGTTTTGTTGATCCATTGCTAACTCCAAAATCCGTTGCCATTTTCTGCAGCAAGTCTGACAGCAAGTTAAGATCGTGCAGCGTTGCCCTTATTCCATCATCCATCTTTACCATTTTATGGTGCTGAGCCATTACCATACGCACCAGGAACCACTCAATCTGCCTGTCTTCAGGTATTTCCTCCTCTTTCATCACACTTTCTATAAGATCTAAAAACTCAGTACCGAATGCATTTACTAATTCTGGGTATCTCTCCAATACTTTTTTCATTTCCCATCTCCCTTAAGGTTTTCTACGTCCTTGGTAACTACATCTAGCTTCGTCTCAACAACTTGAAGTATCTTTGTAAGAGATGCATTCAACTCTTGTTGCTGCTTATTTGCTTCGATTACTTTAAGAATAATCTTAAGAATCTCTGCGATATTATTTTCAATGTCTTGCAACCTCTTATCTGTTGTCTTTGGTGGTTGTATCAATCCCATTTTCAATCCTCCCCATAAAGTCCATAACATGTATTAAAATCCATTCCTACTTGAGTGCACATTGCTACATCAGTCAATGCATCGTTATCGGATAGGTAAATTACTGCGAAATCATCTTGTGTTACCGCTAGTCTTATTTCTTCTACCTCTTCTGTTAGTTTGTACACTGAGTGCACTGAACTCATTGGATAGCGTACTGGTTGCTTTGCATCTTGTACCAGTGCGACAAACGCGAACCACCCATAAAACGATGCAATCGTCCATACAGCTAACTTAATACCTAATTTACTTGATATCATTTACGTCCTTCCTATATTGTTGATACAAGTACGAGACGATACTCTCTCCAGAATGCCCCCTCTTGAACCTGTTATAAACCATTGAATACTTAACTCCAAACTTCTCTGCCCATTCTGCCAGAGTCTTTGTGATACCTCGGTAGCTTATCGGCTTGATAGTCTCCTTACGCGGTACTGGAGCTAATACCTCCATAGGTGACATACCTCTCCTATACCTAGAATAGAGCCGCTCTCGCGGCACTCCAAGTTCTTCAGCCCATTGAGTAATCGATAACTTCTTATCCCCAATTGCTAAGTATATCTTCCGCATAGGTGTGCTTGCTGACACTCTTCGCGCCCTGCCGAACAACACCTCATGGACTGACCAACCTCGCTGATCTCTCCGCGTAATCGTCTTTATTTCAACTTTAAGTTCTTCTGCCCACTTCGGCACAGACTTAGTTACACCGTTGTAGGTTATAAAGTTTCTACCTCCAACCTTATCTATAACACTCATATTCGCCCCCGAGATAGTAGTAAATCAACATTCGATATCCCCTCAATACACATCATGTCGTTTATCACGTAAGCAACTTACCAATATCTCGCGATATCGTTGCTCATTAGCCGATGCTGTGCTTGATATGCCTCGTACTCCGCCGCCTAGTGCCCCCATCATGGCTACGTCTCCAACATCTGCGCCTAGTGCCATCGCAGCTAATGCACCTATCCCCGCACCTAATACTGCTCCTATCAAACCATCATTCATCGCTGCTGAATAGGGCTGACTTGCTGCAAGTTTTTGACACCCTTCAAAATCAGCCTTAAACGCTGGATTTGCCAATGTTCTACTCGACACGGCTGGAACCCAATCCGACTGATAAGGTGCGCCTGGTTGGTGATGCATGCTACTGTTAATTGCGTTAAGTGCATAGCATCCTGTCAGTAATTGGGACGCTATCAACGCTGCTATCAATCTCTTACTCATTTTAATTCTCCTTATGATGTTAGTTTCTTAACAGTTAATTCTATTCCAAGCCACTTAAGAACCTTCGCTCTCTGATCTTCTGTTTCTACTTCTAGTCCTGTCAGTTCATCGGAAGGTAGATACAGTGGCGCATGTTTGCTCGTGTCCATGAACAAATCCTCTAATTTCCTAATGGTCTTGCAGCGCTCAATAACCTTGGCTATATACTTACCAGTATTAGCTCTAGATCTTTTTAGAAGGGATGCATTGCCCATAATTACTTCATCCTTCAATAGTTTGCATATGGTTTCTATGCTGGCATCTCGAATTGTGACCGCCCTTTTCGTGCTTTCTACCCGTACAGCATTCTTCAAGCTAGATTTTTTCAGCAGAGATAGAAACTCTACCCACGCCTTTGTTCGGTACACCATGGGCTGTTCGAGAAGGAGTGCCACAGGCTTGTTGTCTTTGTCCTTAACTCTCATGCAGAACACCGACCCCTCATACGTCAGCATATGCATATCGTAAGGAACTCTCAAGGTTGACGGTTCTTTATGCACGAGCAGGCTATCTTTACCGTACCGATCTTCCGCAACTGGAGTCCACTGATATATCCAAGAATTTTCTCGTATGTACGAGTGTCTTGGGACATCCCATAAGAAGCCATAGAAAAAGTCCCAGTTCGTCCTCGGTCTCATGATCCCTCGCTCACCTGTTTCAGGATCTACGAAGCACCCGTACCTATCCAACTCTTTGGCAATTTCATGGCGTAACTCATCTATTAGCGAGGGTCTATACACCTGAATAGCCCGCCTCTTTGAACCCTTTTGATCTGTCCTATAGTAATACGGTATCGGGTCGTTCTCAATCGCATCGACTGCCAATTGTCTAGCGATGTCGTAGAACTCCCTAACTCTTAGCTTCCTTTTCATTACATCCGTTATCTGCCTACCTTCTATCTCCTTCGCAATTTCAATATGAAGGAACATCTTATGTTGTTTAGTCTGAGGCGGTATCTTTATCAGTGCATTCCTCACTGCCGTTCTTGCAGCATCCTTAACATCAAACCGTTCTATTTTCCATCTCAATATGTCTTTATCTCTTTCAGTGAGTGCATCGAACTCAGCGGAATCCTCATCCGTACAAATTATTGAAACTATACTGCTCATGTAAGTGTCTCCCTGTTAATTTAGTTATTGAATACCTCTCTTTGTACCACTCCTGCAAGTGTTCGCCAGACTCCGGTAAGTACAGATCCTCACCAAAGAATGCATTCTGCAGCGATCTTATCTGTTCGACCAACAGCAAACCGATCGTTGCGATTCATCCTCACTGCCCGATACAAGGCAATTACTTTCGCTACATCATCTATATTCTCCCGTCTGATGAGTGCACTGAACTCACGGGATTTAATCCTCTTCCTTATCTCTTCCATTTTATTCTCTCCTACTGGTGGCTTTAAATACTTCAGCATGATCGCAACCTCGCTATGGCAGTCATTCGTCTTGACCAATCAATCATTTCTTCTCGGTGCAGATAGGGCTTATCGCTATACTGCGGAACAACCCCCACCTCCCCAAATGCATTCGTTAAATTCCTATACTGCTCCATCATAAAGAACATATCCGTTGCGTTACGTGTTGTCGGGTTCCCAGAAAACCCCTCCGCAATCTCCTTGAGTAATGCATCTTCTATGTACGAATACAACTCCCCGCTGCTTACTGAATCAGATTCCAAGAGATTCACTTGCTTGGCACTGTATATGCCATGAACATCCCTGCAGAATCTGTTAGAATAGGTGATTATCCTATTGAATGGATACGCCCGCCTTACTAATGACCATACTTCTAGCTGAGATACAACAGGCGAATCCTCGCTTCCTCTGATTATAATGACATCTTCATCGAAGTTAGTTGCACGCACCCGCGATACATGCGCTACCTTCCCGAAATTACCCATTAAGAGCACTTGTTCCTTACTGGCATCTATGACGGCTTCAAATCTACCGCCAGCTTCTAATGTTATTGGTGCTGCTGCATTAGGAAATCTTTTGATTCCGTCGAACGGGATACCCCACAACCAAGCGAGTAGATTTATAACATTCCGACCTTTTGCCGCACATCTAAAATCTGGCCCCGAATTAAACCCAAGTTTCTGTAGAAATGCATCTAGCTGCGATCTTACTGAAGAATACTCGCTCTCAGAGTAAAACATATTTGTCGATAAATCCGCTACCATCGAGCCATCTATCGTTGTACGAATTGACCTGTTATCTGTACTGATCCGTTCGATGGGGCTAGGTATTTCAGCAATCATTCTTGGGTTGTGTGCATGCCTCTTAAATGCATCTAATACTGCATCTACATTCACCTGAAAATCTGCGTAGGTCTTAAAGTTCTCGCGGTTCGTAGAGAGCACATACCACAGTGCTACAAACCTCGCCGTCGGTACTACACTTAAAGACTCAGGAAGTAATTCTAATGTTCCTCCTACTTCCCACAGTGCCTTCCCTTCCTCCCACGCCGCATCAGGTATTACATCATAGTCCAATAACATGCTCCCTCCTGTTAGTTAATTATTCGTTGAGTTCACTGAACTCAGTTGATTTGGGTAAGATCCTCGTTAGATCCTCGTTAGATCCTCGTTAGATCCTCGCTTCTCGCTGCGGTGTAACTTATTGATTTTATGAGTCTATTATACACTAACAGGGACACTCTGTCAAGTTATCTGATTACGATCCTCGCTTTTCGCTGCGGGGATCTACAGCGTCGTATCCGAGATTAGCTCCCTTACTTTTCTCTCTTATGTGTTCCTTGATTTTTCGCTCTAACACTTTCCGCTTATTTGCCACTATTCCATAGATGCACTTCGCCCTCCTTAATAATGCATCCCTTTTCACCGAATTGCTTTCATTGTGTCTAAGCTCTTGCACCAATATCTGCTCAGCTTGAAGTTCCTCAATTTCTTTTTTAATCAACTGAATCTCAGCAGCCACATTATATTTGTGCAACCTCAAGAACTCCTTGAACAACATCGGCTCCCTCGTGTAGTTCAACTTCGTACTTGCAATCTTCTGCGCCATCTCTCCGAGAATCTGAGGTATATCAGCAGGGTCTGACATGTTCTGCAACTTCTCAAACTCTGCAACTCCTCTGCGCACACACTCCGTCAGCAGAGAAGGGAGCGACGCTTGCAGTGCTTCATCCATAAGAACCTCGCCACTATCCGCTACTAATGCATCTAATTTAACTGTCAGTCTGCACGACGTGTAATCAGGCACAATGCTCTGAGTAGTGAGCAAATGATTCCTTATTGATTCTGACAAGTGCAGCGTCAAATATACCGTGCACTCAGGCAAACTCCATGACACCCCTGCAGATATCTCCCTAGGATCCGTACCTACCCCACCCATCGCCGCTACACAGGTAATCGTATCCTCATCCAACAAATGAGACGCCATCCTGATCACATCCTCTTCTATAAATTCCTTACTGTACTTCCTTAAGTATGCATCATTTAATTCGACGATCTTCGCCTCGAATAATCTCTTGAGTGCAGCGTACTCACTCGATCTTTGCATCTTTATATTGTCAATTCCTGCTAGCTCTCTTAACTTCTCACAAGTAGGATCATTACTCGTCAGCCAGAATCTATAATCATCTCGCTTCCGTAACAACTTCTTGTAGAAGTCCTGCCAGGCGCTGCATACAACTCCTATGAACCTGTTAGATGCATCATCTATATTCGTAAGAACTATAGAACCATCCGGTAGAGTTACGAAGGCTGATCTTGAAGGTAGGTTGCTAAGTGATTTCATTTTTTAATCTCCTTAACGATGTAAATAATGCGTTTCGTTGTTGTCAGTAAAGCGGTTCATTTTTTTAATCTCCTTAATGATGTAGATAATGCATTATATTGCGGGTCGTTTGTAGAAATAATTTTGGTGATTCAAGGGCTGCGAGAAAATTGCGGAAAAAATGGCTTGTGTATTCTGTGTTCTCTGTGTAAATGTGTGCTTAAAGGGCCTTAAAACTTATTGGATCGGGTCAAAAATAACTGGCGTAAAATAGGTTTCGCGGGAAAATGACAAAAAGTGCTAAGATCTGATCAGTTGAAATGGTGACAAGATGACGAATAACGCACAAAAAGTGACATGGTTCCACTGTTTAAGGTTTATAAAAATGCATCATTTTTGAACAATTTTTAAACGATTTGTCAAAAATAATGCTGACATGTGTCTAAAGTCCCTTTTGAAAAACGGGATTTTCTAGTTGCTTACACCTTTACAGTATATAGGGTAGCAGGTTAAAAGTAAAAAGGTTTTTGAATGAAATGGGCATTGAATGCATTTTACAAAAACGTGGGATTCCCTAAGGTGCAGATGTGAATCGCTGTGTGTTCCCTTTTGCTATATCGTGTACAAAGAAATGGGAAGTTCCGACGGCTCTTTAGCAAAAATAGAGGTAAAACGTTTTAAGATGAGTACTCCGAGTGAACGTACTGATTTTTAACACTTTTTTTAGGCCTTGCATAAAAAATATTCCGTCGGTATTTTCAAAAATGCGGAAATTTCAATTAGCAAAAAAATGACTGTCCAAACGAGTCGGAAAAAAACACAAGAATTTTTATGAGTTTGGAATTGTTTGAGGGCGGAAACGGGGCATGAGAATTGTTGGGGAGCTTGTGGCTGTTGGGGCTGTGCGGTCTGATAGTTTTTTGTACACGAAAACACAAAAACACAGCTTTTTTAGTAGATGGGTACCTAAGAAAAAAACACGCAAAATACACAGGAAAACATCTTCGCAAAAATAGCAAAAAACAGCAAAAAAGGTTACCTATGATTTTTTCTTGTGTACTGCAGAAATCACTGTTTTGAAACGGACAGTAAATCGCGGAGAATTGCATTTTTATTATGGTTTTATTATTATTAAGTGTATGCATATACATATATAAAAAGGTGTGTTGGATGTGTACTGCAGACTAATCCTTCTAGATGTTCTATCTGTATAATGCATAATTGACCCTGTTTAACAGCCGAAGCGAGCCTGAACGTGCTGACCGTCACTTATTTTTTATTTGCAGGATTTCTACATTTATGGACATTATTATAAAAGTATGCATTACCTAACAGAATTCAAAAGCTCGTCGGCCAGGCAGGTTTTAATAAGTTTTATGTTAAAAATAGAATGCATTAAATTATCGGGATATGCATACTGTCAGTGCTGCACGTTATTTTTACTACTGTCGCGTTTGCTGACAGGGCTTTCAGTGAGTGCAGTGCACTCAAGCGATTTTAAGATACCTAGAATCGATTTTAAATGGTATGACTATGAAAACCATTAGCACGAAAAAATAGGGCTATTCCTGTGCGATCTTGCAGGCCTGTTGAGGATTTAAAAGGCAATAAAAAAGCCCGTTAGGGTTTTACCCCTAACAGGCTTAAAATTACTGCTTGTTTCTTATGCTGTCTTTTTCTCCAATAGCTTGATCGTACCGTGCAAGCTCATGATCAATTCATGGTCGGATGCTGGCTTTAAATGCTTATCCACCAGTTTTAGCAGATCAATTGCAGCCTGAAAAGCTGCCTTTGCGTCAGAAAACTCTATGGCGGCGCTGTCTATTACGCCACCATTTGCTTCTGTCATATCCTTTTCGCCTTTATGTGAATTAGATATGCTTTTGGCTTTCTTCATTGCTTCCGGTACTTCGGAGGCAATCGCAGTCTTGAAACTGCGGAAAGAATCCGCCTTCTCCAGAACGGCTTCCACCGCTCCCCAGCCCTTGCCGCTAATTACTTGACGTGTTCCACGTTGTTCGCTCCCTACAACACCGCCGTATGCAACACGGCGCGCGTTGTTTAAGTACTGTACTCTCGCCCTTGCTACTTCCGGTAAGTCTTTGAATACTTCCTTGATATCCTGAACAAGCGAACCATACAAGGTTGTATCCTTCAAAGTACCTTCGCAGCATAGCAGCAAAGACTTAAACCCTGTCCATTCTGCGCCGCTAGCGGTGTCGCATGCTTTCGCGTTGCTGTAGTCAATCAGAATTAAATCATGAAGATTGACTGGTTCTGCTTTGGCTTTCCGGCCTTTGGTTGCTTTTGTTTCTTTAGTCGTTACGTTAGGTAACAATGCGTTTAGTAAGTTACTCATTTCAAATACTCCATTAGTTAATTAATTAATATGCTATTCGTTTGAATAGCTTGAAGGATTCGCTATTGCTGCAAGTCCTTCAAGATATGCCCTCATTACAAGGGCATAGCATTACATCATAGTTTTGTTGCTCGTTCTATCTTATCGCTAATCATTGAGAAGTTCGCTTTGATCTCGTTCGCGATATGAATAGCGCCTGATATGGTTGGAATCATTACAATCAGGGTGATACTGATAGCTATTAATAAGTGTTTCATGTTGTTCGCCTCTTAGTTAATTAATAAATTTACAGCATGTGAGAAGTATAACTGAATCGGGTCATTCTGTCAAGTTAGCATCGCGTGAGTTCGCGCACTCAGCGGCCTTTCAGGGCTATAAAAGCATTCTTTTTATGGGAATTGAGAGGGGGGAGGGGGCTGTGCGGAGGAAGGGTAGGGTCTTTCTATAGGTAAAGCCCGTACAGCCCAATAAGTAACTCAAGTGTCTGCAGCAAACTTAAGAATTTGCAGCAAACTTAAGAATTTGCAGCAAACTTAAGAATTTGCAGCAAACTTAAGAATTTGCAGCAAACTTAAGCAGTATGCTTACACCATAAGCCCGTACAGCCCGATAAGTAACTCAAGTGTCTGCAGCAAACTTAAGAATTTGCAGCAAACTTAAGTATCTGCAGCAAACTCAAGTGTCTACTGAGATCACCTAAGTTATTAAAAGACTTATGTTTATACCTGATTTTCGGACTTTACATATCTTATAGAGTCCTTTAGGATACGTTCAAGGAGGTTGCAAATGAGAATTAAGTATTGCCCTGGTACAGATCAGCAAGAGAAGCACGGATTACCTGCCACAGAGGAGAATTTCGGGCGACATAGTTCCAGACCTGATGGGTTGCAAGCGTATTGTAAAGCGTGTCAATCGTACAAAAAGAAACAGAATGCATTGAAGAAGCAGCAGTACATTGCTAAGTTGGAGAATTGGATCAGAAGAAAACGTAAAGAGGAGCGAGACGCTGATGGATCTGCTAGATGATTTAGATGGAGATGATTTCGGGGATAGCGGTGGTGCGGCTATCTTGACGAAAAGAAATAAGATGCATTCTAGAAAACAAAGCAAATGCATTGCTACGACTAGGGACGATCTAACCGATCTTGATTTGAGGGGTTCTGAAGCGGATGGAAAGCCCTTAAGTATGTTCGGGAGCAAGGATTATGGTGATGTAGCCTATTTAGGTACAAAGATAGAAAATCCTGCGGAACTTTCATTTCCTTTCACACTTCCTATCGAGGTGGCTCTTAATGAATATCCTGTTAGTGAGATATGTGGCGCATATAACATTTCGATGGAGCGATATGCATTAATAAGTAAGTCAGATGCCTTTGTAGCGGCCTTGGAATCTGCTAAGAGTATGTTATCCAAGGAAGGCATGTCGTTTAAAGTAAAAGCAAAGTTACAAGCAGAGAGTCTGTTAACGACATCATGGGGCATAATCCATGATATTCGAACACCGCACAACGTAAGAGCAGACTTGATAAAATCAACGATCAGATGGGCTGGATATGAGGCTCCCGATGCGCAAGTGGGCGTTGGGGCCGGTTTTTCTATCAATATCAACTTCAGTAGGGAAGATAATACGAGCAGCCACCGCAGCGACAGACACGACACGCGAGGAATTTTAATTGACCATGAATAGCAGTAACACCGCAGCGAAAAGCGCGGGTATCTCCGCAGATGTTGATTACACGCCACCGGCTACCATAGAGGACTTTATTCGGGCGTATCTGCCAAATGAATTATTCTATGCATTCATCATTGGCCCTTTTGGGCCTGTTTCAGGAGATACTGAATATCTGACACCTTCTGGGTGGAAGCCGATAAATAAGTACACACCTGGAGACAAAATAGCGCAATGGACTCCGGATGAATTGGGAGACCCTAAGAATGGAAAGATAGAATTCGTAGATCCTGATGATTATATAGTTACGGAAGCTACGGAATTTATTCATTTCAAGAGCAAGAAGAGTCTGTCCATGATGTTATCGCCTAATCATCGAGTACCGTTGTATGGATGGGATGGAAAATTCAAAGTAGTGACTGCGGCAGAGGCGGCAGCCAAGCCTTCAAAATGTGTAGTGCCGACGGCTTTTGTAGTAGATCGTCCAGGAACGGGAATGTCAGAAGCCTTGCTGCGATTAGGGGTAGCGATAAATGCGGACGGACACTTTCCGCCACGCAGCAAGAAATGCATTATTACGGTAAGGAAAGAGAGGAAGAAGCAGAGAATACGTTACTTACTTGACAGTCTAGCCGTCAACTACGATGAAAGAACTGCAGAGTCTAACAGACCAACAGAGACGAGATTCCTATTCGAGAGTCCATATGTTGGCAAGCGTTTCGACGGAATTTGGTGGAATGCATCTACCAAAGAGCTAGAAATTATTCTTGCAGAGGTTATCTTTTGGGATGGTGCGTATGAAAGCGATGAGCAAGTGTACTTTTCTACAAGCAAGTCGGATGCTGATTTTATTCAGTATGCTGCACATGCTGTAGGAGGGAGAGCGTCTATATCGAAGAATGTAGATAAAAGGAATGATGCATGGTCTCCCGTGTATGTCGTGAGGATTGCGAAGCCTGCGTCTCAGAAGTCAAACGTAATGCTAAGAAAAGATGTAGTAGATATTGAGAGGATGCTTGCTGTGGGGAGTAAGCAGTATTGCTTTTCTACGAAATCGAGTTTCTTTTTAGCAAGGCATGCGGATAGGATATTCGTCACAGGGAATAGTGGCAAGACGACCGGAATGTTGTTTAAGATAGCCTACATGGCTGCTTTGCAAGAGAAAGATCCTCGTGATGGCATACGCAGGACTAGGGTAGTGGTTGTTAGGAATACAGCCACACAGTTAAGGGATACGACGCTATCTAGCTGGAACTATTGGTTTAAGGACGGGCAGGCAGGTAAGTGGTTAGCCACGAAGATGACTTTTATACTCAAATTCGGGGATGTGGAATGCGAGGTGATGTTTCGTGCGTTAGATACAGAGGATGACGTTGCAAGGGTGCTTTCCTTGGAGGTAACGTTTGCAGTACTTGACGAGTTTGTGCAGATTCCTGGAAAAATAATCGAGGCATTATCTGGTCGATGTGGCAGGTATCCTCCGAAGAAAGATGGCGGGGCTACGAATTTCGGCATGTGGGGAGCAAGTAATCCTGGAGAAGAAGGTACCTGGTGGTACAAGTTATTGGTAGAGAACCCGCCAGACAATGTATTTTATTTTCATCAGCCGAGTGGGCTGTCCAAGAGTGCTGAGAATTTGGAAAATTTGCCAAATAATTACTACAAGAATCTGTTGGCTGGTAAATCGAATGCATGGATTAAGCAATTCGTAGAAGCGGAGTGGGGCTATACCATAAGCGGCCAGCCAGTGGTTCCAACCTTTTCAAGGGAGTTACATGTAAGTAGATATGCATTAACTGCGAATAGGAATTTGGAGCTGGTAATTGGGTATGACCCTGGATTAGCAGGGAGTGCATTGATTATAGGACAGCAGGATTTGCACGGAAGGTTGTTGGTGTTCGATGAGATCATACTGCAGAACTACGGGACGGAGCGCATGATTAGAGATAAGTTACTACCGTTGCTGAAGCATAAGTACGATCAGTTCGATGTGGTCATTGCTCCAGATCCTGCAGCAAATTCGAGGAGCATGAGTAACGAGACATCGATCGTGCAGATTCTTAAAGACCATAGATGGCAGAAACATTGGCGAGTAAAGGTGGATGATACGAATTTACTTGCACCTCGATTGGAGGCGATTGAGCACTACACGACAAGGATAACGGAGATGGGGCCAGCGTTGCTTGTAGACCCTAATTGCAAGGTGTTGATACGAGCGCTGTCGGGAGGGTGGAGGTATGAAAAGACAGGAAACGGGATAGAGAAATCAATGCCGGAGAAGAATGAATTTTCACATCCTGGCGATGGGTTTGGATACTTATGTCGTTACCATGTAAGATATGATAGAGGTAATGCGAGGAGGAGTAGGCGAGATGCGTTTACTCCGCCGATGTTTAATAATCCGTATATCGGTCGATAGGGGATACTATGTTAGATGATGGCAGCAGGGTAGGTGGGGCGGAAGTGGAGGATATCACTGTTGGGGAAGCAAGTGGTGAAGAGATTGTTGTTCCGAAGCTTAACGACGAAGGGGTTGCAGCGCTTGGAATAGCGTTGAGATCCAAGTTCGAGGCGTATAAGAAAGACAGGTGGTTGTATGAGCAGCAGTGGCTGAAGAACAATAGGCAGATATCGGGTGAGTACGATCCTGAGCTTAAGAAGGCGATTGGCAACAGGTCGTTGGCGTACCCGAAGCTAACCAGAGTGAAATGCATATCTACACTTTCTCGGCTGATGAATTTGCTCTTCACGGCAGGGGAGAAGAACTACGAGATTGCAGCATCACCTGTACCAGACTTAGAGACAGAGGATCTGGATGATGTACTGAAAACACTTGCAACAGATGCATCGGGGGAAGAGGTTGAAGAAGCGATAAGGAATTTTGCCAAGGCGAGGGCGAAGCGATTGGAGTTGGAGATTGATGACCAATTGCAAGAACTTGGAGGCGATAAGAGTCTTTCTTACGTAGCGTTGTGTCGTAAGGTGATAATGAGTGGTATAAGGTATGGGATCGGGGTATTGGAGGGGCCGTTTGCAACACAGCACATATCCAGGACGTGGACGAGAGATTCGGATGGGGCGTTGGTGGCGACGAAGGTGGAGAAGTACAGACCGATGTTTGACTTTGTACCATTGTGGGACTATTACCCTGATTTGAGTGCCAAGTACTTGCATCAAATGGAAGGGCGGTTCAGAAGGATCGTTATGACTAAGAGTGCGCTGAACGATCTGAAGGAGCAGATGAAGTCTATCGTGCTTGACGATAAGATTGATGCCGTTATTAGAAAATATCCGGATGGGAACTATACCCCGCAGACATTTGAGACAGAGTTGAAATCGGAAGGCAGTCAATCGGCGTCAAGAACAGAGTCGCGAGGTAAGTACGAGGTTATGCGATGGGTTGGCAATGTGTCCGCGACGGCGATGAGGAAAGCAGGCATAGAAATACCGGAAGGTCGGGATACTGACGATGTTCTGATCCACGCGATGTTTGTAGATAACATAGTCATTATGTTGCAGATAGATCCGTGGTCGAGTGTTACGAATGGTGAGACGGTGCAGATGTTCCACCATTTCGTTTTTGAAGAAAGTGAATCGAGTGTATTAGGCGAAGGTCTGCCGGAGATTGTCAGAGATAGCCAATTAGGAGTCTGTGCGGCTGCTCGTTTGATTTTGGATAATGCATCAGTAATGCGCAATTTTGAGGTTAACAGGGAGTTGCTAGTCCCAGGGCAGGATATTTCTACGATTTCTACGGATAAGTGTTGGTATAGGGAAGATGGGCCAGCAACGGCGCATATCCCTGCGGTTAGGGTGGTAGAGCTGCCTACCAATCTGCCAGAATTGATGAATATCATGAGGGTCTTTAAGGATTTGGCTGATGAAGAAACTTTTGTCAGTGCTGCCACGGGAGGAGATATTCAAAAAGGGCCTTCAGAACCGTACAGAACTGCAGCAGGAGCTTCAATGTTGCATGGTATGGCTGCACTACCCTTCAAAGATGTTGTGCGCAATTTCGACATGTTTACGGAGTCTGTGCTAGGTGCCATGATAACTTTCAATAAGGCGTTTAATAAACATATTGAGGGTATAAGAGGTGATTTCAGACCTGTAGCGAGAGGTGCAACTAGTCTGATAGCCAAAGAAGTACTTGGAGTGCAGTTGGATAATTTCGCTACAACGCTCACGGATGAGGAGAAAAAGTACGTTAAGTTCAGAAACTTAGCGGCTGCGAGGGTCAAAGTTCGAGATTTGGACGATGAAAGTGTGATTGTTAGTGAGCGCGAGGCTAAACAGATTGACGAAGCTGAGCAACAAGCTTTGGCTAAGCAACAAGCGCAACAAGATGAGATGCTGAGAGCAGAAATACGTAAGGTTCTGGGGGATGCATTTAAGTCAGTTGCGTTGGCTAACAAGAACATGGCTGCGGCGGAAGCACAGTCGGTAGAGGTGGTGTTGAATGCAATGGAGCAAGGAATAAATGCTGCAGAATTAACAGGAAAAGGAGGTGGTGATGGACAAGGGAATACAGGAGGAGCTGCAGGAGGTCAACAGGCGACTGCAGATACTAATGAAAGACCCGCAGCAATCGGAGTTGGCGCAGTTGCTGGCCAAGAAGATGTCGTTGGAAGCGGAGAGGGTGCTCAAGGAGCTGTCCCAGGGGGCGGACTCGCATAGCAATACGTTGTTTTCAAGAGGTGCTGAGTTTGCTCTGATTCAGAAATGGCACACAGAGCTTCTCAGATTGCCGTTAAGAATAGAAATGAGACTAAAAATAAAGGATGAATGATGAACGAAGATGATTTGAATACTGGAGGTGTGGCAGATGGAGCTGATCCATTTGATAGTGCGTTTGATAGCTTCGTTAAGGGGCAAGTACCGGAAGAAGAACAAGGAACGGCTGGTTCAGGAGACTCGGTGGACACTGGAGAATCTCAGGAAGGCAGCGAGGCAAGCGAAGAGGGAAGTGGAGAAGTCGGGGATGTAGAGGACAATTCTGGAGGAAGTGAAGATGAGAATACTCAAGGCGAGCAGCCTGCTCAAGGTAGTGAAACTGGTGAAAACACCGAAAGTAAGTCTGATACTAAAACTTCTGAGAAGAGGGTCGAAGATGATCCGGTAGCAAGACGGATTCAATTGCTTGAGGATGAACTGGCAAAATTGAAATCGACGAACACACCTCAAGCATCTGTGAAGGAAGAAACAACACCGGAAGAACCTGTGTATTCTTCGGATGAAATGGAGAGCCTTAAGAAGTATAAGGATGAGTGGGGAGAAGTAATGAAAGGGGAAGCGCTTATTCGTAGAGGCGAATATAAAGAGCTTACGGAATATATCTTCAATCAAGTATTTGAAGCGATATCACCACTGATTAGATATGTGCAGGATCGCAGTCCGAGAGATCAGTACAGAGACTTAAAGTCTGAAATTGAGGATTATGATGATGTGAGAGATAAAGCTGTTGATTGGGTTAAAACTCAGCCAGCATTCTTGCAAGCGACGTATAACGAAGTCATAGAGAAAGGTAGTGTAGAGCAGGTGGCAGAGCTTATCCGGCACTTCAAGGAGACTACAAACTATGGGAAAACAGCACCTGCACAAACTGCAGCAAAGCCAGATGTTCGTAAGGTCGAGAAGAAGGCAGACCCAGATGTTAAGCGAGCAGCCAATGCACTCAAGCTCGTACAGACAAAACAAAGCAATAAGGCAGGATCTGCCGACCCTAACGACTTCGATAGCGCGTTTGATGAATTTGCAAAAGTGAAGTAGATAATTGCCTCAAATCGATTGTTTTAAAAGTACTTTTATGTGTAGAATCGTAATATGCGGTAGAAGTAATATGCATTTCTAGTACGACGCCAATACAAGCTGGCTGTACGATTAGGGTTGATAAACAAATTATCATTAACTAGGAGATTAATATGGTAGCAACAGTTTATGGAGATATTAGTCCTCGTACAGCGGCTTGGGCCGTGACAGAGTTGTTAAAACGAGGCATGCCTTTTTTATTGCTTGAGAAGTTTGGTCAAGCGTTTGTAATGCCTACGAAGGCTACTAAAGTAGCTAAGTGGAGACGTTACTTCTTATCAGGTTCTACAGGTGCTGCCGGTGATGGCAACCCTGCAAGCAACTATTACATTCCACTAGCAACTACACCTTTAATTGAAGGTGTTACGCCGAGTGGTAAAAAACTAGTCAATCAAGACTATACCTCTACATTGGATCAGTATGGTGATTATGTAACCATTACTGATGTGGTTGAAGATACTCATGAAGACCCAGTGTTAGCGCAAGCTACTGAAGTATTAGGTGAGTCGGCTGCTATTACAATCGAAACAGTACGTTTTAACGTAGTTAAAGCAGGTACAAACGTTGTGTACAACAACGGTGCTAACCGTGCTGCAGTTAATACAGCGATTACATTGGCAAAACAACGTCAAGTTACTACCGCGTTTGCTCGTCAAAATGCGCGTAAGATCGCTAACCAAGTTATGTCTACTCCTAACTACAATACTCAACCAATGGAGGCATCTTACTTTGCGTTGTGCCATCCAGACCTGGAAACAGATATTCGTAATTTGGCTGGTTACATCAATCCAAAACAGTATGGCACAGTCACTCCTTACGAAAGTGAGATTGGTAACGTGGATCAAGTACGTTATTTGACCTCAACAATCTATGAGCCGTGGGCAGATGCTGGCGGTGCCAAAGGTTTGATGAGATCCACGAGCGGAACGAATGCAGACGTGTACCCAGTAATTTACTTGGCGAGAGATGCATTTGGTATTGTTAGCTTGAAAGGTAAGAATTCTCTCCAACCTATGGTTGTTAACCCAAGACCTGCTCCTGGAGATCCTTTGGCGCAACGTGGAACTGTTGGCTGGAAAACATACAATGCTACAGTAATCCTTAACGATGCTTGGTTGTGTCGTTTGGAATGTGCTGCTACAGCTTAATAGTTTAATTTAATAGCCTTAAATTAGGAGATTGAAATGGCATTTACTACAAATACACAGACGAACGCTGATGGTGTTCTGAAACGTGCTCAGGGTGTAATCGTGTCTGATGGTGGCGCTGCTGCAGCGCTTACTATTACGTTAGGATTTGCTCCTACGCATATTAATTTTCAAAACGTGACTGATCGTATTGGGGATGAATGGTTTACTGGGATGACTTCTGGTAATTCTATTCATACCATTGCTGCCGGTACTCGTACTCTGGAAACGACGAATGGTATTACCGTTAGTGGAAATACATTTAGTTTGACCGCGACTACAATGGCGGCGAGCAAAACATTTGTTTGGCAAGCTGAGGGGTAATTAAATGAGACGTATCGTAAGTATAGAATCTGAGAAAGGCGGTTTTGTTGTCGAGGTTTTTGATCAGAAACAAGAAGCTGAGAATAACAAACCGGCGAAGAGTAGAGATGCGGTTACATACAAAGATCCGTACAAACGATACGTCTTTAAGAATTCTGAAGTATCGAATATGGTTGAGTTTGTAGAAAAGGCGATCGAACTGTATAAACCGGAGAAAGAGGTGAGTACTGAGTTTGATAAAGCTTTCGAGGAATTTTCTATGGAGGAAAAGGATGACTGAGCAAGTAGGTGATGAATGGGAAGATCAAGATGTGGCAGATTTAGTCGAGACAAATAAGATTATTGACGAGCCTATCCAGCGTAAAAAGACTGCAAATGTTAAGAGCACAGAAAAACGTGTTCGAATCATACTGGAAGAGAACGATGAGATACCTCCGACAGGTCAGTTTATTGGGCATAACGGGGTAAGTTATATTCTGCAGCCTGGCAAGGAAGCGTCAGTACCAGCTAAGCTATTGAATGTGCTTAACGATGCCATTAAATCTATTCCGATTACTGATGGGTCTAACACAGTAATTGGGTATAAAGATAAATTACGGTTTCCTTACAGAGTGCTAGGACAGGCGGTTTAATATGAACCTGAAAGAGCAGTTAGATGAGTTAAGGTATAGGTTGCTGAGAGATACTAGCAATATTATTGCTGGGTATAAGAAGGACTTTTTGTACTCTGACGATCAACTGCTCCGGTACATCCGAGAGGCGGAGTATAAATTCGCAAGAGAAACGCATATTCTGCAAGATAGTGTATCGCCACTGCTCACGCAGGTAATACTTAAGACGGGCGTGTCTGTGTATGAGCTTAACTGCGCGGTATTTGAAGTGGTTAGCGCAAGGTATGACACATGCATTACTGACCTTACTCGTACTGGCCATTTCGAGCTTTACAATCGGAGTACAGGAGAAGATACATTTGATTTGTACACTGTATCAAATCAGACTCAAGATACTGGAGCACCAATGGCGTTTTCTACTGATGAAGGTTCTGTAGGGAAGAATTTTGGAGCATCCGTGAATCTTAAGGTTTACCCTACACCCTCAGCAACTGAAGATGGAAATAAGGTGTATTTGAGGGTTTGCAGGTTGCCTATGAGGTCTTATGGGGTTGATAAGATGGAGTCTAGTGCTTGTGAGTTTCCTCTCGACTATCAGTTAGATGTACTTTCTTGGGCGGCTTTCAGGGCTTTGGAAGGTCTCGATGCAGATAAAGGTGCTCCAATACCTGCAGAGAAGCACCGATTAAATTTCGAGGCTGCAGTAGCAGATGCTAAAAAGAAACTGCATAGACAGATGCATGCGCCTATGCGGATTGGGTATGGTGGCGCTGGGCTTTCCTGGAGATAAGAATGGAATTCTCGATTAGTGAGTTCGCGGGGATTAGAAACACTGTCTACCCAGAGAGACTTAATGACGGGTTTAAATTTGATAATCCAGGATTTCAACGGGAGATACCTCCTGCGGATTTAACAGTAGCTGAAAATGTTGATTTTGATGACAGTGGGTATCTGGTAAGCAGGGAAGGTCTGGAGTTTAAGGTAGCTGGAGATTTTCATTCTCTGTGGTCTGATGGTACTACGGCATTGGTTGTCCAAGATAAGGTTTTAAAGAATCTTTCTACTGATTTCACACTCACTAGTTTAGCGACGGTACAGAGTGATAGTCTGTGCTACTTGTCATTAAATAACGTTATTTACTGGTCTGATGGTGTTGCGGCTACAGGCGTGATTGAGAATGGCGTCAATCGGAGTTGGGGGTTAGCCATACCGCAGATACAGTCCATAACTAGAGTCCCTGGAGAATTGTTTGCAGGGAGATATCTGATAGCAATCTCTTATGAGCGAGAGGATGGGCAGGAGAGTGGTGTGGCTATGCCTGTCTTGATGACTGCAGAAGTAGGTGGAGGTTTTCGAGTGACCTGGGATATAGATGCAATCCCTTCAGATGTGGGGAGAGTGATCCTGTATTCTTCTGATGCTAATGGGGAACAGTTATTTAGGATAGGTAGCGTAGCGTCTGGCGTAGGCTATATCGAGCTGAGATCGAGTCTTTTAAAGAGCAATGCATTGAGAACGAAGTATCTTGAGAGACCTCCAGCATGTAGTGATATAACGTATTTCAACGGGCGGATCTACATGGCTGTAGGGGCGAACATAATTGCAACATTGCCATTTGGGTACGAGCTTGTAGACATGTTAGATTTTATATCTGTAGACGGGACTCAGATAACGATGTTACGGGCTGTGGAAAATGGTATTTTTGTAGGTACGCAGAAGGGGATAACTTTCCTCGGAGGTAAGGATCTTAAAGATTTTACATCTACTTTAGTTAGGGAGTCTCCGGTAGTTAAAGGATCTGCAGTATATGCAGATGGAATGAAGGTTACAGGAAGGAAAGAGTTGTCTGGGTTGAATGTTGTCTTATTCACTACAGAGGATAGCATAATGGCAGGACTCCCTGATGGGGACTTATTTAACTTTACACATGACAGATATAGGTTTTCTGGAGGTAGTCAGGCTGCGGCTGCTTTCATAGATACTAATGTTAAGCATCAGTATTTGGTAGTGCAGCAAATCAATTAAGGAGCGATTATGACAGCAAGAATTAGTACAGGGCTTAGAAACTTTCTAGCAGAATCAGGTAGTGTGAAGGACGCTTTGCATGGTGGCAAGATTTATGTGTATTCAGGGTCTCAGCCAACTACAGCAGATGCGGCTCCAACAGGTACGTTGTTGTGCATATTTACAGATGCATCTGGGGCACATACAAATGAAGTAGCTGCTACAGGTACAGTTACGTTAACTGGCGGTGGGTCAGGATCAGTCAATTCATTAACTGTTGACGGCATTGCTTTGTTAGATGCAGCAGTTAATTTTAATACGTCCTTGACTCAGACAGCGGCAGATGTTGTCACAGCGATTAACGCGACTCAGAGCAACCCTGATTACATAGCATCGTCTTCAGGTGCAGTGATAACAATTACGGCACGTCGAGGCACAGGGGCTGAGGCAAATGGTCTTGTAGTTGCATCTACGACTACAACAATTACTAAAACAGATGTCAATATGTCTGGTGGTGTAAGTTCTGCTAATGGGCTTAAATTTCAGCAATCGGCTAGTGGCATTCTTTCCAAACTGGCAAGTCAAACATGGTCTGGAGTTGCGTCAGCAACTGGTACGGCTGGATGGTTTAGATTTGTTGGCCCGATAGCGGATACAGAAGCTCTGGATTCTGCAGGTACACAGATCCGTCTGGATGGTGCGGTGAGTACAAGCGGACAGCAACTCAATTTTAGTAGCACGTCGTTCACTGTCTTGGGCACACAAACAATCACTTCTTTTGATATTACAGTTCCAGCTAGCTAATTATGGCAGGTGACGCTTCTTTCGAGATATTCTCTGGAATAACAGTATTTGGAGTTGGTTATACAGAGATTATTGGAGCTTCAGATGAGTCTGCGCTATTACTGGTAGCTTTACAGGTATCTGGTGTAGGGGTAACTGCATCGGCTGGAACAGGAGTCGTGCAGATTCCTATGTTTAAGGTGGCTGCTGGGGGGCAGGGTGTCACTGTAAGTCTTGGAGCACTTGATGTTTCTGGTCAAGGTATAGCGGGGGAGGTAGGAGACTCTGCATCAGGGGGCATAGCTCTTAGTACTACGATTCAACCTGTAGGATTGGGAATAGCAGGAAGAGTTGGAAGGGGGTCTATTAGTCTTGGGGGTCTCGATGTATGGGCAAATTCGCACGATAATTTAAGTGAGTTAGCTCCTGTAGACGTAACGGCTCAAGGGTCTGTGGGTTATGTAGGTACGTTAGAGATTGAGTTCCAGCCTTTCGGAGTTGAGGGATCTGGAAAAACCGAGATTCTTGGAAGAGGTACGATTAATCTAGGTTCTGTCTTTGTATCTGGACAGGGTTTGAGAGAATCGGAGGGAATTGGGTCTGTCGGACTAAGAAGATTAATTGTATCTGGCAATGGATTGGTAGGAAGAGTAGGGTCTGGCTCGATAGAAATACCTTTCCTAGATATCGAGAGTGCTGGATCAGCCAAGGTAATAGGGTCTGCGTATGTAGAAATCTACCCTCTGCAAGTTGATGGATTTGGCGAGACTGAAATACTCGCTCCAGTCTTTAGAACTATTACGCTAAACACAAGAATAAACGCAGCGAGTGAGTACACTAACTTCGGATTTAACAGTATGTGTGTCTTCAATGGAATGCATTTAGTTGCGTCTGAGGCAGGTATATATGCTGTTGCTGGGGACACGGATGATGGTGTTGCGATAACTTCCAGGGTTAAAAGTGGTATAACTGATTTGGATTCGACTGAGTATAAGCGGATATCTCAGTTGTATATTCATGGGACGATGGATAGCGGGCTTACATTGTCCTTGACGACGGAAGATGGGGAAGAGAGAAAGTATAGAGTGACCCAGGAGAATGAGAGGGTTAAGGTACTTAGATTTCTTACTGGTAGAGGCGTGTACTCAAGAAATTGGCAGTGGGGTTTGGAAGGGAGATTTAAGGTAGAGCAGTTAGCGATGGAGGTGGAACCGCTTCCACGGAGGATTCGATGACTTCTAAGTCTTTAGTAATTGATAGTTCAATAGAGACAGGGCCAGTCAACTTCACGTTTTTAAATAATAGAGAAGAAGCTAAACGGCATATGTATGATGCTAGGAAGTTCTTGGCATCTGTTAAATCAAAATACGGGGTGTACGATAGGATAGCTGCTGGAGATCCTGGTGGATTCTTCCATGAGAGCATCGATCTACCGGATGGTACGAGAATATCAGTATCTACAAACGATGGTGTAGACACGGCCATAATTGCAGCGCCTTCAAGGGTTATAGAGAAGGAAGAGAAGGAGGAAGAGCAGGAATTTAAGCCTACTATAGGGCAGGATTTCTTTGTTGGGATTAGGTATGTGGCTGGAGGCAATCCAGTAAAACCTCCTTCTGGGTATAGAACGATATTTACTATGGATGGTGAGACGTACACACAGAGGCATGTGGTGCCTCATCTGTGTCTGTGGGTGCCGGATATGAAAGGAGATGATTCTGATGAGCGTCTTGTAGTGTCTAACAGGAATTCGATAATAGGGGCGAATTTAGATGACCCAGATGAGTTTTTTATAAATGGGTTCATATCTAGGCCACATTTTGATGCGTCTGACGAGTTTCCTTTAGGGCTATTCAGGTCAGAGAATTGGATTGTAAGAGAGGGTGTGTTGGAGGGGGATACGTACTGGGATGTACTTATAACACACAAATCACTACCTCCTGAAGGGAGGTATGATGTAAAAGTATGTATTGTAGGGGCAGATTGCTTGGTTACAACACCTGCTGAGTTTGAGGTTGTGATGACTTTTGGAAAGTTTAACGTAGCAAAGAGATTCAAGGTTAGCGAATTTACTGCATATACTAAGTTAACAATGCCGAAGGGATTTTTTTGGAAGAATACACAAGTGACAAATGTTTCAGGGAGTGATAAAGAGATATGGTACAGAGATAATGACGTTCAGGGAGATATGAATCAGGGGTTTCATTTTAATAACAGACCATTCGATTATGGAGAGAATCCTCATGGGCCTAATTGGTGGCAAGGCGGTATTACAGGCTATTTAGATCATAACCCGATAGAAGATCAGAACAAGACATATTTGAATGTAGTAGATCCTGAGGAAGGTGATAATGATGGGAAGCCTTTCCTTATAGAGGGGTTCTTTAATCCAAATGCGGAGGCAGATTATGATGACCCTAATGGATTTTATTCTTTTGAAGATACTCCTCAGGGATACATATCGTTTCGGGACCGTTGTGGAGCGAATCCGGTTAGATCGCAAAATAGGTATTGGGCGGTCTTGCCATTGGGCACGGCTGGACAGAATGTGGCGACTAATGCGTTTATTCCGAGAACGTTCGAATGTGCTAAGGATGTAGATGAAAATGGGGGAGCTTTTAGTGTAGGGTTGCAGGTCTTTTTGAATTTAGGGTCTTCGAATGAGACTGAATTAGAGGTTAAGATTCCTGGAGTAGCGCCTGGTACACCGCTTGTGTTTAAATCTCTTTTGTCTGGAAGAACTATAGTCGCAACTGCAAATAATTTTCCTAGCAATAATGGTGCTGGGGAGTTTGCCATTCGGAATAAAAATGTGTCGTGCTTATATGGGGTTATTCCTAGACTAGAGGTTTTTTCTGATGATCCTGATGAGTTTGGACCACTTATAGATCCGTTTTATCTCAGTTATGTGGTTACGGATGATGAAGCTCCAGGAGGACCTCCTTTTTATATAAGGGCTTATACAAGAGAGACGGTGGTTGATTCAGAACTGAGCACATCAGAATTGAATGTTACAGTGGAGGGTCCGATGACACCGTATCTTGAGTTGGGGGGATATGCTTTTGGGATGGCTCCGATATTGAACGGATGGAAGTATGAGGTGTTGGAAAAGATTTATTGGCCAGCTGGAAAATAATTTAGGAGTGGTGTATGGGTACAGGTACGTTTGGAGCAGGTACTACGCTTTACACGGATTTCATTGCTGCAGGAGATAATAAGAGTGCTCTTGTAGCGGAAGCGTTAGATGATGCTGGTGCATTTGCGGAGGAGGCTCAAGATAGAGCATTAAAGGTGCTTGAACAGTTAGGTAGTTTCAGTGTTCAGATTCCGGTTGTAACAGCGCCTATAATTCCGATACCAGAGGCGAATCTGCCTGTTTTGGGGGATGCGCCACAAGAACCTACAGATTTGTTAGCGTCATTTCCAGCAGCTCCAGAGGTTCCTTCTCTTGGGAGTGTTAGCAGTATTTCGTTGCCGCAAGTGCCAGAGTTTAATGAGGTGGCTCCAATCATATCGAATATTGCAGCCCCAGCAGCATTGAATGCTAGCTTGCCTGCGGAGCCATCTTTAAGTAATTTAATACTTCCAGACTCTCCAGGTTATACACTTCCGCCTGTACCTACACTGGCAGGGCTGAACTTGCCCGTTCCACCTTCAATAGATATTCCATTCTTCTCTGAAACGGTCGGAGAGTTACCTCTGGCACCGTCGGTCGAGTTTGCTTGGAATGATGTGACGTATTCGTCTACTTTGCTAGATCAATCAAGAGCAAAATTGTTAGATGTGATAAGCGGAGAGGTACAAGCATTGTCTCCAGAAGCTGAGGAGGCGATATGGAATCGGGCTAGAGATAGAGAAGCTAGATTGACTCAAGGGTCGATAGAGGCTGCTATGAGTAGTTTTGCTGCAAGAGGCTTCCAATTGCCCTCTGGTACTCTAGTGAGGATCGTGCAAGAGGCTCTTCAGGAACAGCTACAGAAAGAGTCGAGCCTGTCGCGAGACATAATGATTAAGCAGGCTGAGATGCAGGTTGAGAATTTTAGATTTACACTTACGGCGGCGATACAGCTTGAAGGTAAGCTAATCGACTCATTTAATTTGGCGCAAGCTAGATCGCTGGACGCAGCTAAATTTACATTCCAATCATATATAGAGCTGTTTAACGCGAAGGTTTCGTTGTTCCAGGCTGATGTGCAGGCATTTCAGGCGAAGGCGGAGATATTCAAAACACAGCTTCAGGCAGAACTGGCGAGATTGGAAATATACAAGAGTGAGATCGAGGGCCAGAAACTTGTGGCGCAACTTAACGAGAGTCAAGTGCGAACATACGTAGCTCAGCTCGACGCAATTAAAACTGTAGCAGATATTTATAGGGCGCAGGTAGATGCTGCCAAGGCTGTTATAGAAGCTGATGGTGTTAAGGTAGAAATGTTCCGATCTCAGATTGCTGGGTATGAATCTCTAGTGAAAGCAAAATCTGCTGAATTCGAGGGGTATGCTACGAGAGTGCGTGCAGAGGCTACCAAGATTGATATGTATACGGCCAAGACACAAGCATTTAAGAGTAGGGCAGAAGCTTTTGATTCTTTGGTTAAAGCTACGCTTGGTGCTAGCGAGCTGGATTTCAAGCAAAAGCAAGAATTCCCGCTTGAGGTATACAAACAAAAGACATCAGGGTATCTTGCGGCTATTCAGGCAGAGAGTTCTAGGATCAATGCGTTAGCTGATGTGTACAAAACTAGGGTAGATGCATTCGCAGCGACTGAGGGGGCTAAGAGTGAACTAGCTAAGGCACAGACAGAAGTACTGAAGTCAGTAACAGATGCATCCGTAGCTCAGGCTGAGTTGTCATTGAAGGCAATTGATCAGAATATCAGGATGGCCATAGCGGCTCATGAAACAGCGCAGCAATCGCTTAGAGCAGCAGGGCAGTTGGCGGGTCAGCTTGCTGCAGCTGCGTTATCTGCTAGGAATATTAGTGCTAGTCTTTCTTCTAGTGACCAGTTCGGCACTCAGAATAGTATTTCTACAAGTTCTAGCGATTCAACGTCTACGATTACACAAACGATTGCAAGTGATAATCTAAACGTTAACTACAATTACAATTCGAGGTAATAAGATGGCTTTACTACTTGAGGATTTATTAAAGAAACAGCAAGCGTCTGGGCAAATAAAAACTGCAAGTGACGCGGCACAGAGACGTGTTCCTAGAAATATTATCAATGAGCGCCCGATTCAGTTGCCTGACGCGAGTAAATCGGCAGCTATTGCTGGAAAGGATTTTGTTGGGCCTAGAAATAATCCTGGTATTACGTCTAAGGAAGCGCAAAGCTTTATAAACAGACCGGCGTTTGAAACGATTGCAGAACAGTCTAAATCGAATGCGATAGGGAAGCTTAAGCGAATAGGTCAAATAGCTAAGGGATTAGCTACCCCCGCTGCAATATTAGCACCTGCGGCTGGTTTGATTCCTACGCTAGTGGATTCGAAGGCTACTAAACAACAAAAGATTGATGCTGGGGTAGAGGCTGCAGGGAGTATTGGCGGAGGGATTGCAGGAGCTACACTTGCGAAGACAGGAATCGCGTTAGGAAATATTGTAAGAAGTGCGCCCTTACCGCCTTTAGCGAAGCTTGTTGCAACAGTAGGAGGAGCAGCATTAGGATCTTTCGGAGGTCAAGCAATTGCGCAGAAGGCTTTGGAAGAACAACCAAATCAGCTCCCTGTTGTAGAGACACCGACGGAACAAGTGGCAGCTCCAGAAGTTCCTGTAGCTCAGCAATTCGTGCAGCAACTTACTCCTACTAAAGTAGGTGGTGGGGTTTCTGCAGGGTCTGCAGGAAGAGGTACATCTCTTCTTGGGATCGCTAATAGAAGGCTGGCAGAGAACCAAGCACTGCTTAGCAGACCAGGTGCTGTAGAAGTAATTAGGGGGCTGCAGAGATCAGCGTTTCTTGGGGATGGAGTAGAGGTTTCTTTAGAGCCTGGAGTTGAGATTGGGAGAGAACGAGAAGGGAGAGCTTTCGGACAGCCTGGAGTAGCGGCCACAGAATTAAAGACAGAAGCGCTTCGCGATGTTGAAGGGATGAAGCTTGCGGGGAGACTTACGGCTGCTAACAGACCTCTTTCGTTTAATCAGCTACAAGGTATGCTAGCGCAGCAAGCTCTGACCGGAACACCGGAAGAAGCTGCAGCAGCTATACAGCAGGCTGAAACATTAGGACAGTTAAAGAATGCATTCTCAGGAAAGAAGAAGCCTGCGAGTGCTTTTGAAGTTGAAAAGCGTAGACTTGCGGAGGTTCTTTCAGATCCTGAGATTTCTGAGGATGACCGAACAATAGCGCTTAAAAGAGCTAATGAGCTTAAAACTTTGGAGTCTTTACTAGGGAATTAAAGTATGGCAACTATTGGCAATAAGGAGTACTTGGAGTCCTTAAAAGCTAGGCAGAACTCTAGTTTCTTGGGGGATCTGCCTAAGTTTGCGAATATAGGGGCTAGGCAATTTGTAGGTAGCTTGGGGACTATTCCAGAAGCAATCGGAGCTGTAACGGGGAGACCGAAGCTACAACAAACTGGTCAAGTGTTTAGACAGGGGCAAGAGAAAGTAATCCAGGAAGAAATTGTTCCTACTCTATCGAGAGAGGGAAAGAAAGTATTCAATGCTGGTATTGAGGATGTATTTAAAGGCAATGTCGGTGTTGGCAAATTCGTGCTGGGAAAATCGGCGCAGTTTCTGCCGACTACACTTGCTGGAGGTGTTGCTGGTGCTGGTATTAGAGGTGCTGTACCTCAGTTGTCGCGAGGGGTAGCGTTTGCTACGGGGGAGGCGTTAGTAACTGCTCCATCAGGTGCTAGCAGACAAGCATCGGAGATTGACGCGGCTCCGAGTAATGCACTTCTGCAAACCTCAAAGGCTTATCAGAGAGCGTATGCACAACATGCAGATAAACCAGAGAATCTTAGAGATGCTATAGCTAGGGCTGCTACTAAGGCAGAGGCTTTACCGACGGGAGCATTATCGAGTGCTGCTGCGACAATAGCAGGGTCTGTTGTTGCGTCACGATTAACTAAGGGTGGTGCAGGTGGTGTGTTTGGAGCTGGCGCTGAGACAGCTATGGGTGTTCTAAAAGGGGCGTCTCAAGGTGCTAGACGAGAGGCAGTACAGGAAGCAGCACAATCATTCTCTGAATCGATTGCTGGGGATCTGACGACAGCTAATTTTACGGATCCATCTGCAGCTAAGATCGATAGCTTGATGAAAAATGCAGCATTGGCAGCGGCTGAAGGAGCATTGTTAGGATCATCATTGGGAGCATCAATTGGGGCTGTTCAGGGCAGACTTAATAAGATGACGGCGGATAGAGTTCAGGCTGCGGACAAGAAAGTAGCAGAAGCGCAATCGTTGCAGCCAACAAAACCATCAGGCGATTCTGGTTCGGTACGACCTGTAGTTACGGAGGAACAAAAAGCTCAAGCTGCAGAAGTTAAGGATTCTGCTGTTGAGGATATTGCTCAAGCTGCCAAGGCTCAAGCAGACGCGAACACACTTGAAGGAATTCAGCCAGTTGAAGGAGTTAAGCAGAAAAGCACTGTCCTATCAGAAATGGCCAGAAGCGACCTTGTTGAGGAAGCTAAACAAGCAGGCATCCAATTCAAAGGCGTAAGTTCTGAACAATTGAGAGGACAACTTCAGGTATCGAGAGATGCTGCTAATGGAGTTAAAAGTCCTGAGGTAGACAGATTTAACATGTCTAAGGAACTAGATAGCGTAGGAGATACGATAGGCGTAGCAGTGCCTAAGAAACTTCGCAAACAGTTATTGAATGCACTATCTGGGGTAGAGACTGCAGAGGAAAAGCTATCTATTCTTGAAGTGATGCAAGAGATGCACAAGAATACTAAATCTATCGCGATTGAGGATACATTTACCGAGTTACGTAGGCGGTTGTCGGAGAATGTAGCAGCTCCTAGAGAAGTGGTAGAAGAGCAAGTTGCTGCGCCAACGGAGAGCATAGAAGATCTTACAGATGGCCCAGCGCTTCAGTTGGGAGACCCGTCTAAGGTAGTTCCTTTTGAGGTTATTAAGGCTAGAAGATCTCCGTTACCGGAGGAATCGTCTAGCTTCACGTTGCCTGATTTTAGTACGGTAGCGGCAAGCAATGTGCGGATTCCTGAAGGTATACCTCAACAAATAGCGCCTGTGCAGGCTGCTCAGGTGGAGGCTCCTGCAGAAGATAAATTACCTCTGACGACATCGGTCAGCAAGCCAAAATTATTGGAGTTTAAACAAGAGAAACCTGCAGAAAAACAAGTGCTCAATGCACCCGAAGAATTGGAGGTTCTTGAGCGCACGAGTAAATTAGACAGACCACTTACGGTTGAGGAACGGATCGTGGAAGCGGCATCTATCGAAGATGCTGTAAGGGAAGCAGAGGATCTGCCTGCTACTGGAGAGGAGCTATCACAAGATCAAGTAGCGGAGTTTTCTGATTATGTGGAGAGGTTTCCTGACGTTGCTGAAAGGTATGTTCGGATTGGGATAGCTAAGAAATGGACTAATGAAAAAGTCTTGGCAGAGATCAGGAAGAATGTACCTGCTAAAGATGTCGCTACCAGAATACCTACGATATCTCAGGAGGAGCAAACACTTAGAAACATAGAGGCATCTCAAGACTCGGTTAAGCGTAAGAAAGAGCAGAAGAGCGTTGTATCTGAAGCAGAAGCAGCAAGAGAGGAGCTTAAAGATATATCAGCATCTCTTAGAGAAATGTCTGCGGCTGATGATCTCTTTGATGTTCTAGTAGATTCCGCAGTAGATGCATATTTCACAGGGACTACAAGACAGGCTAAGGCTACAGAGCTTAGGGATGTTCCAGATGTTAGAGCTGTCACTAATAAAGATCTGAGAGTGCCTAACAGGAAAATGACTGCTGATGGGGTTAGAGAGGTGTTATCAAATCTCTTGCCAGGGAATGCAGTTAATGTCCGAGTGGTGTCAGATATAAAAGCGCTACCTAAGTCGGCTAAGGAATACTTAAAAAGTAAGGGGCTTGAGGATACTGCGAGAGGCTTATACATCCCAGGAAAGACGCGGAAAGACGATGCAATTTATGTGATATCTAGGAATATAAGTAGTCCCCAAGAGGCGGCGTTTGTACTTCTGCATGAGGCAGTGCATAGAGGTTTGCGCACTGTTTTCGGGGCGAAGCTTTCTCTGGCAATGGAGAAAGTTTACGATGCTAACGCGAAGGTAAAAGAAGCTGTCGATGCTCGAATGAAGTCACAAAAGATTTCTAAGGCTGAGGCTACTGAAGAGATACTGGCAGATATGGCGAGGGAAGGAAGAGCGCGGAATCTGAAGTTATGGGAGAAAATTGTAGCGTTTATAAATAACTGGATTAAAGGCAAGTTAGGGAAATCTGTGACGATGGAAATGTCGGATCGGCAGGTGGAGGAACTTGTTTCCGGTGCTCAGTCTATTGGACTTGAAGCTGATGTAGAGGTTGTTGGAGGGGATGTTCCAGGCAAAGCTTCTGATATTCGTACGAGTCTGCAGTTTTCTGACGGCCCAGCGCAAGCGATGGATAGGACGGAAGGTCTTTTAAGAGATGCGAAAGAATTTGTAGATGCTCGGATACCTTCGATTACTGGATGGTTGCATCGAGGTAATATGTACTTCTCAACAGGAAGTCACATAACAGAATTTTACGGGAAGATGCTTGGTGGCGGGTTTAAGAAAGTTTTAAATGGTTGGCAGGCGGCATTGGGGAGAACGAGTGCTATTGTATCTAAGATGAATAAGGACGTTTCCTTGAACGTTAAGAAGATAGATACGCTCGCAGATAACCCACAAACTCAAAAGGCACTCTATCAATTGATGGGGGAATCTACTCGTCTAGGCATTTATCCTGACAGAGCTTTTGAAGATCAAACGTGGCTAAAGCCATCCGATCGTGCTGCTTACAATAACTTGGTAGCCTTGTACAACAAACCAGGGATTAGTGAGGTATATGATAAGCTTCTCGCGCATACGCGACGGGATTTCGATATGTCGTACGGCTCTCTATTGAAAACACTGGCATTTACATTCGAAGCTCCTAGAGAATTGTGGTCTAAAATTGACCCGCTAATGGCGTTGAGTGAAGATGCATCTGTCAGAAAAAATTTCGAGGATCAGATTCAAGTAACTGAGAATTGGCTATCTCAGCATGAGGGATCTGACGCTTCTAATGCACTCATTTCTATGAAGGAGTTCAGAGCGGCAAGACTGCAAGGGCCATACTTTCATCTAGGTCGGTATGGGGATTTCTTTGTAAGGTATTCTGTAAACGATCCTATTGCGGTACAAAATGCGATGGACAAAGCGAATCAGTTCAATGCATTCGAGTACGATGTAAAGAGTTCGATAATGAATCGGTTTGAACAGGAATCTCAGTGGACTACTCAGGTTGGCTTGCTTCGCAAGCTGCAGGATGATGGAGCTATTGAGGGGCTGGAAGTGGGCAAGATAGAGGAAAATCTTAGCGCTTTGGATAGTAACTCACCATCCTTTATGCAGAATATGTTGACTAGGATTAGTGCTGATACGCGCATAGCTGAAGATCAGAAGCAGATATCAAAGGAATTAATTAGACGGATATTCGTCGAGATGATGCCTGAAGTATCAGGGGGTAAGCGTTTTGCTAGACGTAAAGGTGTGCCTGGGTATGATGTAGATATGCGGAGAAGCTTTGTTAAAAAGGCGTCTGCTACGGCGTATCTGGTAGCTCACAATACAGTAAGACCTGAGGTAATGGAGTCTATTCAGGATATGAGATTTGAGTTGAACAAGCTTAAATCAGATCCTACTCAGGATGTTAAACGGATTGCACTTGCTAATGATGTGTTTAACCACATGAAGCGTCGCATGGATAACGCAATGCAACCACTAGATACACCGATGCTAGATAAGTTCTCATCATTAGGGTACTCAATGTTTCTGGCGAGTAACGTTCCATACATTCTTACTAACTTATTGCAACCTATGCAGGTTGGTTTGCCTGTAATTGGGGGCAGGCATGGGTTTACTAAAACAGCTAGCGAGATGTTTAAATCCAGCCGGAAGGCTGCAGCCATTATTAAAGATTCTATTCAAGATGGCTGGAATGATGCTAAGAGCTGGACAGGGATTCTTGACGCACACATTTCTATAAATAGAGCTGACCTGTCAGACGGAGAGCGTAAAGCAATGCATGCGTACGTGGATTCTGGTAATTTAGAGTTCACGCAGGCTCATGGATTAGGTCGTATCGAAAGAGGCGAGGCGGAAGGTTGGAATACAGTAGCAAAGACTGCAGGTGCTGCATCACATTACTCAGAGGCTCTTAACAGGATTTCAATAGGCCTTACTGCGTTTAACCTAGAGTTTGGAAGGCTTAAGAAGCAAGGTATGAGTGATGCTGACGCTACGCAGAGAGCGATAGCTTATGGCATGAGTTCCATTGTAAATACGCAATTTAACTACGATCCAGAGAACAGGGCGTTGGCATTCTCTAAGAGAGGTATCTTCGGGGAGCTGACTCCATTGTTTACAGGGTTCATGCAGTTTAATGTGCAGATGCTCCAGTTGCTAAGCAGTCTTGTCACACAGGCGTTCTCTAAATCATCTGTTGAAAAGGCAGATGCTAGAAGGGCGTTGGCAGGACTTACGGCAACGACGATTATGCTTGCTGGTGCATTAGGTCTGCCTGGAGTTACGTTGCTCGCAAGTGCTTATGGATCGTTAGCTGGGGATGAGGATGATCCTAGAGATTTCCGACTTGATGTAGTCAATTTCTTGTCAGATATGCTTGGGGCAGATGCCGCTAATATCATTGCTCATGGATCGCTAGATAGAGTAACGGGCGGTACGTTTAGTACAAGACTTTCTCTTGCTGATATAGTGCCGTTTTCGCAGTTTCTGGCAGATCGTAGGGATCTATCAGATAAACTCGAATCTGGTGCATTAGCAATGTTAGGGCCGTCTGTTGGGGCTGCTGCTAATATACTGCAGGGTGCTGCTAAGTTTCTCGACGGTGACATCTATAAAGGAATGGCGATGATGTTACCAGCAGCGCTGCAAGGGCCAGTTAAAGCTGCAGATTTAATAGAAAATGGATTTACGACATCAAAAGGCTCTTCTTTACCGATTAAACCTGACGGATGGGATGTATTCTTACAAGCTTTGAATATAACTCCAGCTATCAAAACAGAATTGCAAAGAAATATGAGATCGTTTTCAGCGATCGATTCTATTCTTGATGCCAGGAAAACAGAGCTTAGTAGGAAGATGGCAGATGCATTAGAGAAGGGAGATTTTGAGAGTATCCAGAAGATTGGTGCGGATATGGTAGAGTTTCAGTTGAAGAATCCAGATCGAGGAGTATTCGATCCAGATAGAATACTGAAACAGCGACTGAAGAAAACGGATACGGCGGTTATTTCTGGTACCGGAGTAGCTACGGAACCTAGAGATATGGCCAGATTGTTGCAGATGCTGCAAGGAAGTACGACGACTAATTTGAAAGAGAGGCTTAATAATGAGCTGCAATTGCGCTGAACAAATTGATTTCTGTGTAAAGAAGGGAGAGACGTTTCAGAAACGGTTCTTCTGGAGCGATGGTACGCTTGTAAGTAAACCAATAACAGCGATATCTCAGGCGGCTCCAATGGTAGTAACTGCAGTTGCTCATGGTATGGTCAATAGCTGGAGAGCTGCGGTTGCGTCAGCGCGAGGTATGGTTCAAGCGAACATTCAGGACTATCCACCTAATGCTTCTGATTGGAAGAGAATCTCGGTTGTTAATGCCAATCAAGTACAGTTTGATGAGGTTAACTCCGCGGATTACGATGCATACACATCGGGAGGCTTCCTCATATATCAAAATCCGGTAAGTCTTGTTGGAGCTGTTGCATCTTTGTATGTAAGAGACACTCCTGAGACTGGCACTATTTACGAGACTTTAACGAGTTCACCTTCTTCTGGTCTTATTGTAGATGATACGAGTAAGTCGATTACTGCTACATTACAAACAGCAGCACTCACTTGGGATATCGGCTATTATGATCTTGAAGTTACGCTATCATCGGGAAGGATTGTGCAGGTAGCGTATGGTAGTATTTCAATTACTTAATATAGGAGCGAGAAATGTCAAAAGGAAATACGTTTGAGAATGATTTTTTGAAGTTAGTGTTTAACGCAACTGCAATTGCGAATATTGCGGATAACGCAGCAACATCGCCTCTGACTAACTTGTATGTGAGTTTACACACAGCAGATCCTGGAGAGGCAGGCGATCAAACGACTAGTGAGATTGCATATACATCGTATGCGCGAGTGGCGGTCGCTCGTACATCTGGTGGCTGGACAGTTACTGCTAACAGTGTTAGTCCTGTTGCTAACATTACGTTCCCAACAGGTACTGGCGGATCTGGAACGGCGACTCATGTAGGAATAGGAACGTTGTCGTCAGGTGCTGGTAAGTTGCTTTACAAAGGTACGCTAACACCTAACATTGTTTGCGGTAACGGTATAGCGCCTGTTGTAACAACAGCGTCTACAGTAACTGAGGATTAATGATGGGCAGTCTGGTCAGTTTCGGTATTTCAGCAATACTGATTCTTGGGTACGGATTCGCAGCCTTTAAGATAGGAGGCGCTGTAGAAGAACGGAACTGGCTAGCTAAAGAACGAAGTTTCATCCAGAAGGCGCTTAAGGACAAAAATGATGCGTTGGAAGACCTTAAGCGCTTTCACAAACTTAAAGAGGAAGCTTCGGCCAGTCTTTTAAATGAAAAGAATAAACAATATGCATTACTTGAGACTAAGTTTACTGCTGTTCGTGGCAAGCCTGGCTGGTTGCGCGTCTCAGCAAAGATCTGTGACGATAGAAGAGCCACCAAGGATAACGCTTCCAGCGACGGAGTTTCCAGATCTGAGGAACCAGGAACGGTACGACTTCCTGTGCAGATTGAGGAAGATCTTTGGGGAGCAATGTACGACGCAGCCTATGTAGTGCATCTGTACACAGAGTGTCGTAATGCATTAACTGAAAATAAATTGCTGAGGTGATATGACTATAGCTTCTTTTGATGACGGTGTTTTAGGGATAAGACCTTTAGAGTTTTTTCAGAAGGCAGCGTCAAGTACGTTAGTTGCTGGTAGAGCTTGGACTCCGTTCTATGCTGCAGGTATTCCTGGCCCTGCGGTTGCTCCGACTCCAGGAGTTGCCGGTGCTGCGCTTACAAGCTATTCAGGGCAAATGACATTCCCAGCGTCTGTTGGGGGAGAAACAATACATCTTGCAAAGTTTCACGGACTTTCATCTGCCCAGGCAGGGACGTTATTACTCTGCGATAGATTATGGCATAACAGTGGATTATCAGTTACGCTGACAACATCTCAAGCAGTGAATTCTGTCGCGTTTCCTGCTAGGGACGATAATGAGAGTACTAATGGAGAGGGCGTACTTGTAGCACTTGAAATAAGTGCGGCGACAGGCGCAGGAACGCCTACACTGACACTTGGATATACAAATCAGTCAGGTACTGCTAGTAGAACTGCAAATAATATTGTAGCTGTTACAGCATCTGGGGTTATTGGTACGACTTATATATTCGGTTTACAAGCTGGAGATACTGGAGTGAGGTCAATCCAGACATATCAGCAGTCAGCTACGATGACTTCTGGTACACATCATCTTGTCGCATTTAGGATTCTCGAACAAATAGATCTGCCAGCAGGTGGCATTCCAGATGGGGTTAACTTGCTCACAGGAGGCTTGAAGCGGTGTTGGGATAATACGGTTCCTTATCTGTTATTTATACCGTCTGCGACAACATCAACAATTCTGGCAGGGTCTCTGGCCTTTTCTAGGAGATAGATGTGGCAATAACTACATTGGACGGGATTTTTTCAGGAACGGCGCAGCCTCCTGAGTTTTTCTGTAAGAGCGCAGCTTTCGGGACGTCTGGGATAACTGCAGGAAGGTTAAGTTCTAGTTGGTATTTGGCAGGGTATCCAGCAGGAGCTTCCGCGCCTACGCCTGGGTTAGCTGGTGCTGCTTTGACAGCTCCAGTAACGGGGCAGTTAGAGATACCTCCATCATCGAATCAGACTTATTTGCAAAATCTTAGATTTAGGAACTCAGCCGGTGCCGGAAGTTTTGTCATGCTTTGCGATCGGTTGTGGCATAACAGCGGATTTACTATAACTTCCACAGCAGCCCAGA